>MDTE01166489.1_pt1 | contig 23185 bp, 19 predicted proteins | sample 811231 | NCBI WGS metagenome assembly MDTE01 (sample SAMN05326651, study PRJNA326480) | marine metagenome | isolation source: seawater | place: Indian Ocean: Red Sea | collected 2010 | reverse complement strand
TTTGCTGGCAATCCGTTAGCTGGTTGGAATACACCTTCGTATCCGTTGTAATAAAAATCTCTCAACCTATCAGCAACTTCTTGAGGGTCAGCAACCTCTGTAAGACCATCATCTATATAATCATTAGATGTCTTGCCTTCTACTTTAGGACCAAGAATCATTTCATCAATATCATCTATCCTATTATGAATAAGTGCTGTTCTTTTTCTAAGAGGGATAAACGACTGAGGCAGTTTCTCATCTGGGTTTGCATTTATTCTTCTACCCAGCCTAATCTTTGGATTTGTAGATAGCATTATTTTAACTAATGCTTTATGCGCTTCAATTATTCCATCAGCACTATCTCTCAAGAAAGCATCTTCTAGGTCTGCTCTTGCTAATGTGTATTCAACATAACGCTTGTTAATATGTTTACCAAGTTCTGTCTTTGGTTTGGCTTCTACACCTAATTTAAACTCAGCCCTTTGTGCAGGAGGGAGTATCTTAGAGAATAAAGGCTCTAAGTCTGGGTCTATTTCTACACCTTGAGCGTAACGCTTGAAGATAGCTTTCATCTTTCTCATTACAGAGGTCCAAAAATTATCATCTCCAGAAAGATGCCTTTGTCTTGTAGCCCATAATTCAAACTGATTAGCAAACAGTTCTGCTGGAGACTCAAACATATTAGATATTTTTATTACGCCATCAGGGTCGGCAGGACCAACTCTTCGCATAATAGCCATGTTGTCTACGCCACCGCCCTCAGTGTAATACTTCTCCATCCCCTTCCAGAATGTTGCTCTTTCTTGAGGAGTTAAAATATTAAGATAAGCCCAGTGAGCTACCTCATGGTATAGGGGAAGACTGCTTGGTACTTTAGGGTGAGGAGTTGAAGATAAAGCTACTTGTTCTCCTGCGTCTGTGTATTGAGTACTTAAATTATTTGCGTCTCCAGAATCAATAAATCTAGGACCAACGGTATTATCGCCGCCAAGTTTTTCTATGAAGTCTACAGCGTTTTCTATTTCTTCTGCTGAATACTTTGAGAACAACGACCTAATATCTTCTACAGACCTAGCTCTAATGTTGTCTGGTTGCACATAACCTTCAGGAACTATCTCATCCATAAGGCTATAGATTTCAGAAAGTCTTGAAGCATGCTCTCTGTGGTATTCAACAGTAGGCATCCATTCGGCTGTCTCCATATCTCTACTAAATTGCTGTAAATCAGAAGCCGTATTTAATTCTCTTGGATTATCTGGATTAGCTTCTCTCGCAACTTTTTGTAGTGCTTTGAAAGATTCTCTTTCTTTTATTTCGTCTGGAATAATTCTTTCATGCAAATCTAGTATGTTCGTAGGCTCACCTACACCAGTCGCATCTCCAACATACAGCCTTTGACCTACTGGTCTTGCACCTTCTTCTACTGGTAAGGATTCAAACAGCGCACTCAAGACTCTAGCATTTGAAGTCCAGTCTTCTTTCGGTGCGTATTTAAACTCCCAATTATTTGGGTCAGATTTAGGTCCGCCTTTCTGACCTATAATAGCTGTAATGTCTTTACCATCTTCAGCTTGTTTGCGGCTAATCATCCTTACATCAGTAGGGTCTATTGTGCTTCTTGCGATAAGAAGTTTGTCTCCCTTTGAAACAGGTTGATGTAGTTTAGGTGTCTCTGTCTTAACTGAATCTGTTCCTGTCTTTTCCTTAGTAGCCCTAAGTAATTCCCTAAATTGGTCTAGAGCTAATTCTGGCTCTCCATTCTCAGCAATAGTAAGAATCTCTCGGAGCTTAGTAGCATCTGTATTAGGAGTAGGCTCTGGTGCTGATTCAGTACCAAGCTCTGGTGCATTATCCCTAACAACTTGAGGTTCTTGAAGTTTCCTTTTTGGCTCCCCTCCTTCTCTTACTTGCACGGCTAATTCTTGAGATTCGTATGCTCTCTTTGTAACTCCATCAGCATAAAGAGTTGTCCCAGCAGGAACTTCTTTAACACCATTTGAAGTTATTACTCCCCTCATTGGATGAGTTGTAACAAAAGGAACTATGTCTGGTCCCGCTTTGCCGTCACCATAAGACACAGCGTTCTGTGCTTTTATGAGAGCTTCATCAAAAGCAAACTCTGTCGGATTAACAGCGTCTATTGTTCCGTGCTTAGTGGTTCTCCTCATAAAGGATTGGATTCTTCCAGCAGAAGTTTTACCAGCACTTCCTACAAAACCAATATCTTTGTCGGAGGCAAAGATATTTGCTTGTTCTATTCTTTCACCAGTCCCTCTAACTGGAGTTGGGTCAACCTCAGACACTCTAAGAACATTATCTGTAGCCATTCTTTCTGCTACCAAATCACTTATGCCCGGATATTGCTTCTTAATGATTCGGGTTTGTTTTTTAATAGCTTTTTCTTGCGTCTTGGTTAGCTTGATTTCCATTCTCTGCGAACCGCCAGTAGGCGCGTTGATGTGTAGAGCATCAAACAAAGCCAGTATGTCGTCTGTAGATACTGGAGTTCCTCTTGCGAGAAGTGCTACTCCTCTTCTTAAATCTTCGGTAGGAATCTCTCCTAAATCTTTTAGCTCATCAAGTATCCCAGACAATTCGTCTTGAACTTGAGTGGCATAGGCACTAGGCTCCCCTCCTTTTTTAACTTCAGCATTAACTGTAGCTTTCGTTATCTTCTTGCTTTTTCCTCTAGGTTTTAAGGCGTTAGGGTCTATGCCATTCATTAAGGCATGACCTTTTACATCATCTTTAATTGAGAATATTTCTTCTGGTACGGAATCTTCTACTAGATTACTGGTTTCATTAACTTCTACATCCGTCTTAGGCATAGCCTCGTCTGTGTCTACAGTTTTCTGTATACCAGTTAACTCTTCATCATAAGCCTTTAATGTATTGTTGGTTACTTGCTTAGGTTTCTTCTTGCTTCGGCTTAATGGTAGAGGGTTTTCAGTGTCGTTAATTCTTGCCCTGAAATCTTCTTCTGTAACTCCGTGTTTTGCAAAAATCCTTTTAGCTTTTGCGCCAATTCTTGCTGTTGAATAGGGAACAGGTGCGTCATCTTCTATAACTTTAGGAATACCTGTGTCGGGTGTAGTCGCCCCTGCGGTTTCAGGAGAGAGAGGTTCTGTTGTTCCTGATTCCGCAGGGACTTCAACTACTTCAGCTCCACGGTTTAGGGAGGAATCAGCCGACCCTTCATTCGACTGAACTTGTGAAGCCTCTGTGGTTGCCTCTGCACTTGTGCCATCTGCACGAGTGACTAATTCTTCTCCATCTGGACCATCAACACCATTTACCGCCGCTCTCCAGTCAGCATAATCATCTTCAAACTTAGATACTCTAGCTTCTCTTTGTTTGATTTTAGCTGGGTCTTGTTCATCTACATTAAAACCAACAATCTGCTCTTGTTCTGTTTTAAGTCTTGCAGACATTTGTCTTAGTCTACTTATTCTTTTTACCACTTCACTCTGAGCGACCCATTCATCAGAATCTCTTCCATGAGTCTGAGCAACTTTATCTAATTGCTGTCTGGCATCTCTTAATTTTTCAACTAATAAATCTTCTTTAGCTTTGAAGTCCGCTTCCTCTACAGAAATCTCCTCTACAACTTCCTCAGCTTCTGTCTCAGGAGCCTTAGCGTCTTCGTCTATCTTTGCCTTAGTTTGCTCAACCAAATCTTCTGGAGTAGTTCCTGCTCTCTCCATAGCAACTACATCATCAGCTTTCCAGCCAAGTGCCTCGGCTTCTTTTACTGGCTTTAATGCGCCTCTTGTTCCTACCGCACCACCGATACCACCAAGACCACCGCCTATTCCAACGCCTGCGACTCCTCCGACTGCTGTAGATAATCCAAGTTCTCCAAGACTAAACTCGTCTCTAAGACCAATATTTTTTTCTGTTATTTGGTGTGCTGTATTAACTAGACCTTCTTGACCAGCACTAATACCGCCTTCAATTATTGCACCTCTTTTTGCGCCAGCTTTTACGCCAGCCCATGTAGTATTTTTTCCAGCCGCGTAAGCCGCTCTAGCCGCTTGACCAGCAGTTGTGAATCCTTTTACTGGAGCTATAAAGTTTGTTGGGTCAGCAACCATTGCTGGTACTGCGTCTTTAACAAACTCCCATGTTCCCCTACCACCTTCTTCCCAGAAATCTGGGGAAGCGTTATATACTTGAGCTATTCTATTGGCTCTTTCTTTCTGCTCTTTGCTGTATCCGCTAGATTGATATGCTTCTTTACCAGCAGAGAAAACATTTAAGAACTGCCATGTCTTGTCTGAGTAGAGCTTATCTACTAAGTCTTCGTCTGAAAGGTTGTGAGTGTTTTCGCCTTTTTCGTAATAGAAATCACGAAGGTCTTTAAGAAATCGGGGGTCTGACATAGCGTTTCTAGGGTTAGAAATCACTTCAGATACATAATTCCCTGCCGAATTATTATTGTCTATGTCATTTTCGCCATAGACTAAATTAAATTTACTCATAACGGTTCTCCAGTTTTCCGCATATAGTAAAAACTATTATATATATTGCTTTTGGTCGTCCCTATTGAGTAGGCGTTTGTTCAAGCATCCAGTTTCTTATCTCTGATTGGTTGATTCCTCTAGGGAGATTGGGGTTTATACTGCTTCGAGGTATCTCTGGGTTTAAAATAAAATCTGGAGCCGCCCGTCTAGACCTCGGATGTATATTCGGGTCGTCTTTCAGAGGGTTAGGTATATAGACCCAATAGTTTCTACCACCTACATTTATTCTCTCCTGACCAAACACTTCTGGAATACCAAAGCCTTCTTTTCTTGCACTAAGGTCAAGCTCTTCTTGATTGGTTTGGTTGTAAGTTATGTTGTCTCTAATCTCATTAGCTCTGTTTCTAACTTCCTCTAATTTCTGTTGTAGGTTTGTTACTATTCCTTCAACTGCTTGTGCATCCCATCCGCCTTGAGAAAAATCTAACCACTTAATTGTATTGGCTCCAGCCCTTCTTATATCGTTTCTGTATCCAGCCATAACATTTGTGGTTTCTAGAATTATTTTCTCTAAAGCCTCTTGCTGTTTCGCTGGGTCTGTTTCGTTCTCTATAGCTGTTAAATAATTATCCATTTTAGCTAGGTCGTCAGTTATCTCTGAATTAATATTTGTTTGCCATTGACTGAATCCCTGAGTCTCAAGAGGAACAGGATGTGTTCTAGCAAAGTTGTCTTGAGCCGCTTCACTTAGACCCACTCTAACTCTTTGGTAATCGGGATGATTTTTAATAAATTGAATACCGACAGAAGGATTTTTACTATCTTTTGTTACCTCTGCATACTCTTCGCTCGCCATAATGCTATTGATTATTTGTATTTGCATTGGACCTAGGTAATCAGTTACAGCTATGCTTGCTCCAACTGGACCAAGAGCGTTCTTGCCTGTGTCCATATTTCTTTCTCTAAACTCATTACCCTTTTCGACTCTTGCGGCACTTAATGCGTCAACATCTCGTCCGTATCCCTGTTGCTGATTCGCCTCGACAGTAGCATACGCTCTGTCCATTATGCTTTTAATTATCGGTGAGTTAGCTTTATTGGGGTCGTTCAAGAAGGTTGCTTTGTCCACTCCAAATTTACGGTTAAATGCTTCTGGAGTTATGTTGTTTGATAGATACTCAATGATTTGATTTACTGTAGTAGCGGTATCTTGGTTGGTCACTACTAAAGAACTTAGTTGTGGCAGAAGCCTAGTTACAGCGTCCTCATAATCTGCATCATATTTTTCGTTTAACTCTAATTCATATTCATCATCTGCTCTTTTCTTTTCTTCTGTTGCTCTTGCAAAAAGAGATGCTATTGTAGAATCATTTAACGAATACCCAGTGTTTTGTAGAAGTGGGTTGGCGTTCATCATTTCCTTCAAGTCTTCTTGAGTAGCACCACCTGAAATATATTCTTTTGCCAAGCCTAATAAATTACTTTGATTACCTAAAATCCACTCAGCAGTTTCTCTATCTTTCTTTTGTTTTTCGTTTGCTACTATGTTGCTTAGTTCTGTATCAGTAATATTAAAAGTCTGTAAAATGTTTGATTTAGTCGCGTCATCTAAATTACCGCCAGCCGCGTCTATTCTCTGTATTATCTGCGGAGTAACATTTGCTATTTGGTCAAACCTAAGTCTTCCATAATTTTGAGTAGAAAAAGCATTATCTAATTGTGGAGTCCAGTAATCTTCTTTATTCCCACCAAGACTCTCTATAAATTCTTCTCTCGCTTTATCAATACCAGCCTGAGTTCCATCTGATTGAAGAATATACTGGTCAGCTAAAGCACCAACTTGACCGCTTATTCTTAATTTGTTAGCCATTGCTTCTATTCTTCTTTTCTGGTCTTCTCTAGCTTTATTCTCTTTATTTGTTTTTGCTATACCTTCCAGAACCCATTGCGATGGCGCACCTCCTCTAAGGTAATTAGAACCACCAGATATATCATCTATGTAGTCTTGAAACTCTTCTAGGCTTGCGTAAGGATTATCTTTTTTGAACTGTTGGAAAGCATCAGCTATTTCGCGTCTTTGACGCCTTAACTCATCACCTCTTTTCTGCCAAGCCTGTCCAAAATTTGTAAAATCAACCATGTATTAACCCCATAACCAATGCGATGATGCGTTTTGCCCTCGTCCAGACCCCCACTTATTTTTACCCCATGTACCCACTTCGTTAAATAAGTCTCTGCCTGTAGCGGCTACACCTGCACCTGCTCGTTGGGCGTCATCTAAAGCATTTTGATAAGTCTGACTTGCGGCTGTCATCATTGCGCTAGACAAAGCACTATTATTTCCAAACTCTTTAGTTCCTATACTCATGGTGTAAGGATTGTAAACTCCTGTAGGAATTTGACTGGCTCCCATATAAGCGGCAGTTCTTGGATTTAACCAAGGTGCAAGACGAGACATTCCATAAGCCCTGTCTCCTCCATCATAGATACCAGAATTTATAGCTACAGGAGCGCGGTAATCATTGGCAGAACTTATATCTCTATTAAGTATTCCTGTTGGAGTTCCTGCTAATAGATTTAAGTAACCTCCAGCAGACGCCTCTTCAGGTAATAAGTTTAAGTATTCCAGACCTGCGCCAGCTAATGCACCTCGGTCTTGAATCATAGCTTTCCTTTGACCCATGATTGTTCCGATGTTTTGATTTAGTGCATCCGTCTTGCCAGTTATATAACTCAATGCATCGTCATAGGCTCGGCGTCTTGCGTCTTGATACTTGTCTGCAATTTCCCTTGTAATGTTTGCTCGTCTCATTGTCCCCGGAGTTGACATATCTATACCGCCACGAATTAAATCAGCTTCATTAATTGAAGCTGTTAATGTAGCGGCTCTGTCTACATCTCCTTCGTATTCTCTTGAGCGTCTGTTAAATTCATCAGCAATCATTCTCCCATCTAGTCTTGCAGGCTGAGGTATGAATGGTAAATCTTGTTCAACACCTGCCACAGCAGAACTATATGCATCTATCCTATCTAAGATGTCTTGCCTTTGAGCTAAATCTAAATCTCTTTCTTGTTGGTATAAGTCTCTAGCACCAGCATATTCCGCTTCATAGAACTCTCGTTCTATTTTCTTTTCTTCCCTATCTTCTAAGAATCTAATTAACTCTTCGTCTCGCTCACCACTAGCTATTGCTTGAGCTTCTTTAAGTTGCTCAATAGCAAATGCCCTTTCTTCTTCAGCTAAGTCTTGACGCTCAAGTATTGTAGTAAGATAAAGCTCTTGCATCCTTGCGGCTTCTTTGTCTTCCTGAACTTGTCGTCTTATGCTTTCTGCTCTTTCAGATAGTATCCTTTTCTTGTAGTCGCGAAGCTCGTCTTGTGCAAACCGCCTTTCCTCGCTAGTCTGCATACGATTGAGTCTTTCCATGACTCTACGATAGGCGTTCTCTTCTCTTTGGGCTTTTTGGTCAGCAAGAGTTATTGCAAGGTTTGCACCTTGCATTTCACGAGTTCTTTCAAACTCATATTGCTGTTGCGCTAGGGCGGCTTTGGCTCTTTTATCGGCTTTGTTAGCACCGTATATTGAACCTGCAAACCCTAATGCCGCACTAAATAAACCCATAGTACGACCTCCTTAAGCTATCGTTATAGCATTAGCTAACGAAGATGAGAACGGAGATGAAGACGATAAGTAGGTATCTTCTTCTTCGTCTACTGGATTGTAGTTATAAGCCTGAACTCCAAATGGGGTTATTAGAGACTGCTGACCAAATGTAGGTACTCCTTGCTGTCCTATAACAAGACTGCCTTGAGCCGCATTTTGTCTAGCCATAACATTTTGAGCATCACGCTCTAGTCTTTGTTTCTCTGAATTAAGCCTATCTAGAATAGCTGTGATTTCATCCATAGCCTGCTGAGATTTATACAAGTCTATTTCTGCTTTCATATCACTAGCAGTATCTTGGTCTCCAGTTAAATCTCCAACAGAGTAATAGCTTCCATCTCTTACAGACTGTAAAAGAACTTTTGCATCGTCTTCTAGTTTTTGTCTATAAGCTGTTAGCTCACCAATCTTGTTGTCAATTTCATTCCTTCTGACTCTTATTTCTTCAGAAATATCCGAAACTCTTCCGCCAGAGAATGGGCTTAACCTATCTCCAGCTTGGTCTACTCTGCCTCTATAAGCATTAATTGCCTGCTCATCCCACAAAGGAACATCAGCAAGACCAGTTGTTGAGCCTTGAATATCAGCTAAGATGTCATCAAGTCTTTCGCCTCTTTCATCATATAGACCTTGAAGTCTTGATGTCGCTCTAGGACCATAGAATCCTCCAGTAAATTCATCAAATGGAAGAAGGCTAGTAAAGTTATCTGCTTGATAATTCGCATAATCAAGTTGGTCTTGAAGTGCGTCTAGCCCAGCTTTTGAATAAATTCCTGTTTCACCAGCAACATTGTAAATGTCTTGAAGACCAGACCTATAATCTGTTCTGAAGTCATCTATTCTTCCTTGCTCGGTAGTTCTTTCCTGCATTAACTGATTAAGTCTTGTTTGTAATGCTTGGAGTTCTGCTTCTTGACCTGCCCAATTTCCCGGTCCAAGAACAGAAGAGAATGAGTTTTTACTTCTGTTAATCTCATTTATCCTGTTTTGGATAGCTTGCATTTCTGCAAGATTGGTTATGTTCAAGCCACCAAGTATTTCTGACTGAGCATCAATATCTGAATAAAGCTGATTACCAAAATTCGTAACTCTCGCGCCTTCAGCCGCTCTAGCAGATTTCAGGTTATTAATCGTATTCAGAAGACTATTGATTTCATTCTGCGCTCTTTCTCTGTCTGCGCCAGTCATTAACTGGTTAGCTATTTCAGACTGAGGATTATCTAAAGCAAACTGCAAATCATTTAACCGTCTCTCTATATCGCTAGTATTAGAAGTTATATCCATACCACCTAGAGAAAAGCCCATATCATTTAGGCTTTTAAAGCCGTCATATATTTGCTGTTTAATTCCTTCCTCTGCGTCTCTCCTATCCGATATAAGACTTGTTAAAGTGCTTCTCGTTCCAGATAAATCATCTCTAAAATTTTGAAGACCAGAAGTGTCGTAACTTGAAAGAGTTGGAAGTTCAGATTCAGATATTGTAACTGGACCCCACTCTGTTTGAAGGACAGTATCGAACAATGGCTTGTCTATACCAAGACCGCCAGAATATTGGTCTATGTTGCCAATGGTTGTATCAAGCCACTGACTATATGTCTGACCAGAGTCGTTTGTTCTGGTAGATATATTTTCATTTACATCTGTAGTTGTTGGGTCATCCCACAAAGATGTAACTGTTGCGCCTTGAACCAAATTATCAACATCGCTATAGACATTTCTTGTGTCTTGCATTGCTGTATCATATTCACTAACAGCCGCGTTCCATGCGTCTGCTTGTGTTTTAGCATCTGCAAGATATGCCGCTTTAGCCGCTTGTTTCTGTGCTGTATAATCTGGGGGTGGTGGTGGTGAACCTCCCCCTCCGCCGTACATTCCCATTATATTTCTCCTTCTCTAATAATATTCCTAACATTGCTATTACTTTCACCCTTGTCTTGGGCGTTCGTAGTAGCATTGGGGTTGTCATAATTTCTATACTCAGCCATTTTTCTCATATGCTCCCATCCTCCTGTTAGATAAGATACATGAGCAAAAACATCTAAATCACCGCACCTTATTATATGCGCTGAATCTTTTTTTAATTGGTTATCGCTGTTTTCCCATTCATCACCAATGATAGCTCTGTGTGCCATTTGAATTAAAAGAGAATAAAGTTGCTCTTTGTGTTTTAAATAAAATGGATTGAAACTAACCATATGAATGAAAGCCATAAATTCCTTTATAGCAGTTTCGCCATGCTGTTGATTTTTAGATACCTCTTCATAGTCTCCATCAATTAAGTCATCAAATGCTTGAGACCAATTCCAGACTCTCCAAAGAAAATCATAAGCACCTTTGTCCCCATTAGAAGCGGCTCTGAGCCAATCCTTCATTAGTGGGTTTTTAGATAGTTCCTTATTTGTGTCGCAATAATCCATGTTGTTCCTATGTCGAAGAAATACTTATAGCCATTGTCACTTCTAATACACTGGCTGATGCGTTGTTAGTAACTACATAACCAATACTATGAGATACTGTTGTTGCGTCTATTTGTATTGGTGTTCCTAAAACAAACTCAGTTGGTGTTGTTGATACAGAATAAGTGTCTCCGTATGGAGTTCCATCAACTTGTAATTGTACTGAGCATGTTCCAGAGGTTGTCATTAAAGAAAGAGCTTCAATAGTAATAGCTTGCCTAAAGACTCTCTTTACATGAACCGTTCCATTAGCAACCGTAGCTACTGTGTGGTATACGCTGTCCCTTGATAGGGTGCTAGGTAATTGAGAGGCTGGCAATCTTCCGTTTGAATCCAGAGAAGCCACTCCACTTGCCGCGCCTTTTTGGTTTACACCAATAACTGAAGACAAGTCTTGTGTGCCGTATTCTAATGCTGTTCCAGTACCATTTACCTTTACATATTTACCGGCGTCTAGGGTAGTGAATGTAGGTAATGATGATTCTGGAGATGTTTTTAACCATTGTGTTCCAGTATAGAATTTTAATTGATAAGGGTTGTCGGATGTATCCATCCATAAATCACCAGACGCAGGTCCAGTTGGGGATGTTCCTGATACTGTTAACTTAGCTTTTGAGTTAAGCCCATTTACAAGACCGCTAACTTTTGCTTGAGTTATGTCTCCGTCTGCAATTCCAAGTTTTTCAAACTTAATAAGACCAGTAGCTGAATCGGCAAAAGCCTCTTCCATCATCAATCCAGTTACAGCCTGAACGGATGTGTTTTCAACTGTGATGATTGTGACTGTGTTCCCTGTTGTTACAGCAGTATTAAACTGAACGGTATTCTGGTCAGGAATAGTTGTGTAGTCATTTGAACCACCTTCCTTTTGAAGAAGACCGTTTAGATAAACTTGCAGTTTAGTATTTGAGTCGTGAGTGAATGGGAAGTTAATTTGACTGGATGTTGTTGTTGTGTCGCTTCTTGTGTATCCAGTAATCGAAGTAGCTCTAACTTTAAATATAGTTACATTCTGACCTGTAGTAAGACCAGCGTTGAATGTAACAATTCCAGCACTTCCAGTTCCACCAGTCGCGCTTGATACATAATCATTTAATGCTCCAGATTGCTTTAAGATACCATCAACATAAACAAGCAACTCATCTGTAGCTTCGTGAGAATAATCAAAATCTGTTTGTCCTGATGTAGCAACAGAGTCTGCTCTTCCGTAGAAGATAGGCGCACCAATTTCTCCAGCTTGAGAACCGGGAGTTCCCCTAAGTTCAGCTAGAGTCATTAATGTTGTCCATCCAGCAGAAGAATCTGTGTATGTGCCAACTCTATACTGTATGCCACTCGAAGAGTCTTTTCTAAACTCTACTGGTCCAATCCAGCTTCCTTGAGCATCGAAGATTTTTCCAAGCAACTCACCTATTGTATTTTCACCTAACTCAGCCGCGTTTATATATCGTATAACGCTTTCAAATTCTGTGTTGATGTTGCCTGAAGAACCGTAGTTCTGTGGAAATTGTTGTCTAATTCGCGCCATATTATTCCCTCACTGTAACAGCAAAACCGATGATTCTTAATAAGCCTCTTCCGCCAGTAGTTTTAATTCTATACTGCGCGGCTCTGTATCGGTGTTGCCACTTTCTTTCATATTGCCGTGATAATGGCACATCCGCAAAGTAGTTGTCGTCCGATGTGTCATCAACTTCCATAACTAATTCACCTATTACTTTCCCGTTTTCGTCTTGGGCGTCTATAGTTATAACTCCCTTACCAGCCGCTTGTATCAAAAGGCTAGATGTTTCCTTGGTTTGCTCAAGACTTCCGTGCCATAACAAGGGCGTCTTGATGTCCATATTTGGAGTAAAGGAACCGTCATTTTCTTTCTCAACTTTAAGAACTTCATACACTCCACCAGTGGTTCCAAATAAAAGTTTTCCATTCAAGAAAGCACCGCTTCTTGAATTTAAGAAATCACCAGTGCTGAACTTAGGTTGGGCTTCTCCGCCCTCTGGGTTCATCGCTAATGACAATCTTCTACATAACTTCCCTCCGCTCTGTGGAAAGAAGACATGATAAATAGCTTCGTCTTGGTCAAATACTGCGCTGATTTGTTCCTTCTTGGGTACGGAGTTGAATAGCTCTCGATAAAGCAGGTCTATCTTGTCCGATAGGCTGTAAGAATACACTAGGATTCCGTTTTCTTCCGAGCGTTTTATCGAATGGATACCAGACCGCGAGCAGAATAGGAGGTCTGTCCCAGCGTTCTGTATTGTGTTGTGCGATGCGCACCCTATGTATATGTTTGCGTTGTCGTCTATTGTCCATTGAGTTATGTCTGGGTCTATTTTGTAAATTATGGCTCTATCAGCCGTGAAGATTACGAGTCGATTCTGTTCAAAAGCCCCCAATCCAGTTATTTGGTCTGCTGTTCCTAAATTGTTAGCTATGTCAATGTAGCCTCCCCTTAATACACTTGTCTCCCCTGCCGCTTCGTCAAGAGGGAAAATCTCGTCTTGGTCAACTCTAGTGATATGAACTTCTGTTTCTCTTCCTGTTATTCCTCCCACCACAAGACGCCTTTGCACCGATGTGCAAAAAGCAGGTAATAGTTCGTTGGCTGAAGGAGATTGATTTCGACTAAATGTAGACCCATCATATCTATACATAGGTCTGCCTTTAGATGTCAGTATGGCGTTTTGGTTAAATACTGTAGAAGAAACAATAGAATTAGCTGAGTGGACATTCTCAAGAGTATGACCTCTTTGAGATTTAAAATTAAGTCCAGCTTCTGTGGACTCAGCCCAGACAGCCTCATCTTTAGAAAAGAACCTTATGTGGTCTACATTGTATTCGCCGTAAATATATTTACATGCAGGGTCACGCACAATTTGACCGCGCCAATCTGTAGTAGCGTTGTTAATTACTGACAGGTGTTGGTCTTTTCCTGTATCAAGACTCGTAACATCTCTCGATGTATCAAGACCTTGAAAGTTCTCATAGGCGTAAGTCTTGACCTTCACCCCAGAAGGGCTTTTTGTTGTTGAAGTCATGTCGCAACTGTTGTCCCGTTATATTGACTTGTCTTGGTGTTGTTCTTGTTTCTTTTATTTGTCCCATCATCAACAACTCGCATCCTTATTTTAGTATTTCCATTAAGTTTGTTCCATAAGTGTTGATTAAGAACCCTGTTATAAACAGGCATATACATCTGAGTCTTGTCGCTTCCTTGCTGTAATGCATATTGGAATATAAGACCAGCTACTATTACTGGGTCTGGGACATCTCTAACTTCTTCCGCAGATTCATAGTAATTAATATCTGTACCATCATGGTATGGGTGCTGTCTTATCTCGTCTATGATTGTATTAGCAAATTCAATAAACATTAAAAGAACATCACCATCCACAGTGCCGGGGTTAAAATCCCCATATCGTCTTAAAGCCTGCATAGCCAAGACAGATAATGGGGAGTGCTTATCCCTTATGTGTGGATTTGTATTGCTTGTTGCATTAGATGTGTTTGCCATATTTCACCTATTTGCGTCTTACTCTTCCGCTTTGCACGAAATGATGTTGTTCAAATCTTTCTACATCACTCGCTTGTACTTTCCAGTTTAGTCTTCCATCAGAAAAATCTCTCGTAGACGAGATGTCAGCAACATCAAACATTGATGGCTCTTTTTCTCTAGACTCATAATAAACTACTCCCGAAGCTGGGGTAGATGGTTTCGCAGGCTTTTCTTCCTGTACAAATGCTTCATTCACATCTGGAGTATCTGGATTGTCAGCCTGATAATGACCTTTAGAGTTCCTCGCTCTGACAGGTTTCTTTGTTGATTTGGTTTTTGCGTTCATGTTTAGCTCCTAAAATAAAAAAGGGGGTGCTATTGCACCCCCTTACTATGGACTAACATACTGAAAAGGTCGTCCTTATTTAGTTGACCAATTCTTAATGTATGTATGTACCTTGTCTTGAAGTAATTCAAGACCGCACTCTGTCAGATACTCGTGTTTTACGCTATCTGCGTCTGGTGACTGTCGGTTTTCCAATAGTGATGTATCTCTGCCCTCAAGATACCTGTAAGACAGATATGGGAAATCTACAATAATCATTGCATTTTTCATGCCCGGAACTTGTCGGAACTGAGGATGCAAGTGAACAAGTAGGTCTCCAGCAAAGGTATTATATCGAGTTAAGTTAACTCCATATGCACCTTCATATGCTGTAGGTTGCCATCTGTCTTTACCAATCTGTTGAAGATTGTTAGCTACAGTTTCACCAACGAAAGCAATCTTCTGCTTAGAACCGTATTTGAATACGGATGAAATTAGAAGACTATCAAACCCAGCTTCAGTCATCTGACCTGCGGCTGAACCGCCGTAGCTTGAGTATGAAGTTGTGATGTCTGTAACATTAGTAAGACTATTTAGCAAACCACCAGTGAAACGAGTTGGTTGAGCAGAGGAGCCGTTTGACTCATGCTTTGTACCAAAGAACATAGCTCTTTCAATATCACTCATGTGAAGTTTAAGAGCTTTGGTCATAGCCTCGTCCAACTTATCGCCAGTACGCAAATATGTAGACTGTAATGTTCCTGATACTTGGAACGCAGTTCTGAATATTTGTGTGTAGTTACTAGCTACAGTTGCGTCAAAACTAATTGCTGTAGGAGAGTTTCCACCTTCCTGAGCCGCGAAGCCCGCAATAAATAGTTCTGCGTTATCAGCAATCTGGTGAGTAGTACCGCCAATGTTACGAGTTACTGCAAGAGTAGTTCCTGTAGTATCTGCTGTAACATGCATTACTTCGCCAGTTTCACTGTTAACAACAATGGAGCCAGTGATAGCAAATTTGTTGTCGTCACTAGAGTCAATGGTAATAGATGCTGTAGTAGCAGAAGCTATTGCTCCATCAACTTTTAGTTTTCTGTCTGGTAGCTCATCTCTAAAGTTTTTGAACTCAGGGTCGTCAGTTGATTCTGAAGAACCCATTGCAAGCAAAGCGTTTAAAGGTGCGTTACCGTTTGGTTCGAGAAGCGTGAATAGCTCTCTATAGTTTTTTGGGCGGAAATCAGTCGAAAACTCGCCTGTTCCGCGCAATCCTTGAATAGCCGCCATGATAAAATCCTCCTGTGGCTGGTTAAAAAATTACGAAACATTCGAGCAACGAGGGGTCAAAACATCCCAAGACTGCCCATTTTTTTATGCGAATCGAGCCGTAGCGTGATTCATTGCATAATCAGAATATATTACACAAAAAAAAGTTTTTCGTCCTTATGTAAAAAAAACCCCTCACTCTTTGCTCAAAGGCTCCGAAGTGAGGGGAGTCTCAGGGAGAAACTAAGAAATTCCCTTTTGCGCCATTTTACCTGCGGCGAATTTATCAAAGGTTGATTCGCCTTGTGGCTCTGTTCCCTGTGCTGTTGGAGATGAACCCATAGAGCCAGTATATGCTTGGCGTCTTTTGGCTATCTCTCTCATTCTATCCATCTCAGGTCCGTCCATATTGTTCTTAAAGTCAGACATAACTTTTAAGGTTAGATTGCCGTCAATAAAGTCTTCCATAGTGTAACCGCGTTCTGCGGCAAACAGCATGAAGTCTTGTGCTTTATCGTCTTGCAGACCTAGATGACCTTGTACTCTATCTAAATTGTTAGCTATTTGTTGTCTTGCGGCAGACACTTTGTCTTGCTGTCCTTGTTGGGACGCATTTTTAGCCGCATCTGCTATACCTTGACCTTGAGCCATGACTTGTCTCAGCATTTGCTGAGTCCTTCCTAGCTCTGCTTTTATTTGGTCTACCTCGCTTACTCCAGAAACGAGGATGTCTTTATATCCGGGTGGTAATTCTATAGCGTTGTCATCAGACCATTTCTTTAGCAAACCATCTAAATTGCTGGGTGTTTTCTCTTGAGAGTCTCCAGACTTCTCGCCAGTAGTATTACCCAAAGTTGGATTGCTTTGAGCCGCTTTGTAAAGAGCCGTCATTTCCTTAGCAAGTTGCTGAGGATTCATGCCGGGGTTCTCTCTCATTACAGCTTCGATGACATCGTTAACAGGCTTGTATTGAGCGTTCTTAAAGTTCATTGCAGAATATCTATCAAATGTAGATTTAATCTGATTAGCTGTAAGCTGACGCTTTTCTTGACCTTCACCCCAATCAACATCATAGACAATAGCCTCTTCGACTACTTTATCTCCTTCTGTTTCAGGTGAGCCTTGTTCTGCGGCTTTTCCTTGATTGGTTTCTTCTGGTGCTGGTGGTGTTTCACCTGTTGGTTCTCCTGCTTGAGGAGAAGGTTGAGGAATCGCTCCCTCTTGTGGACCTGCTGGACCTAATTGTTTAGAAGCCAAAGCGTCTATTAAGTTAGCGGCGTCCTCTGGTTTTTGTGGCTGTGCCATTTTTTACTCCTTTCCCAGCCGTAGCGGGGGTTGTTACAAAATTACCCTACTATGTATCACTACTAATAGGCTTGTCGTCCTCGTTAAGAGCTATACTAGCCTCTAGTTTTGCTATCATCCTGTCGGGCATCTCTAGCATCCTATTTGCCGCCCAAATAGAACCACGCCTAAAATTGACTTCATTAATATCCATCGTAGGTGATTCGCCTATTTGCATAGCCGCACTTAGAATTTCTTGCTCCATGACATCTTTAAGGATTTCCCATCCTCTTGAGTTTTTTAAGTCATGGACAGCTTTAATATCTGTCTTGTCTGACATTTACTTCTTTAATTTTTTTGAAACCTTTTTAGATTTTCTTGTCTTAGATTTTCCAGCTATTGTTAGATGTTTTCCTACATCTCTTATGGCTGGCTTAACTAACTTAAGTTCTAATTTGTTCATGTTAATCTCCTACATTAATTCCGAGTTTCATAAAAACCGCAACAGATATAAAAACAAGAACTGCGGTGGTAACTATTTGGAGTATGGTTTTACCCATAGTAGACTTAGCTGAACGCCAAGCTGTAAGAAGGTGTCGAAGTTCTTTGATGTCTTCGGGAGCAGTATCTCCCTCAAGACCAACTTCTTTTAGTGCTTTTCTAGCACCCTGAGTCGCCGCTTCGCTTAGAATAACTTCTAGCTCTCCACGACTAAGAGTAACCATTACATCTTTATCCATCTTAAAAACCGCCCCATATTACTAGAGACCTCCGTTTACCGTAAAAAACAGTGTTTGCTCTATGCATCATATACGATGGGAATATAGTCATCGTCCCCTTTTTAACATTAGGCTTAGGATTTGGGTGATGATAGAACTGTAATCCGCCTCCGATATAACTTTTAGGGTCGTCTAATTCAACAGACGCAGATACTAACCGATGAGGTCCGCTTAAGCCAACATCCATATGCCAGCCGTATACATCTAATAAACCATAGTGGGTATATTGTATGTACTCAACAAAGGGTAACTCTACCCCCCACTCTTTATGCGCACCTTGTTTAAAACATTCTACAACTTTTTGAACCACAGGAGCCAAAACTTCAAAATGCTCAGACTCATCAATAAAACATATTTTACCCCGTCTCCTGCTCCACATCTTTTTTGCAAAATTTGGTTTTTCAACTTTACCTTCTGGTGTGATTTTTTCCTCTGTAACGAAAGCTGTTTCCAGTCTTTTGTCTACGGTGTCTGTAACAAGTTTTATTTCTTCATCATTAAGTAACTCGCATTGTATGTAATCAGGTCTCATTTATTACCTTGTTTTTTCTTCTTCTTAGGTTCGTTTTTTCTATAACGATTAGATACTGTCTCGTGAGGTCTGCTCCACTGGTTCATTCTGTACTCAGTCCCACTACCAATAACACTTTGCCTAAAAACAAAATTACCTGAATAAATTATTCTATCTTCATCTCCTTCATGTTGCTCTGTGTAGTGATTCATAAATGATGGGAAAACATAAAAACATCCAACCTCTGGCGGTAGCTTCCATGTCTCGCAAAACAAACTAGCATCATCGTTGTATAACATTCTGAAATGAGCATTAGCTGGATTCCTGAAAATTATCTTTCCAGTTTCTCCATCTGAAGCTCCATAAAAAACCCAAGACAAGTGTGAATCGGTATGAACATGTTCTGGGATAAAATGTCCTTTACCATAGATACTAACCCAAGCATGATTTAATAAGCCTAGGTTTTCTAAGTCTGCGTCTTTCATATATTTTTCTACCCAGAAAGGGCTGGCATTACAATACCTATAGCAGGCTTGAAAAGCCTCTTCATGTATTTCTTTGAATGGAGTTAGCCAAGGTTCTGAGAAAAGACTTATGCCAGAGCGGTAAGAACTGTATCCATGCTCATCATAATCTTCTTTTTTCTCGGCTGTTTGCATCTCGAAAGTGCCTTCGTTTCGCCAAGCATGCGAAAGTTTTGCACCGAGCTTTGGGTCTTCTTTTAATTTTTCTGCTTGTTCACATAAGGTTTGCGCCAGATTTTCCCAGTTTTCTGGTTTGTATCTTATGATTGGAAAGCAGAAGGGTTGGTCTATTACATAGTCCATACTTTCCTCTCTAAGTTTAAATTTTTACTCTTCCATCTCCTCTTTGACTTGTTCTATAGTCTTATCACCTTTTTCACAGGCGTCAATATCTTCTAGACTAAAGTTCAATCCAATGTAAGCCTCTGGAATCCTATCCCCTTGGTCTTCAGCTTCAGGAGGCTCTGGTGTTTCAGAAAACTTTCCATCAGAGTAAGTCCAGCCAACTTTATCTAAATCGGCTTTTTTAGCATCCACCCATGTGCCAACACTATCTGCATCAGCGACATAGGCTTCTCTAACTTCCACGACAATGTCATTGTCTATCCTTGCTTTGTATTTAGTAGCCATGTCTTTACTCCCACTCTATCATTACGAATCCGGGTCCACCGACACCGCCGTAACCATTTGAACTTGAAGAGAAGTTTCCTCCGCCTCCGCCTCCGCCTCCGCCGAGACCGCCTGCGCCACCGTCACCGTAGTAACCGCCACCTGCTCCGCCTCCACCGAGGATTCCACCATTTCCACCATGAGATGAATGTTGGTGAGGAGTGTAAGAGAAGTTAGAAGTTCTCATCATACCTTTGTCGTAATAGTAATAAAAATAACTATCGGTGTTTGAGTGACTGCCCCAAGAGCTTTGGTTGTAGCAACCTGCTCCACCACCTCCGGCTCCGGGTCCACCGTCTCCACCTTTAAAGGCATAATTATAACTTGAATAACCATTACCACCTGCGCCACCTGCTCCGTAAGCAGAAGCTAGTGGACCCCAAGCAAAGGTTTCTTCACCTAAAGTAAAACTACCAGCACTACCACCACTTTTAGCCGCTAGATAAGAAGTAGCACCTCCAGAAGAACCTGCACCTGCATTGCTTGCTAGGGATTGGTCTCCGTGTATATCTGCATTTTCTGAGTGCCAAGATTGGTTACTTGAGCCGTAATTAGAGCTACCGTTAGGATATTGTCCGCCACTAGTGCCGTATTTGCCATCACCACCTTTTTGTGGGTTGTTGCTATTGACGCCATTAGCACCTGAAGCACCACCACCTGCGCCAGTCGCCGCCCAATATTGGCTATTACTTGTTGAGTTTCCGCCATGAGTCCAAGCACCGCCATTTTTGCCTCCAACTGCGCCGCCGCCACCTGAGTTACTGGTGTATCCGCCTGCGTTAGATGAACCGCCATTACCGCCGTGACCCAAGACGAAACCTGCCGCTCCGCCTCCTCCTGAACCATAAGGTTCTGGACCAAATCCAAAAGAAAGAGTTGAGCCTTGACCGCCAGAACCGCCTTGATAACTCATTCCACTGCTTGTAACTAACCTTGAGCCACTAGGCGCGCTTGCGCTACCGCCTCCGCCTGCACTGTAGAAACTTCCTCCAGTTCCACCATTAGATGACATGTTGATTTCAGAAGAACTTAAACTTCCACTACCTACTACAGTACTGCTTTGACCACTGGCTTGCGCTCCAGTGCTTTGAGAGTATCCAGAACCGCCGGGAGTTATTGATAAAGTTTCCCCTGCTGATACAGTATATTTCGCTAGAGAGAAGCCACCGCCTCCTCCACCACCACCGCCGTGATAGTGTTGGTTTTGAGGGCTTCCGCCTCCTCCGCCTGCTCCTACACATGTAACTCTAATCTCAGTTACACCTGCTGGAACAGTCCATGTTGTTGCACTACTGTACCAGTTTGAGCTACTTGCTCCTTGAATACTAGCGTAGCCCGTACAATAACTTGTGTTAAACCCAGTGCTTACTTGGTTTGGCATCCCAAAGAAAAGAGCAAAGTTTTTATATTTTCTTTGGTCTCCTCCAGAAGATGAACCGCTACCTGCTGTTTGTTGTGATAATAAAAAAGCCATTAGACTATCCTCCATCCATTTGTGGCATCTGAATAGACAAGTTCAAAAGCCGCGTTTTTAACATCGCATGTCATATCATCGGAATTTCCCTGTATGACAAGACCATTTCTAGCAACAGTCAGGTTGTTGCTACCTCCAACCGCGAAGCTACCAGACTGGTCAACTATTGCGACTGTATCTCCATATGTAGCTGAAGCAGGAAGCGTTAGGGTAAATGCACCCCCTGATGTATCAACAAAATACCCATTGCCTGAAGTTGCAGTTGTATTGGCACTTATATTAGTCCAGTTTAAACCTGCATTTTCCCAGACATAATTTGTTCCATCAGTTTGAAGGAATTTACCACCTTGTCCTGTTGTAGAAGGTAAAACATATGACCCACCAGCCGCAAGTTGTGTCCATTTACTTGCGCCCAAATCTGTTGCGAATGTACCAGAAGTGTGGGTAGAAGCGGCTATGTAGGTTGAAGAACCTTGAGTAACAACATCATCTTTTATGTAATCTGTTGCTGTCGCCCATGCTCCAGTAAACCTAATACCACCAGCGAATAGCTCCCATTTACTAGCCGCTAAATCTGTAGCAAATGTTCCAGAAGAATGTGCTACAAGACATCTATAAGAGTTACCCCCATGAGATACGATGTCTCCGGGTTCGTATGCAGTTGTAGTGGACCAAGTCCCCTCGTTCTTTATACCAGTTATGAAAGAGTCCCAGTAGGTCGTATCCGTAGGGAGGTTTCCAGTGGTGTCTTGTTTAGCTTTATAAAGCGAACCACCATAGGAAACTAAATCGTTTAATGTATAAGCTGTTGTATTGTTATATGCACCCTCAGCAACGAAACCTTGTAGATATACTGCCCAATAAGTTCCGTTAGATACTGCGTTGCCTGTACTTGGCTGTAAGCATCTGTAAAGGTTTGCACCAGAAGACACAACATCATTTAACACATAAGCTGTTGCCGCATCGTAAGCACCTTTAAATGCATTACCTGCTACTAGCTGTGACCAGTATGATGTGTCTGTCGGAACATTACCTGTTGTCTCTGCTGTACACACAAAAGATGATGCGCCGTAAGACACAATATCGTTAACTTTGTATGTTGTTGCCGCTTGGTAAGTTCCAGCGTGAGCCATGCCGGGGACAAATAATTCCCAATGAGTTGTAGATGTAGGAGCGTTTCCTGTTGTCTCTACTTTAGCTCTGAAGGTATTACCTCCATAAATAACTACATCGTCTGGGATATAAGCTGTGGAGCCATTGTAATCTCCTCTAGCTTTTACACCTCCAGTAAACTTCAGCCAGTATGCTGTGTCTGTTGGTAAGTTTCCTGTAGTGTCTTGGATAGCTATATATGTGCTTGCTCCGTAAGCTACAACACTATGTTTTCCGTAAGCTGTTGCATTGTTGTAGACGCCTTCTACACCAATACCTTCTAACATTACTTCCCAATAAGTAGTGTCTGTTGGAACATTCCCAGTAGTGTCTAGCTTTGCTATGTATATTGATTTACCACCATACTGAACCATATCGCCTTTTTGATAAGCGGTTGCGGCATCATAAGTGCCTTCCCACTGTATTCCGTCTGCGAATTGTGACCAGTATGTGGCGTTAGGTGGTGTGTTGCCTGTGCTGTCTAGAATACAAATGTAAACCTTACCACCATGAGCTACACCATCACCAACTCTGTAGTTAGCACTGTTTGAGTAATCTCCAATAAAACGGAAACCTTCTACCATTAATGCCCAATATGCTGGGTCTGTAGGTATTTTACCTGACTGTTTTAATCCATATGTGTAAACATAAACATTACCGCCATACTTGACGATGTCATTGGCTTCGTATGTTGTTGCGGCGTCATACGCGCCTGCGAAGTGAAATCTCAGCTTCCCTAAATCTATTATCTGGCTCATAGCATCTCCAATAATAAGTGACCCGAAGAGTTAATTGTGAATCTGAAAGTGTCTTCAGACCACACATAAGTTTTATACCCTGTAGGGTCGGTTATATTCTCGTCTGGAAGCACCACAGTTGTCGTCCCATCATTGATGATTTCTACTGTTAAGTCTCCAGTTGCATTATCTAGCTTAAAGCCATAAAAAGTCTTATCCGCTAGTGCAGTTCCTGTATATATTCCCTTCGCTGGCTCAGACATTAATCAACATCCTCTAATACTGACACGACACAATCAAGGCTGTTATCGACTTTGGAACTAACATTTATTTTTTCTCCAGCTTGTAACACTAACTTTTTACCACTGAGGAAGTCTTGTGTCGTCCCGCCTTTAACCCTTGT
>MDTE01178597.1_pt1 | contig 23189 bp, 21 predicted proteins | sample 811231 | NCBI WGS metagenome assembly MDTE01 (sample SAMN05326651, study PRJNA326480) | marine metagenome | isolation source: seawater | place: Indian Ocean: Red Sea | collected 2010 | reverse complement strand
TATGTCCACTTTCGTAATGTTTCTGGCACAGTACCTAAATTTAACGAAGAATTCATCAATACTGGTTATGTCGATATGAAGCGCGCTATGGAGGCGTATCAGTCAGGAGGGTACACAGGAGTATTCATGGACGATCATTGTCCGGAGATTTTCGGGGATACCGTCTTTCCTGGTAACTGGGGTGGTTATCGGTCTCGTATTTTCGCTCAAGGCTATATTCAGGCTATGCTTGAAGCTGTGACAGGGCGAAGGCTCAGTTAGGGTGTTATTAGGTGATTAGGTGGATAGTTTTAATGAACGATTCAACGATGCTTTGATTGTTGTTGGATTAAGGAAAATTTAAATGAAAAAGGCCCCGTGTGTGCTCGGGGCCTTTTTCATTAAACACATAAATATTCAATTACCACTTTGTATATTAAGTATTTTCAACAATGGTATCTATGATATTTCAATGTTTTTAACCACTCGACGTGACTTCGCGAACGGAACGACTGCGAGCTGCACGATGGTGGCGAAGAAATGGCGGTAAATCCAGAACTTCTTGGTCTCCAAGCACATCAGACAAAACATGTTTAACTGCAGCTTCTTTTTCCTGTGATGCTTCCACACTTGGAAATCCGGTTGCAATTATGGTCATTTTGACTTCGTTTTCCATCTTGGGATCAGTAACCATACCGAAAATGATATTACAGTCGGGATCCACCATATTGGAGACAACTTCAGAAGCCTGTTGTACCTCTTGAAGAGTTAGATCGCTGCCGCCAGTCACGTTGAAGATTACACCTCGTGCACCTTCAATCGACACTTCCAGAAGAGGGCTATCGATCGCTGCTTCTGCCGCCATGATGGCCCTGTCGTCCCCCGTGCCATGTCCAATAGCCATCCATGCAGGACCAGCATTTGACATTATTGCTTTTGCATCTGCGAAATCCAGATTAATTTCTCCGGGCATCAAAATGAGTTCTGCTATAGCCTGCACTCCTTGTCGGAGAACGTCGTCCGCCATGCGAAATGCCATGTCCATTGATAGGTTCTCATTGGACATGATGAGAAGGCGATCATTTGGTATCACAATAAGGGTATCTACAACTTCAGATAACGCCTTAATACCTTCGTCTGCTTGTCTTCGTCTTCGCGATCCTTCAAAGTTGAAGGGCTTCGTTACCACACCGACTGTAAGGGCTCCAATTTCTTGCGCAACTTCAGCTACGACTGGAGATCCACCGGTTCCGGTTCCGCCACCCATACCAGCAGCGATGAATATAAGGTCTGCACCTTCTAATGCGCGTTTTATTTCTTCTCGATCTTCTTCATGGCATTCACGGCCTTTCGAAGGATCGCCACCAACCCCGAGTCCGCGTGCTGTACTATCTCCAACCCTGATTCGCACAGGTACATCAGAGCGTGTCAGGGCTTGAGCGTCGGTGTTAACCGATATGTACTCAACTTCAGGAATACGGTCTCTGTACATACGTGACACAGCATTTGAGCCGCCTCCACCGACGCCTACAACTTTGATACTTGCTGAGCCTATCTTTTCTTCAGTTTTGCTTGCGGTTTGGTCGACCATTTTTTTTCTCCTGTGGTTCGGCTAATTCGTGCATACTGTGTTGCCGGCTACAAATGATTGGGTTTTGTCCCCGCTCTTTTACTTTGGCGTTTTGAGTTTTGTGATTTTTGTTAGTGCTCAAATTACGGGTTTATATTTCACTCGATCACACACTAGTAGGTTCCTTCTCTCGTTTAGGTAACCAGTTACGGATTCGAGATAAGGTCAGATTTGGTGACCTGGTAGATGCGATTTTCTTTTGAGATGTTGCAGAGGATTTGAGGTAGACCATATGTTTTTCTTGTTGCACGTTTCTGATACCCCATAAAGCAATTCCAGCAGCTGCTGAATAAGTAGGGTCATTTGTTTCGTGCGACATGCCTTCTATACCGCGTGGTGTAGCGATGCGGACTTTGCGCTGAAAAATGAATTTGGCAATATTCAAGAAACCTTCGAGTTTAGCGCCGCCACCCGTGAATACGATTCGCTCGATCGGGATATCCATTAGGTGCGGCTCATCCAGCTTGAGGAGAATCATTCGAAATAGCTCAGACGCTCGTTCTTTTAGCACTTGCCCAATTTCTCTTTTGGTAATTTTGATTGACTGATCCATCGATTGTGGATTAAGAGTGATTTCCTCGTGCATCCCGGCAAGCTCAGGGGCTGCTGTTCCGTGCTGGATCTTTAACTGTTCTGCGGAATCGAAGTCTAGTGAGAAGGCAATGGCCAAATCGTTCGAGAACTGGTAGCCGCCCACAGGTATAACTGCTGTGTGGACCACAGTGCCATTTTGGTAAACGGCAATATCAGAAGTGCCACCTCCGACATCTACCATCACTGCTCCTTGTTCTCGTTCGTCTGCCGTTAAAACAGCGTCGGCACTAGCAAGGGGTTCGACAACCAAAGATGACACTTTAACACCAGCTTTATCGACCGCCTTTTTTAACTCGTTGATCTTAGAAATTGATCCAGTAATCACATGACTTTCTACGTGGAGCTCGCCTGTGTGCATGCCTATGGGGTTTCTGACACCGTGAAGACCATCTAGTGCGTAACTGCGCGGAATAACGTGGAGTAACTTTCGGTCATCTCCTAGGTCTATTGCGCCTGCGATTTTTTTCGCCGCTAAGAGGTCGGAATCTGTAACCGAACGCATTCCAGCGAGGCGTGGGACCTTGGACCAACGGTTTATGGATTCAATATGACTTCCTGTTAGCCCTATGTGAACGTTGGAAACTGAAATTTCTGCACGAGAGGCAGCCATTTTGATTGAATTTTGTACTGATTCCGTCACGGCAACTGAATCAACAATCATGCCTTTATCCATTCCTGTGCAAGGCACGAGACCCAAGCCTCGCACTTCCACTCGGTGGTCGGCGCGTTTCCTAGTTATGATTGTGCAAACTTTAGTGCTGCCTATATCGACAGCTACGTTGTATTCGTCACTCATTATTTTCGTCTCCTGTTGTAGGGACTTGTGTTTTGACTGAGGTATAGCATCGGCATAACTTTGATTGAGTATCTGGTGGTTCTTCTCCAGATGCTTTATTTGCCGCTGTTATTGATAGTTTTCGCTTGTAAAATACTGTGTAAAAACAAAATTCGTTGTTCATATACGTTCAGCCGCCCTCAACTTGGCGCTCCGAGCGCGTGGATTTGATGCAACTTCTGCCTCTGTTGGGATCAAAGGGCGGCGCGTAATAGCTCTCATCGTTGCGAGATGGTCACATCTGCAGACTGGAGTGCCGGGAGGGCAGATGCAGTCAGAAGCCTGCTTCCGTATGAAATTCTTGACGATGCGGTCCTCTAATGAGTGGTATGAAATAACCACAAGTCGTCCACCTTGCCCTAAAAGAGAAACAGCTTGTTCGAGTGCAGTTGAAAGGGCTGACATTTCATCATTCACAGTAATTCTTATTGCTTGAAAAGTTTTGGTAGCAGGGTGTGCTCGCTTACCCCGTCGGGGGTTTACGCGTTCAATTATTTCGGCTAGTTGTAATGAGTTATTGATAGGCCGATTACGAACAATCTCTCGTGCAATCCGTCTAGCAGCGCGGTCTTCACCTAAATGGAAAATTATGTCTGCTAACTCTGATTCAGCGTACTCATTGACTATGTCCGAAGCGGTGATCTGTTGGTCGAAACTAAAACGCATGTCTAACGGATCTGCTCTACGGAAGCTGAATCCTCTGGATTCGCGATCTAGCTGAAGAGATGACACCCCAAGATCAAAAAGTACTCCATGCACGGGTACGAAGTTATGTTGAAGGGCAGTGGCTCGCACGTCACGAAAATTTACAGTTAATGCTTGAAAAGAGTCTTTGAATTCCCAAAGTCTATTTGTTGCTACCGCAACCGCTTCAGCATCTGCGTCTAGGCCTAAAACTTGCCCACCTGGATCCGCTGCTTGCAGAATTGATTTCGAGTGCCCCCCTTCGCCAAGAGTCGCGTCGATGTATCGTCCACCGGGCACAACGTTTAAAGCCTGCATGGATTCCGGCATCATCACTGGTTCGTGGTGGAGTTCAAGTCCCATTAAAATCACTCGTCACTCTCCGATTGATGATTTCGAACGGCGGCGTGTGATTGTTCTTTTTCAGTTGGTGTTTTTGGTGCAGACTCGGCGATTGCACTGGCCTCGGTATCGAGCGTTTGTCGTTCTTGGGTCCATGCCGTTGAAGACCAAATTTCTATAAATCGTCCAGTGCCAATTATGACAACATCTTCTATCAAATCTGCATAATCACGTAGTTGCTGGGGGACAACTACTCGTCCGCTTCTGTCTAGATTTCCTGAGAATGCCCCAGCGAACGTTAGTCTAGCGAGTCGGCGCGCTGTGGCCGAGGTTGCTGGCTGCTGCGCGATTTCGCTGGCTGCCCGCTCCCATTCTTCAGGCGTATACACGATGACACAGGCGTCGTAGGCTCGTCCGAGCACGATGCCATCAGCGAATGCCGTCTTGAATCGAGCAGGAATAGCAATTCTGCCTTGGGGGTCTATTCGGTGCTCGTATTCGCCAGAGAAAATCATATTTTGCGTAAGATATTTGGATGATTCGGGATAAACGGCTCAAACGACGATGACCCAATTTAACCCATTAATATACAAATTGTGCCAGAAACATACATTAAACAACAATATTTTTAGTGTGGACTTTTTGTATAAAACCGACATAACAAACGTGATAGCCTCCGTGCTAGCATCCGATAAAGGCACTTTGTACTTTCGTACCTCCAGTGTGAACTTCCGTTTGCCGGTACGTTTGTACTTCGACAACGAACAGTTTTATAACCCGACTCATACTGGACTGGAGAATTAGAAATAATTACATACACAGTGTTAACTAGTAGTGACACCGGAGCGGCCGGGAAACGGACCGACACAAGCGGAGATACCGTGGTCGAAATGATGGATAGAGCAGGTCATAGACTGGTCGAACGCTCAATGCTTCCAGATGACTTTGACAGTCTTGAAAATCAACTCAAACTGTGGTGTGACTCGGGAAAGGTTGACATTGTTTTAACAACTGGTGGAACTGGTCTTTCAGCGCGAGATGTGATGCCAGAAGTTACCCGTGCTGTTATCGATATTGAGGTCCCGGGGATCACTTCAGCAATGAGAGCTGAATCTTTAAAAGTTACGCCAATGGCGATGATTTCCAGAGCGGTTGTTGGCGTTAGAAAATCTACTTTGATCATAAACCTGCCCGGAAGTACAGGCGGAGTTCGTGACAATCTGAGCGTAGTTTTGCCGGTCATCGTGCATGCTGTTGATGTTTTGCGCGGTCGCCATACTGGTGAGCATCCTGTTTAGCACCAACTATAGATTTGCCAACTCGGCGCAACCATAAAAATTAATTCGCTAATAACAAAATGAAGATCTCGATAATTACCTTATTTCCAGAAATGTTCACTGGTCCGTTCAGTGAAAGTATAGTTGGGCGGGCTGTTGGGTCAGGTCGGATCGAAATTGATCTGATCCAACTTAGAGACTTTGCGAAAGATGCTCGAGGTAAGGTTGACGAACCTCCTTTTGGGGGGGGGGCGGGTATGGTGCTCATGGCAGAACCACTTGTTGAGGCGGTTGATTCTGTTACTGATCGAGAATTATCTGATAAAAAACCTCATGTTATTTTGATGTCTCCTCAAGGTACTCCGCTTACTCATCGCCGTGCGATGGAGCTGTCTCGGGTGGAGTCCTTGATTGTCGTTTGCGGGCATTATGAGGGTGTAGACGAGCGTTTCATCGATTTGCGGGTAGATGAGCAGATTTCAATTGGTGATTTCGTTATGACAGGTGGGGAAATTCCAGCGATGGCGCTCACCGATGCACTCACCCGTCTTATCCCGGGTGTTTTGGGACGAGGAGAATCAGCCGCGTATGATTCGTTCTCTGGTGGATTGGACAATTTATTAGAAGGCCCAATCTATACTCGTCCTCAGGAATTTATGGATCTTTTTGTGCCAGAAGTCCTTTTAAGCGGTGATCACGCCCGCATTAAAGCTTGGAGGCGTGCTGAGGCGTTGAAACGAACGGAAGATCGGCGACCTGACCTGTTGAGAAAATGGCCTGAAAGTGACTAGTTTTATACGGTTTAAGGTTTAACAGTCATCCAAAGGTTCAAAATTAGCGTTCAATAAAGTTGCTGCTTGTCTGTTTACGGTTATAGAATCATCGTTTGAACAATAAAAAATGACGCCTCTGGGCGTCTTTTCGCGACGAAAGAAATTTTACATGGATGCAGCAGCACTAATAGATCGAAAGTCGCTGGAACATATTGATGAATTTCAGCCAGGCGACACAGTCAATGTGAATCTTCGAATCGTTGAAGGTGATCGACAGCGAGTCCAGTCGTTTCAGGGAAACGTGATTTCTGGTGGTCATCGCCTTGAAAAAAGTCCACTTCCTGGTGATACGTTTATTGTTCGCCGAGTCTCTTACGGGGTCGGGGTAGAGCGGATCATACCGTTTCACTCACCGAATATAGAGTCTGTGAAAGTGACTAGGCAAGGCAAGGTAAGGCGTTCTAAGTTGTACTATTTACGCGGGCTAACAGGGCGGAAGGCACGCATTAAAGAACGAAGATAATGCTGTGCGTACGGCCATGTAATCTATAGTCCCTCTTCAACTCAATCGGAAGAGGGTTTTGGTTTAAGTGCCCTCATTTGTTTGACCATGTCCACTAAGCACGGATAATGACAGTCAACATGCTGGCTATAAGGCTATATTTTGAAGCCTGTTAGAAAATTGTTTGTGCATAACGTATTGAAATTGTTGGGAGCCTATATCATTTGCAGTTCGCTGAAGTGGCAGTTGACTTCCCGGATGTGAGAACGCGTACCTTTACTTATTCTGTCCCGGATGATGCAACAATTTCGCAGAAGATCTCCGTGGGCGATCTAGTGTGGGTTCCCTTTGGGGTGCGGACGGTTCAAGGCGTTGTTTTTAAACTTGGCAAAATACCTGAAACTGAAATTGATAGCATTCGTCCGATTGCAGCGCGGGTTTACGGTGGTCCGTTCATTACTAAGCATTTGGTCCAGGTCGCGCATTGGGTCTCAGAGTACTATAGAACAACGCTGTTTGGTGCTTGTTTGCTTCTACTTCCTCCCGGGGCTTCATCTCAACTGAAAACGGCACTTATGGTAGGTGTTGCGACAAGAACTCTTTCTACGCGAGAACAGCAAGCATTAGATTTCGTCGCAAGTCATTCAAAAGTACTAAAGTCAAGAGTATCTAGGCATCTTGGTTTTGGCGGTAAGCCCATAGTGGATCGCCTGATTAGACAGAAAATACTTAGGTCAGAATCGGTATGGGAACGCCCGCGTGTGTCAGCGGTTTACACAAATCGTATTGAGTTAAATGCGTCGAAAGACCTGATTGAAAAATTGGTGAGTGAGTATTTAACTGGCCGATCTTCTAAGCGCGCCGATTTACTCAGTTGGTTTCAATTGGGGAATATTGCAGTGACGAAATCTTCTTTAATCAATCGATTTGGTGTAACTGCAGTTAATTGGGCGTTTAGTGAAAATCTTCTGGTCATTAGAAAATTACGTCGTGATCGTGACCCGCTTGAGCGATTTGTTTTTCAGCAGGAATTTGCTCATTCACCTACCCAAAAACAGAAGAAAGCAATCGAAGAAATCGTAACGCAGGTTCGTTCCAATCAATTTGAAGCTAGGCCTGCTGATCGTCGTTTTCTTTTGCACGGTGTTACAGGTTCTGGAAAAACCGAGGTCTATCTCCAAGCAATTGAGGCCTGTATTTCTGTAGGAAAGCAGGTGATATTTCTGGTACCTGAAATTGCACTCACCGCTCAAACCCTTCGACGTATCGGTTCTAGGTTTCCCGGAAAGGTAGGGCTTCTTCATTCCGGCTTGACCATTGGGCAGCGATATGACCAATGGTGGCGTATAAAGAACGGTGATTTCCCGATTGTGTTGGGGTCGAGAGGCGCTATTTTCGCCCCGATAGAAGATCCAGGTCTGATTGTGATTGACGAAGAGCACGAATGGACCTATAAACAGAGCGATCAAGTTCCCCGTTATCACGCAAGAAAGGTTGCGGAACAAATAAGTGACCGAACGGGTGCTACTTTGGTGCTAGGGAGTGCAACTCCAGATATCGTAAGTTATCGTGCTGCTGAATCGGGTTTATATCGCCTACTTGAGTTACCCGATCGGCTAGGCGGGCATCCTGTTACCCATTCTAATGATTCAACTATTGATTCAAGATCGAGATCACTTGCAAAAGTAGATATTGTCGACATGCGTCAAGAACGCGCCGAAGGCAATTTTGAGATGTTTAGCCGTGCATTGATTGAAGCGATTGGAAAAACACTTGAGTCCGACGGCAAAATAATTTTGTTTCTTAATCGGCGAGGTTCAGCCTCTTACGTGCAGTGTGTGGATTGTGGTGTTGTTCGTAAATGTCGACGCTGTGATATCCCGTTTACTTATCATCTTGATAAGCCTTCAAAATCTAAAACACGCGGAAAGCTTATATGTCATCACTGCGGTTATACCGTCAGGGTTGGATCGAAATGTTCCAAATGCGGTGGTAAACAAATGAGACGTTCAGCTCCTGGTACCCAGATGGTTGTGAATACCGTGGAAAATAGTTTTCCAGGAGTAGATGTATTCAGGTGGGATTCGGATAGTGCTCGTACAGCTTCAGATCACCAGAGGATTATGGATGAATTTGTGAGTAGTAAAGCAAGCGTACTTGTTGGTACACAGATGGTTGCGAAAGGATTAGATATCCCGCGTGTTACCTTGGTAGGGGTTATTTCTGCTGATACAGGGCTTGCTGTACCTGATTTCAGTGCAGGAGAAAGAGCGTTCCAAGTGCTAACTCAAGTCGTCGGGCGTAGCGGTAGAGGTGCGTGGGATGGCAGAGCGGTGATTCAGACGTTCAATCCTGAACATTATTCGATTGTTGCGGCTGCCGACCAAGATTACCGCATGTTCTACGACACCGAAATAAGAATGCGTGCATCACAGGCATATCCACCATTCACGAAGATGATTCGTCTAAATTATTCCGCAATAAGTTCGGATGTAGCTAAAACAGAGGCTAAACGAATGTCATCAAAAATAGTCAAATTAAGAGAAGCGCATGGCGAAACAGGAACAGAAGTCATTGGTCCTACTCCGACATATCCTTTGAAAGTTAGAAATATGTATCGATGGCATATATTGCTCAAAGGCTCACAGCCTGACAGACTTTTAGAATTAGCCAACGTTGGACCAAATTGGACCGTTGATGTCGATCCGATGTGATCGATTAGGTTCATTCTGAATTTTTTGAGGATTGATATTGTCTGTTCGTAGAATCAGAGTTTTTCCAGATCCAATACTTCGCAAGAAGTGTCGGGTTGTTAAACGTATTGATCATAGTGTGCGAGAGCTTGCACTGGACATGGTAGAGACTATGGATGCAGCTAATGGGGTCGGCCTTGCCGCTAATCAGGTAGGAGTATTGAAGCGAGTCGTGACTTTGCATCTTCCTGAACAACAAGATGCGATCATATTGATTAATCCTGAGATTAGAGACAAGTCAGGTGAGAGAGAAGTTTTAGAAGGATGTCTTTCGTTTCCTGGTTATGAGGGTATGGTAAAACGATCCGTCACCGTCAAGGCCCGTTGGCTGGATGAGAATGGTTCAAAAATGAAGATTTCAACCGAGGATCTTTTTGCTCAGGCGCTTGAACATGAGATCGATCATTTAAATGGAATTCTTTACGTAGATCATCTTTTAGAGCATCAGCGGCTTGCAGCTGCTGGCACGCACATGAATGAGGATTCCCCTCACATGCACGATTTGGAACTCGAAGTGCGTGCTGACCATGATGATACTGCTGAAATGTCTACCGAGGACAATATTGAAGTCGTTCACACTACCGTGAAATTTAGCGAACTTTACTCGGATTCTTCAGTGCATCAGATGCAATACGATTTGCGACGCGCCGGTTATGTCATAGACCAGCCTGATATTGATGGTCTGAACAAGATTGAGTCAGATAATCCAAATTTGGACGGCGGAATAATTTTAGATTCAGAGTCCAATAAATAGTTATGCAGCCCAGAAAATATAAAGCACTGTAGTTTTTAGATCTATTCATGATGTCAATGAATAGATACGCTAGTTTGGAATAAATAAACGCAGAAATCGAACTCAAATACTAAGCGAATTTACATTCTTAGGGTGGTATACTTTTGGCTTGCCTAATTCAAGAATGATCGTGATCTGTTGGCTTAGGCTTCGTGTTTGTTTTGTTTGGTGCTGTCGTCTATTTTGATAGATCGGTATCAGGAGATCTTTGTAGAAAATTGTCGACGTCCCCAAAGCATTGGTTAGATGTCGGTTTAAAACACTTAGACACGCCGCCTGAGCGGCGCGTTTCGCGTAAGAGTCATAGCCATTGAGTAGGTTTAGAGGTTTAATCCTCGTTGCAATATTGGTTGTTGCTTCATTTGTCGTATTGGCAATTTCAGAAGTTAACGTGTTCGGTTTCACCCGTGGAGGAGATAGCCCACTTGGGTTTACTCTTGGATTAGATCTGGAGGGAGGCACTCACCTTGTGTACAGTGTTGTCCCGGAAGATGGGCGTGATCCCACGCGTGAAGACATGGAAGGCGTGAGAAACATCATTGACCGACGTGTGAATGAGTTTGGTGTAAGTGAGGCGAGCGTTCAGTTACTAGGTGGCGGAGTCGATTCACCACCAGACCGCGTGCTGGTCCAGATTCCTGGCCAAACAGGTTCTTCAATAACGGCCAACTTCAATGCAGGAACCGTCAGCGCAGACACTTTGCAGCAATTTTTTCGTAGTGAGTTGAATCGGCCAGACGCAAAAGTAAAGCAAAACGAAAATGGTTCTCTCACGATCGTGTTAGATGAAATCCAAGGTGAAGTACTAGACTCTAACGGAAACATCACGATAGAGGGTGAGGCTGATATCTGGCGGGAAGCGATTATTGCGGAGTATCCGGTCGCACTTCAGGTTGGCTACATCCTTCCCCAGGCGGAAATACCGGTAGTCGGAGATGATACATCTAAAGAGCCTGCGTTGACTGAAGATGTCGCGCCGCTTCCTAGTTTGGATGAAGTGAAGAGTGCGTTCGACTCAGTAGGTCGTTCAGATGCTGACGTGTCTCAAGTTGATGGTGCAGAAGGATTGTTTTCTATTCTTCTATATGGTTTGAATACATCTACGACAGATGAAGATGGTAACCCGGTCCTTGCTGAAGACCAGAAAATTCTTGCAGCCTTGAGAGATCTTGGTGAAATTCAGTTCACTGCTAGTCAAGGAACGTTGACGCAATGGACTGTGGGTGGCGGTGTACAAGAGGCAAAAAATTTAATCGGAAAGACAGCGCAGCTTGAATTTCGTTACCGGGAATGCGGAGACATTATTTCTACTTCTCAAGATATTCCTTGGCCTCCCGATGGACTGAGCGAGGGAGAATGGTTGATCGAAAGATGTTCGAATCCGGCTTATTTTTCTGAATCAGCAACGGAAATCGATGCATCTGATCTGGACGATGCATTCCCAGACGTTTCTCAAGGCGCCATTCCAAGACCAATAGTGACTCTTGTTTTCAATGACGAAGGCGCTGACGCGTTCTTCAAAGCGACTGACCGTGTTGCTAGACAGAACGACCGGTTGGCAATTTATCTGGATAATGAGGAGTTAGTTGCACCTAGTGCTCAGTCGGGTATTTCGGGTGGTAGGGCGATTATTGAGGGTGGTGATTTCACCACAGAACGTGTGCGAACAATTGCCATACAGTTGAGATCAGGTGCACTTCCGGTTGGATTGGATCTAATTCAAGAACGTAATGTTGACGCCGTTTTGGGTAAAGACTCTTTGGAAAAAAGTCTTATGGCGGGCGGGGTGGGACTTGTTCTTCTACTGATATTTATGATCGCTTATTACAAAATTCCGGGTCTTGTAGCTTCTATTGCGTTGGTTGCCTACACAATAATGCTTCTTGGTGTGTTTAAGATGATCCCGGTGACTTTGACTCTGTCCGGTGCAGCTGCGGTCATTCTCTCACTAGGTTTCGCAGTTGACGCTAATGTTCTTATTGCTGAACGTACCAAGGAGGAAATTAGATCAGGTCGCAGCCTACTAGCTGCAATAACTGCAGGATTCGATCGGGCATGGCCGTCTATAAGAGATGGAAATATGTCAACGATTATTGTTGCAGTAGTACTTTTCTGGTTTGGCGATCGGTTCAGCACAAGCATTATGCAGGGTTTTGCTCTGACACTCGCCATAGGTGTGTTGCTGAGTATGTTCACTGCATTCTTTGCTAGCCGTTTATTGCTCAGACTGCTCGCTTCGACTCGCATTGGAGAGAACTCGAACCTTTTTGTGCCTGTAAGAGATCAGGGCGAATCAGCGACTGGAGGTAACTCCTAATATGGATATCGTATCTAAACGACGCTATTTTTTGTCGATATCAGCTGTGCTTGCGCTACTTTCAATTACGATATTGGTCACCGAAGGTTTAAATCTTGGAATCGACTTTACCTCTGGTACAACGATCACATATCAGTTATCCGACACCAGTATTGAAACTGGAGATGTGACGGACGCATTATTCGCTTCTGGTCATCCTGAGGCTATTGTTCAGGCGTTGGGTGATGATCAATTTTTTATACGGACTGATGATCTTGGCGTGGCGGGATTGGATGATGTGAAAGAGGAAGTTGAAAAAATTGATAGTAAAGCGCGGGTGCTTGATACGTCGACGGTTGGTTCTTCAGTCGCCGAAGACACAGTACGCAACGCTATCACAGCGGTAATCGTTGCGGCGATCTTCGTAATGGTCTACATCATGTACGCGTTTCGTTCCGTGCCGAATTCTTATAAGTATGCATTTGCCGCTTTAGTTGCACTTGGACATGATGTCCTCGTTGTGCTTGGACTGTTTGCTGCCCTTGGGATTGCTATAAATGCTGAAGTGAATGCTATTTTTATTGTAGGCATACTTACGGTGATTGGATATTCTGTGAATGACACCATCGTTATTTTTGACCGAATCCGAGAGAATGTGACCTTGGCACCGGGACGTGAGTTTAGAAGTACAGTGAACTTATCGATCAACGAGTCCGTTACTCGCTCTCTTGGTACTAGTATCACCACTATGACAGTGATTGTTGCGATGCTTCTGTTCGGTGGAGCAACATTGCGCGATTTCTTGATTGTTTTGCTGTTAGGTGTATTGATAGGAACATATAGTTCGATCTTTATCGCTGCTCAGGTTTTGGTTCTTTGGGAAAAGCGCTCATTCCTGCCTTGGCGAAAAGCAACTGTCGTCAACTCCTAAAAACAAAAATTAGAAGTCATACGTTCGAAATTATTCTAAAAAGCGTGCCGAATTAGCGTTTATTTAATGATGCCTTTTTGGCAAGCATAGAAGGAGTAAATTTAATTTGTTGATTGGTGCGCACGTATCAGCAGCCGGTGGAGCTAATAAAGCGGTGAGCCGAGCTGAGGAAATCGGTGCTGAGTGTTTTCAAATATTTGCTTCATCCCCGCGCATGTGGTCTGCAAAACCGATTGATGACACGGTTGCGGAGAAGTACCGAGCTGAGATTACAAGAGCTGGTATGGGTCCTACAGTGCTTCATGGTAAATACCTTGTAGCGTTAGGAAGTAGTGATGCAGAATTGGTTGGTAAATCTGAAACTGCTTTAAAGTCAGACGTTGCGGCCGCAAACAAATTGGGTGCGCTTGGCGTTATTTTTCATCCCGCTAGCCATCGTGGTCAAGGCTTCGACGCTATTATCGATCAGTTCGCGTGTTCGGTGAGGAAAATCCTTGACGAAGAACCGGGTGAGTCACTACTGATGTTGGAGACAAGTGCTGGTGCAGGAGATCACATTGGATCGTCATTTTCTGAGCTTGGAACCCTAGTAAGGGCTATCGGGCATGAACGTGTAGCTGTGTGTCTTGATACACAACATGTATGGGCTGCTGGATACGATATTGCTGGATCAGGCACACTGAATGCTGTCGTCGATGAGTTTGATAAGGAGATTGGTATCAACCTGCTACGTTCAGTCCACGCTAATGATTCGATGAGAGAACTGGGTTCATCAGTGGATCGTCATGAAAACATTGGTGAAGGATTTATTGGCACAAAAGGTTTTCAGACCATAATGTCGCATCCGGCGTTTAAGGATGTCCCTTTTTATTTAGAAGTACCTGGTACTGGCAAGAGTGGACCAGATAGACCGAATGTTGAACGGTTGAAGGCAATACGTTCAAAAGTTGGCGCGGGATAATTCCGTAATGCATGTAAGCCGCGACTTCTTTGAATGCCTCGTAAGAGACGCGGTGATGGGATTGCCAGACCAATTTCTTTCAAGTATGGATAATGTCAGCATTATTGTTGCTGATCAAGCTACACCAGCACAAAAGGTCGAAAACGGTTTAGAACCGAATGAAGTTCTTTACGGTCTTTATGAGGGTGTGCCTTTAACTGAGAGGGGTGGTTATGCTCCGTCGCTGCCAGACTTGATAACTATATTTCAATACCCGATAGAAGCTGAATCAGAAACTATGTCGGAATTGAAACGACAAGTTATCACTACAGTAAAACATGAAGTTGCGCACTATTTTGGCTTTTCAGATTCTGCTTTGGATGAAATGGGGCTCGGCTAATGGTGAAGACACTTATAGTAGCTTTTGATGGCTTACAGTCCTTTCAGATAACTAGCGAATTAATGCCGACGGTGTCAGAGATCGCTGATAATGGTGTGAGATTTCTACACAATCATTGTGTCTTTCCAACGGTTACGCGAGCTAATTCTGCTAGCTTGTTTACCGGAGTAAAACCAGGAACACACGGTCTGACTGCGAATAACTCTGTGTTCACTGATATTGATGCAACGGAATTAGTCGATGCGCTAGTTCCAAAGCTTTCGGACATCAACAGACATACAGATGGAAAACTTTTGTTTGTGCCGACTTTAGGTGAATTAATCCATGATAAAAATTTGAAGTGGATTTCGGTTGTTGGTGGAACAAGCGGCAATGCTTTTGTTCAGCACCCCAATGCTAGCACTTTCGGCCATGTAGTGATTCATTCCGAGTTTACAGATCCACCTAGGCACCATGAAGTTATACAGGCTAAGTTTGGAAACTGGCCGCCAAAGCAAGCGCCTGCGGTAGACCTTGTTAAAAGAACCGCTGATGTTGCGATCGAATACGCAATGAATCTTGCCCCAGATGTTTTGATGGTGTGGTTTCCCGAACCAGATACCACACAGCATGTATTTGGAGTTGATAGTAGGCATGCACAAGCGATGTACCATCACGCGGACCACCAACTTGGTAGGTTGATCGAAGCAATTAATGAAAAAGGGCATAAACCTGATACCTTGATCGTCTCAGACCATGGTTATTCGACCATTGATGAAGTTATCGACGTTTCAAAACAGATTTCCGATGCCGGTTTTTGTGTAGATGGTGATTCACCAGACGTTGTTGTCGCAGAAAATGGCGGTTCAGTTATGTTGTATACGCGAAAGCGTTCAGAGACGATCACAAAGCGCTTACTTCAGTGGTTATCGATGTGTGAATGGGTAGGCGCTATTGCCGTTGATGGCCAGCACGCTAACGGGGAGGCTTACGCTTCATTAGAGGATTTAGGACTTGGTGGAATAAGATCTCCTGATATTGTCCTAACTCTTCGCTCTGTTAAATGCAGTGGAGGCCGTGAAAACACGTTCAAGGGTGTTTCAACGGGTGGGGAACCCGGTGCCGGAACGCATGGAGGTGGCAGCTCTGCAGAGATGCACAACGTGATGATTGCCCACGGTCCTTCATTCAAGAATGGATATAAGTCAGAGCTTCCAAGCGGAAATATTGATCTTTTACCAACTATTCTTTATGTCCTTAGCATTGAAGTCCCTGATCATGTCGAGGGCCGGGTGCTTGAAGAAGCACTGGTTGATTCCGTCAAACTTCAAGGAGAATCTAGGGCTCAGTTAGTGGTTGGTAAGTCCACTCGAACGGTTAATTTAAATGGTGTGAAGTATTTATGTGAGTTTTCTTGACTACCTTTATTTGCTCTGAATAGTTATTTCAAGAATCTGGAATCTCCAGAGCGTCTTGTTAGTCCTTTGGAATCCATATGCTCTAACATTGCCAAAGTATATTTGCGGCTTGTGCCAAACAACTCCCGTACACTAGTGATAGTGATCTCCTTGCCATCCTGTGCTGATTTAAGTATTTTTTCTTCCATCTCTTCGTATGCATCTACAGGGTAGACTATGTCACCGCTAATTTTCACCACGTCACCTCGTTCGCAAATAAACTGTAGAACTTCACCGTCTAATAAATGTTCAGTGGAAGGGCTGAAACGTTCATTGGAAATTTTTTCGAGATAGTTGGCTACTTCTTGATTCTGTTGTGGTGTAAGGGTTGGGTTATGACTAGGTAGTCGTACCGTAAATTCATCTGTCGAAACGACGTCACTTTTTTGGAGTGAATCGATTATGGCTGTGAATTGCGCAACTGTTAATTTCAACTTCCCTCGGAAGTCTTGTTGTGGCATTCCCATGCGTAAGGGGAAGGCATTGTGGAATGCCATCAGGATTGTTTGAGCAGCATTTTTGATTGCTAACCATCCGTCAGTTGAAATCACTTGCGCTGAATTAAGTCCTATGGATTTAATTCGACTATCTGCTTCCAACATAGAAATTGCTTCTTTTGTTTCAAGAACAGTTAGGCCTGTAGCTTCAGAGATTTCTGGGGTTGATGCAGGCTCAATGTCTAATAGTGCATTAAATGCGACATCTTCAATAGCACCAGAGTCAATGATTTTTAATCGGGAAATAATCTCTGAGCTATTACGTCTCCGCCTAGGAGCATTAGTCACTAACACCTTGCCTCCTCCGAGCGTGTTTTCTGTGTCGCGAACGACAAAAGCTTCGCCTTTAATGGCAGGGACTTGTTTTCTGGTACGCACCTGTATCCACCCTGATTCCCCTGGCATGATTTGATCTCCGTGAAGAACACGAATGGTCGCAGGGAGCTCCTTGGTGCCTATGAATAACGTGACTTTGTGATTATGTTGAACTGGACGTGGTGCGTCCGGGATTGTACGAAAGGTTGCATCAAAGGCAGTAGAAGCTTTCATCCAGTTGGTGCTTGTTAATAGGTCTCCACGGCTTATATTGTTGTGGTCTATTCCGCTAAGGTTTACTGCGACGCGAGTGCCAGGATCAACTTGGTCAAATGATTTCTCGTGCACCTGGATAGTTCGTATACGCGCCCGATCACCAGAAGGCATGATTTCAACCTCTTGTCCAACGTTGAGTGAGCCACCTGCGAGAGTACCTGTAACGACTGTTCCAAAGCCTGTCATACTGAAACATCGGTCGATTGGTAGGCGTGGTTGACTAGTTTTGTCGTGAGTTGGTATTGTCGTAAACAGGTCATCGATCGCAGTTTTGAGTCCGTCGAGTCCGACTCCTCTTTCAACCGATACGGAGGTGACTTTGGCGTTTTCTAGAGACGTACCTTCTAATGTTTCGTGTATGTCCAATGTAACCAGATCTAGCCAGTCTTGATCGACAAGGTCTTTTTTGGTGATCACTATGATGCCGCTTTTTACTCCCAGAAGATCCAAAATTGCCAGGTGCTCTCGAGTTTGCGGCATAACCCCTTCATCGGCTGCAACAACTAGTAAAGCTAAATCGACACCGCCTGCACCCATCAGCATATTTTTTATGAAGCGTTCGTGACCTGGGACATCGATAATGCTGACTTCTAATCCGGAAGGAAGCATTAACCATGCAAATCCAAGTTCGATTGTCATCCCGCGGTTCTGTTCTTCCCGCAGTCGATCTGGATCGATGCCTGTTAGAGACCGTATTAATGTGGATTTGCCATGATCGACGTGTCCGGCAGTACCTATAACAAACAATGTTTTACGGCTCTTCCTTGTGTTTGGGTCATTATTTACGTGATTGAAAATCTATTAGTCTGGTTCAGTAATGAATTCAGCGAAAACCTCATTGCCGAGTAATCGACCTTTATCGCTTAGTTTCACTGATTGATCGGTTATTTCAATCAGCCCAATGTCTAAAAGATGATTTATTTCCTCGGGAAATATCTCGCAGATTTCACTACCAAAACGATTCCTGAATCTTCTGTGTGAAATCCCATCGTTCAAACGCATGCCCATCATCATTGTTTCCGCTACATCAATCTCAGGTGTTGTTATTTCTATTTTTTCTACAGGACCTAACGGAAAAGTCATATGTTCGACTGGGTTTATTGGCTGGTACTCATAGCTTTTTTGTACTGCTACGGTATATCGCTTGGGTGATTTCAAGTTTGAAAATCGTCTAGCGTCAACCCATGAATGTGCGCCTGGTCCAACACCGAGATATGGTTCATTTCGCCAGTATATTAGATTGTGTTTTGATTCCATCCCTGGTTTCGCCCAGTTGGAAATCTCATATTGAACGTAACCGGTTACGTTTAAAGATTGTTGTGCCTCTTCATACATGTCTGCTGCCAGATCGTCGTCAGGCATGGGATATTTACCAGACTCTACATCTACAGCTAACGGAGTGCCTTGTTCAATTTGAAGAGAATAAATCGATATGTGCTCTGGGTCTAGAGTGATAGCTTCTTTGACGGTATCTGACCACTGTTGAAAAGTCTGATAAGGCAGGCCGTATATTAAGTCGATTGACTGGTTAGTAAATCCTGCTGCACGGACTTTGTAAAAGGCTTGTTTTGCCTCCAAAGCAGTGTGTCGACGTCCGAGTAATGCTAGGAGTTGATCGTTAAAGCTCTGTACTCCCATAGATATTCGGTTTACTCCCGTAGACAACCATTTTTCCGCATTTTCCACTGTGATATCGCCAGGATTGCATTCCATCGTTATTTCTGCGTTGTTGTTGATCGAAAAAACAGAACGAATCGAGCTATGGATCGCATCTAGTTCTTCAGCTGGTAGAAAAGAGGGTGTGCCGCCTCCGAGAAATATAGTGCGGACCGGGGGGGTAGAAAGAACTTTACCCCATCCAGTAATTTCGTTCCTTAGGGTTGTTACGTAACCTGAGATCTGATCTTCGATTCCTGCGTAGGTATTGAAATCGCAATAAGTACACTTGGTTTGACAAAAAGGAACATGAACGTAAAGCCCGATGCCGCAATCGTAAGATGGTGGATTATGTGATATTTTTGATAGATCAGACATTACCGCTATTCTCGTTATACGTATTTAATCCGTTCAGAGAATAGCAGCGAATGATCACCCTGGAGTCCATAGACCCGAGTCGGTGGTTTTACCTTGGCTTTCATCTGGGGATGTATCTGATGCTCCACCAGAAGCTTTAGCCTGTTCTTCCATCATTTGCTGTCTGATTGTTTCATTTGCTTGTTGGACCCATCTGTTCAGTTCATCAAGTTCCGGTGGAGAGACGATAAATTTTTCTACGCCATCCGGTAGAGGTAAATTTTGATCTCCTGTCAAAATTAGTGCAGCTTCAGATTCCTGAATGCCTTCATTCAATCGCTTTAGTAGATGAGTATTGCGTTTATTAGTTGCCTCTGTATATTGCTTTTGTATCTCATCAGCTACCGTTTGGTTGATGAGACCGCTCTGTAGGCATCTACCCCAATCAATCACTTGTCCGAAAATGTCGGTGTCTTCAAATTCTTCAAATACCGCACCTGCGGACAACCGGAGGTTAACTAATCGATGTGCGCCAGGATTCGCCTGTTGAATCATTAGTTTCGCGTCGTCACCACGACCAATAACCCCCTCTGCAAAGACTCGTTTTACGATTCCAGCTCTAGATTCGAGCTGGGATACCTGCTGATCTACAGCTTCCCAATACGCGTTATATTTTTCATCAAAACCTTCTGGCGCTCCAGGCGCCGGTTGTACGAGTGTGACCACGTATACTTTGCGGTTGGTCATAACCTCATCTGATAGAGTTTTTCCGAGGTCTCCGAGTTCTTCTGCTGACATTTTGTTCCTTATTTCTGATCATCTAGGTCTCAACATAATTGAAGCTAAACTGAGAATAAAAAATTGATAATATCTCCATCCTCAACAACGTAGTCCCTACCTTCTTGGCGATATTGACCGCGGTTTCGGGCTTCAGCAATCGATCCAGCGTCAATGAAATCTTGGTATGAAACTGTCTCGGCCCTTATAAAGCCTCGCTCCAGATCTGAGTGGATAACGCCCGCTGCCTTGGGTGCTAAAGCGCCATTTGGAATAGTCCAAGCTCTAGTTTCATCTTCGCCAACAGTGAGGAATGAGGCAAGTCCGAGGACTTCATAGGATAATTTGATCATACGAGATAATCCTGACTCTCCTACATTTAATCCTTCTCTCATTTCAGTTTCTTCGGCTTCTGACATACCTGCCAATTCAGCTTCTAAACTACCGCATATTGCCGTGCCACCAGTTAGTCTACCTTCAAGCAAACTAGACATTTCGTTTTCAATATCTGGCGTGCGTGGAATCTCATCTTCGCCAATGTTTAACGCTACTAATAGAGGCAAACTACTTATCGTGAATGTATCTGAAATAGCGTTTTGCTTTGCGGTATCGAGATCTCTGTCACGGAAGGGAATTCCATTTTCTAAATCTTCCTGAAGTTGCTTCAATGTTTCAATGTTTTTAAAAGCTGCATCTCGCTCGGAGGATTTCAAGGTTTTTAGCCCTAAGGTAAGTCTTTCTATGCGACGTTCAAGTAGTGATATGTCGGCAAAAAGAGCATCGAACGCAACTTTCTCAATGTCACGTTTATAGTCGACTGAACCTTCGAGATGCGGAACCGAGCCGTCTTCAAAAGCTCGTACTACGTGGAGTATTGCATCTACTTGCTGCAATTGCGCTAAAGCATCACCTCCGAACATGTCGCCAGAGCTATTTCCGGGTAAATCAACATACGTTACTTCGGCATAAACTTTTTTTTTGGAATTAAACAAATCCACTAGTATGTCGACGCGTTCATCGGGGACGTGCGCTACACCAATATTTGCAGATTGGGGAGTGCCAAATCCACCAACTTCGGCATTGCCGTGGGTTAAAGAATTAAAAATAGTTGTTTTCCCGCTCGATGGGAGACCGATAATGCCGATTTTCATCTTTCGTTGTGCGCCAAATTTTTGATTACGTTTAGTTTTTTCGGTACGAAGAGTAGCTTTAATATAGCTGATAGATAATCTTAGCTTGTCTAAGTGCGTAAATTTGATTACTTTTCGGCGTCAGTAGGCCTATTTTCTCCACAGGTTTCATCAACGTATTTGTATTTTGCTTTGACTGTATGCGTAGTATTAGATGCCGTCCCTGAATCTTGTTTAGTACGTGAATTCATTTGTTCTTGCATCTGGCGCAATTTTCTTCCTAACGTTTGATCTGCAAGCACCTCTTTAGGTGATGCAGCGATAAATAGAGTAAACAATATGATGGTAGCTATCAGGTCGTCTAATTGCCCCAAGATGGGTATCCGATCGGGGATCATGTCATACGGCGTGATTAAGTAGATGATCGCTATTAGTGGGACTATTTTCGTGTAGATTGGAACGCGTTTGTCAATGAAAAGTCTCCATACCAACTTTAGGAATGGAAATAGCAAAGACTGTATCGTTAAGAGTCTGAACATGTTAGAAATTGTATCGACATTTCACCGGCGTCGGATTGGCCAAATTATCGCTTGAACTGGATCAGTAGACAATGATAATTGTCCTACATGGAGAAAACGAATACGCTAGATCATTAGCTCTATCGAGAATTCGTGAATCTGCAGGGCCCGAAGAAGTTCGTGACCCTAACACCACGGTTTTCGAAGGAGCTAAATTTGGTCTTAATGATGTGATTGGTGCTGCCCAAGTTGTTCCTTTTATGGCTGATCGGCGGGTTGTCATTGTTTACGGGATTCTTGCTCGGATGCAGAGACGTGATAAGTCTTTAGGAGATGATTGGCGTGAGCTTACTGAAAGACTTGCGCAGATCCCGTCGACAACGGAACTGGTTTTTGTTGAGGATGTCAGCCTTAGGGATAATGGTTTGGCGATAAAGTCAGTGGGTCCAAGTGCGCGAATTCAACATTACAGAATTTTACGTGGGCCAGAACTCGAGACATGGGTTAGGGATCGTTTCGCTTATTACGGAGCACAGGTCACTCGTGACGCTGTGGCTCGTATTGCATGGCTTGCAGGTTCGGATATACGGCTATTGGATCAGGAGATACAAAAACTTGCTCTTTACACAGCCGATCGCGAAGTAACGCGCTCTGATGTTGAAATGATGGTTCAGGAATCTAGGCAGGTAAACATCTTTAGTACTATCGACGCTATTCTTGAACGTAGACCTGCAGTTGCGATGAAACAACTTTACTCTTTGTTATCAGATGGGATTAGCGTTCAGAACATTATCACTATGTTGGCGCGTCAGGTAAGGCTTTTAATTCTTGCAATAGAACTTAGACACCAGGGCATAGACCAAGAAGAAATTGGTAATAGGATTGGCCTTACTAATCGCTATGCACTCGAAAAAACTATTCGCCAGTCTCATAGTTTTGGAGGCGATCAACTTGCGAACATTATGCGGCGACTACTTGCAACAGATCTTATGGTCAAGCGAGGCAAAATGAGTGATCGACTCGCTGTTGAGATTTTAGTGGGTGAATTGTCCGCAACTTAGGCACATGTCATAGGGGCAACCTGCCGACGTATTTAAATTAAAACACTTGTATTGATTTCGTTTTTCTATTCAATCGGATTCGCATTTATGAAACAAAACTCAAAAATATATTTCTCTAAGCTATGTTGACTATTCGGTATACGTTTCTAGCTGTGTGCGGAATATTCGCAATGTCGGTATCGGCATTAATCGCGTGTGATCTTACCGATCAATCAAATAACGATACTGATGACACGCAACAGTTAATCTCAGGCACCAACCCCAGTGGACCAATGGAACCTGAATTATTAGATTTGTTGTCCACGTCTACTCCAATACCTAAAGTGACCATTACTCCCGTTTCAGAGGAAAATGGGATGGAAGCTCCTGAGTTTGAGAGTGTGACTTTTTACTTACAGGCGTACAACGCTATGGGGCGTAATGAGTATGTGGACGCT
>MDTE01090198.1_pt1 | contig 23191 bp, 19 predicted proteins | sample 811231 | NCBI WGS metagenome assembly MDTE01 (sample SAMN05326651, study PRJNA326480) | marine metagenome | isolation source: seawater | place: Indian Ocean: Red Sea | collected 2010 | reverse complement strand
ATGGCCTCGGTGATAAGACCAATGCGCCGTTGTTGATGACCGGTACGGGTAACGACCAGAAACATCTTATCATTGTTGCGACCGCTGATCGTGGCTTGTGCGGTGGCTTTAACAGCTCGATCGTGCGTGCTGTGAAAAAGCAAGTGACAAAGCTGCAAGGCGAAGGCAAAGAAGTGAAGCTGTTCTGTGTGGGCCGTAAGGGTTATGAGCAGCTGGAAGTGGAATTTGATTCGCTGATCATCGGCAAAATCGAGGATGTGGCGAAAAAAACCGTTGGCTATGATGTGGCCGAACGTGTGGCTGAGCAGGTGGTATCGCTGTATAAGACCGAAGAATTCGATGTATGCAGTATCGTCTATAACGAATTCCGTTCCGCCATTGCGCAGATCGTGACCTTCCAGCAATTGATTCCTTTTGCAGTAGAGGAAGAAGATAGCGCAGAACAGGCGAACGAAGTGCTGCCTTACGAGTACGAGCCAGAAGAAGGCGCGATTCTGGAAGATCTGTTGCCGCGCAATGTGTCGATGCAGGTATTCCGCGCATTGCTTGAGAATGCAGCCAGCGAACAGGGCGCGCGTATGACCGCAATGGATAACGCGACGCGTAATGCTGGCGAAATGATCAAGAAATTGACATTGCAGTATAACCGCACTAGACAAGCGGCGATTACGACAGAATTGGTTGAAATTATCAGTGGCGCAGAGGCGCTTTAATTAATCGGAGAGAACAATGGCACCTAAGAAAAAAGCAAGCGAAGGCAGCACCGGAAAGATTACGCAGATTATTTCTGCGGTGGTGGATGTGAAGTTTGAAGACGGTAATCTGCCGGAGATTCTGAATGCGCTGGAAACCTATGTAGGTGACAAGCGTATCATTCTGGAAGTAGCGCAGCACATGGGTGAAAACACCGTACGTACCATTGCGATGGATGCGACCGACGGTATGGTGCGCGGTCAGGAAGTAAAAGATATGGGTGCTCCTATCTCCACGCCTGTGGGTAAAGGTACGCTGGGTCGTATCCTGAACGTGGTAGGTGAAGCGATTGATGAAAAAGGTGATATCGATAGCGACAAGCTGCGTCCGATTCACCAGGAAGCACCAGAATTTATCGACCAGTCGACTGAGGACGAAATCCTCGAAACCGGTATTAAGGTAATCGACCTGCTCGCGCCGTATGCGAAGGGTGGTAAAATTGGTCTGTTCGGTGGTGCGGGTGTAGGTAAAACCGTACTGATCATGGAGCTGATCAACAACATCGCGAAAGCACACGGTGGTTACTCGGTATTTGCCGGCGTGGGTGAGCGTACCCGTGAAGGTAACGATCTGTATCACGAGATGATCGAGTCAGGCGTTATCAATCCGGACGATATGAGCAAATCGAAAGTGTCGCTTGTATATGGTCAGATGAACGAGCCTCCCGGTGCACGTGCACGTGTAGCGCTGACCGGTCTGACACAGGCAGAGTATTTCCGTGACGAAGAAGGCCAGGACGTATTGTTCTTTATGGATAACGTATTCCGCTTCACGCAGGCGGGTGCTGAGGTATCGGCGCTGCTGGGTCGTATTCCATCGGCGGTAGGTTATCAGCCAACCCTGTCGACTGACATGGGTGCCCTGCAAGAGCGTATTACATCGACCAAGAAAGGTTCGATCACGTCCGTACAAGCGGTATATGTACCGGCGGATGACTTGACCGACCCTGCACCAGCCACCACCTTTGCTCACTTGGATGCTACCACCGTATTGTCGCGTCAGATTGCGGAACTGGGTATTTATCCTGCGGTGGATCCGCTGGATTCAACCAGCCGTATGCTGGATGCGCGCATCATTGGTGATGAGCACTACTCGACTGCACGTCGCGTACAGGAAGTGCTGCAAAGCTATAAATCGCTGCAAGACATTATCGCGATTTTGGGTATGGACGAGCTGTCGGAAGAAGATAAGCAAACCGTTGCACGTGCCCGTAAGATTCAACGCTTCCTGTCACAGCCATTCCACGTGGCAGAAGTGTTCACCGGCACGCCGGGTACTCTGGTATCGTTGAAAGACACGATTGCTGGCTTCAAAGGCATCGTGGATGGTGAATATGATGACCTGCCAGAGAGCGCGTTCTACATGGTAGGCACCATCGATGAAGCGATCGAAAAAGCCAAAAAACTGGCAGCTGAGGCAGCGTAAACAACATGGCGGAGACTTACGTGCAGTTTGAACTCGTTACACCAGAAAAACTGGCCTATTCCCATGCGGTAGACATGGTGGAAGTGCCAGGTGAGCTGGGTGATTTCGGTGTGTTGCCGGGTCATGCTCCTTTTATGAGCATCATTCGCCCGGGCGTCGTATCCATTCATGAATCGGGTGAAATAAAACGCCTGTTTGTGAATGGTGGTTATGCCGAGGTGAACCCCGAAGGCTGTACGGTGCTGGCCGAGCATGTGCGTGAACTGGACGGCGTGTCCAAAGAAGAAGCACTGCGCGAGTTGGAAGAAGCCGAGAAAGTGTGGTCTAAAGCCGATAACGATGCGGAAAAAGCCCGCGCACAAAAACTGGTAGATATTGCCGGCGCATTAGTGGCAGCATTGCACTAAGCGTTAGCCCTCGTAATTAGAAATAACACAACCCCTTGGAATGTAATGATTCTGAGGGGTTTGTTTATGGTGGCACGGCGTTTGCATTAATAGCTGCACGAGGTAGCTTATGAGTATTGATGCATATAGCCGTGCGGCCACAGAGATTACGATTCGACCAGAGCCGTCGCTCCAGAAGGGGCGCGCGGCGCAACAGGCGCAATCATCACAAGACAAAATGTGGGGCGGTGATGGATTTGGCTTTGACGATCTGATCGACATTGTTAATCCGTTGCAACATATTCCTATTGTATCGAGCATTTATCGTGAGTTGACCGGAGACGAGATTAATCCAGGCGCGCGGCTGGCAGGCGGCGCGATGCTTGGCGGTGTGTTTGGCGTGATGGCTGGCGCTGCCAATATGATGATTGAGGAAGCCACGGGTGATGATGTGGTGGGACATGTGGTGGCAGCGTTTACGGGTGAAGCTGACACAGCGCCCACACAAATGCTGGCCGCGAAAGAAGCACCGGCTGCTACTAAGCCAGCGATGGAAATGGCGCAATTGTCCCCTGCATTGCAATTGCAGCCACTTAATTTTGCTTCTGTAGAACAGGCGCGTGTGCCAGAGAAAGCGAAACGTGAACCACGTGAAGTGGTAGACCCGTTAGGGTTGGCGGCGGCGCAACAGGTTTCTGATCCGATGGGTATGAGGGCGGCTCCCGCCTCGCCTGCGGGTGCAAATACGGCAGCGAGTGAAGTGGATGAGGCAGTGCTGGCATTGTTTGATCCGGCTTTGACGCAGGCACGTCAACAATATGAACAAGCCAAATCGCTGGAATGGAAAAACGAAACAACGCGTCGTCAGGCCTATTGATGCTCGGCTTATTGGTTGCGTTCACCAAACAGGCAGGTGCCTAGCCGCACATAGGTAGCCCCAAGGCGTGCCGCCAGCTCATAATCATTACTCATTCCCATACTCAATTCTTTCAGACCGAGCGTGTCGGCTAGTTGTTTGAGCAAAGCAAAATGCGGCGCTGGGTTTTCATTGGCTGGCGGAATGCACATCAAACCGATAATATTCAAACCCGCCTCCTGCACGCAATAACGCACAAAATCTTCCGCCTCTTCAGGGCTAACGCCACTTTTTTGTGACTCGTTACCCGTATTCACCTGTACGAAGCATGGCACGTGCTTGTCTTGTTTTTGCATTTCTTTCGCCAAAGCATCCGCGATCTTTTTCCGATCCACACTATGGATCACGTCAAATAATGTGACCGCCTCCGCCGCTTTGTTGGATTGTAGTGGTCCAATTAAATGCAATGTGAGGTCTGGGTAATCCGCCTTGCGTGGTTGCCAGCGGCTCTGCGCTTCCTGCACGCGGTTCTCTCCAAAATGGCGTATGCCACACGCCAACGCCTTTTCAATGCGCGCTTCAGGTTGTTTCTTGCTAACGGCAATAATGTGAGGCGGGGTGTTGCTTAGATGTGAATCCTCGCTGACACGCGTTAGGCGTGATTGCAAAAAAGCATATTGCTCCGCGATAGTGGCTGATGTGTTTTCGTTACCCATAGAACGGGCTTTAGCGGGCTTACACTGAATTGGCAAGTGAGAAGCGCCATGGGCAATTTAGCTTGTGACAATTGTGCAACATGGAGGTTAAAAAGCCGTGGCAATTGGGTTTTTGCTTTGGACGCAGCTTGCGCAAGGCTCGGCTTTCATCATAAATACCTCGTGGAGCACAAGGCATGACGCATGTGCACCTTGTTTAACTAAGTCAACTTTTTAAGAGCTTGAACTATAAAGGGTTTTTGACTATGAAAAAATTACTTCTTGGTACAACTGGACTCGTAGGTGCGGCATTCATTGCGTCTGCTGCTGCTGCTGAGACTCCTAAAGTAACCGTTGGCGGTTTCATCGACTTCCAAGCTGGTTATGCTGATGACGATCTGGATGCTGGTCTTCGTGACTATGGCTTCCGCAACGACACCGAAGTTAGCCTGCGTGTAGACGGTAAGTCTGACGCTGGTCTGGGCTACGGTGCTGTAATCGATCTGGAAGCTGACGTTACCGGTGATGCAGATGGCGAAGGCGTAAACGCTGCTCGTACATATGTATACCTGGACGGCAACTTCGGTCGTTTCGAACTGGGTTCGAACGAAGGCGCTGCTGAAACCATGGCTGTAGACGCTGCTGATATCGCACGTGCTACTGGTGGTATCGACGGTGACTGGCGTTTCTTCACCGGTACCGGTAATACTACTCCGGGCGGTGCTGGTTACATCACCACTCCTTCGTTGCCAGTTGATCACGGTGCAGTTACCGCTATCGGTAGCGAAACCACCGAGAACAACAACAAAATCACCTACTACTCGCCACGTATGAGCGGTTTCCAACTGGGTCTGAGCTATGCTCCAGATGCAACCGATCGTGGTCAAACTGTAACTCGTAGCGACGTTGGCACTTCGGCTGGCGACATCTTCGACCTGGCTCTGGCTTGGGAAGGTGACTACGAGAACGTAGGTCTGGGTCTGTCGGGCGCTTACAAATGGGGCGACGGTGACAGCACTGTAGAAGATCTGGGTGCATGGAATCTGGGTGCTCTGGTTGAGTTCTCGGGTCTGCAACTGGCTGCTTCGTATGCAGACTGGGATGACAGCCTGCAAGCTAACGGTTCTAGCCTGGACGAAAACGACTACTACACCCTGGGTGCTGCATACGACTTCGGTCCGTTCGGCGCTTCGGTGACCTGGTTGGATTCGAGCTACGAAACCGCCGCTGGCGACAACGAGTTCGAAAACCTGGTATTCGGTGCTGATTACAAACTGGCTCCTGGTCTGACTCCATATGCAGAACTGAGCCTGTTCGAGTTCGATGCTGCCGCTGCTGGTGGTACCGACAACGACGGTACTGTATTCTTGGTTGGTACCCAACTGGCGTTCTAATTTAGAAACGTCTTGAGAATTAAAGAAGGCGGCGCTACTTTAGCGTCGCCTTTTTTATTATTCAAAATAAGTAGATCATGAAGCGTATATTTTTAGTGTTAGCTTGCTGTGCTTTAACAGCGTGTGGTGTGGTGGAAACGGATGCCGAGCAATCCTATCCGCAACGCGATGAATTGGACCGTCGGGACAATCGTGGTAAATTAACCGGTGAAGCTGGCCTCAGCCTTGGCGGTGGCAATGATGCGGCCAAAGACGCAGGTGCAAACCCGCTGGGTGTAAATGCGTTTTTGTGGCGCGCGACATTGGACACACTGGCCTTTATGCCTTTCACCAATGCTGACCCGTTTGGCGGGGTGATTATCACAGACTGGTATGAAGATCCGAATGCGCGCGGCGAACGCTTCAAGATCACCGCGATGATTCTTGACCGCCAATTGCGCGCGGATGGTGTGAAAATCTCACTATTCAAGCAACGGCTTGATCAGACAGGCGCGTGGCGTGATGTCGAGGTGGATAAAAGCTTAGAGCGCAAGCTGGAAGATACGATTCTCACACGCGCACGCCAGCTGCGTGTGAAGCAGGCGGGGGAATAAACAGCAATGACCCGCGATATTCCGCGTTATAACAGCCGTGAGACCGAAGCGAAGTGGCAAATAGCATGGCAGGACCAGCATGTATTTGCCGCAGAACAATCCGATAAAGAGCCTTACTATGTGCTTGAGATGTTCCCCTACCCGTCGGGCAACATCCATATGGGGCATGTTCGCAACTACACACTGGGCGACGTGGTAGCGCGCTACCGGCGTGCTAAGGGCTATAATGTGTTGCACCCCATGGGCTGGGACGCATTTGGACTGCCGGCGGAGAATGCGGCTATTCAGAACAAGGTGCACCCGGGTGAGTGGACTTATAAAAATATTGAGACCATGCGCGAGCAGTTGAAATCGATCGGTCTGTCGTATGACTGGCGACGTGAGATTGCGACCTGTGATGCAGATTATTATAAGCACGAGCAGCGCTTCTTTATAGAGTTTCTGAAGAAGGGTCTGGCTTACCGTAAGGAAGCGATGGTTAACTGGGATCCGGTAGACAATACAGTGCTGGCCAATGAGCAAGTGATTGATGGCCGTGGCTGGCGCTCAGGGGCATTGGTAGAGCGCAAGAAACTGTCGCAATGGTTCCTGAAAATTACCGATTATGCAGATGATCTGCTGGCCGGGCTGGATGAGCTCAAGGGTTGGCCTGAGAAGGTGCGCATTATGCAGGAGAAATGGATTGGCAAGTCCTATGGGGCGAGCATTCATTTCACCATTGAAGGGCGTGAGGACACATTGGAGGTTTATACCACCCGTCCCGATACATTGTTTGGCATGTCATTTGCGGCGATTTCTGCCAACCACCCATTGGCAACCGAACTCGCTGCCAGCAACGCGGATATGCAGGCATTTATTGAAGAATGCGGCCGCATGGGCACCAGCGAAGAGGCGATCGAAACAGCTGAGAAAAAAGGCTTCGATACGGGGCTGAAAGTGGTGCACCCCTTCACGGGTGCGGTGCGCCCACTTTATATTGCGAATTTTGTTCTGATGGAATATGGCACAGGCGCGATTTTTGCCTGTCCGGCACATGACCAGCGTGATTTGGACTTTGCCCGCAAATACGGGCTGGATGTGCTGCCTGTGGTAGCACCCGAAGGCGACGCATCCTTTACCGTTGCAGATGAGGCGTATACCGGCGATGGGATGCTGGTGCATTCTGATTTTCTTAATGGGCTGGGCGTAGATGAAGCCAAGGATAAAGCCATTGCGCGACTGGAAGAGAAAGGCATAGGCACCCGCAAAACCAATTACCGTTTGCGTGATTGGGGAGTGTCGCGTCAGCGTTACTGGGGCTGCCCTATTCCGATTATTTATTGCGATGCGTGTGGTGCTGTGCCAGTGCCAGAGGATCAATTGCCTGTTGAACTGCCCAAAGATGTCAGTTTTGATAAGCCGGGCAACCCGCTGCATCATCACCCAAGCTGGAAGCATGTGGACTGCCCGTCCTGTGGCAAGCCTGCACAACGCGAAACCGATACGTTCGATACGTTCTTTGAGTCCTCATGGTATTTTGCACGCTTTGCTTCGCGTGACGGGGTGCATAAGGAGGACACCGACTATTGGTTGCCCGTTGACCAATATATCGGCGGTGTAGAACATGCCGTACTGCACTTGCTATATGCGCGTTTCTTCACGCGCGCTTTACATGATTGTGGGATTATTGGTTGTAAAGAGCCCTTCAAAGCCTTGATGACGCAAGGCATGATTTGCCATGAAACCTATAAAGACAGTGACGATGCATGGCTCTATCCGGATGACGTAACCCGTGATGATAAGGGCAACCCCGTTACTACGGATGGTAAACCGGTGACCATTGGCCGTTCGGAAAAAATGAGTAAATCGAAGAAGAACACGGTTGACCCGCGCCATATCATCGAAGGCTATGGTGCGGATACGGCGCGTTTGTTCATGATGTCGGATAGCCCGCCGGAGCGCGATCTGGAATGGACCGAGGCGGGCGTAGATGGTGCGTGGCGTTATGTAAGCCGCTTATGGCGCCTGATTATGGAGCCGTTGGATGCGTTGAAAACAGCACCCGCCGCCCCTGCCCTTGATACACCAGAGTATCTTGAGATTCGCAAAGCCTGCCACCGGGCGATAGCCGCGGTGAGTGAGGATATTGAGGCGTTCCATTTTAATAAAGCAGTAGCACGCTTGCGTGAGTTGACGAATCAGCTGGGGCAAATGCCGTTGCAGACAGAGGCTGACTATGCGGTCTACCGTGAAGTGTTAGAGACGGTGCTGATTCTGTTTGCGCCTATTATGCCGCATATCTGTGAAGAAGGCTGGGCGCAGCTCGGCCATGAAAGCCTGTTATGCGATCAGCCATGGCCGACAGTGAATGAACATTTGCTGGTTGATAATACCGTCACTATTGCGGTGCAAGTGAATGGCAAATTGCGAGCAACATTGGATGTTCAGCGTGATATGCCTAAGGAAGCCGCAGAACAAGCCGCAATGGGGCATGAGAAAGTGCAGCCATTGATTGATGGTAAGACGATCCGCAAGGTGATTGTGGTGCCGAATAAAATTGTCAACATAGTGGCGGCCTAGATGCGGCAGCTCGTGGTGATCATAAGCCTGCTAAGCCTCGCGGCGTGTGGTTTTACGCCTGTGTATAGCGAGCGTTATAACACCCGCACCGAGCTGACCCAGATCGATGTGATTGCACCACCCGGCCGCAATGGCGCGTTATTGGAAGCGGAGCTGGAGGATTATTTTAATCCCGAACATCGCCCGGCAGAAAAGCGCTATTTGCTGGAAGTGAAACTGGCGGTAAATTATATCCCGATTGCTATTGAGCGTGATGGGACAGTGGCGCGTTACAGTATCGAGTTGAAATCGCCATTTGTGCTGCGCCGCTTGAGTGATAATCAGGTGATTTACAAGGATACGGTACGCCGCATCAGCAGCTTTAATGTGTCCGAGCAGGAAGACTTCGCCACTTATGTGGCACGTAGCGACGCATCCGAGCGTGGCGTGAAGGCACTGGCAGAAGATTTCCGTTTGCGTTTAAGCGGCTTTTTTTCGCAATCTAGAGCAGAATAAGAGGTGGCAGGTGAAGATAGCGCCAAAAGATGTAGATAGCCTTCTAAAGGCTCCTCAGGCGCGTTTTAGGGCTGCTTTGATCTATGGGCCTGATACTGGTCTGGTGCGGCAGCGCAGCGATGTGATTGCCTCGGCGATTTTGCCCGATCTGGCAGACCCGTTTAACAAGATTGAGCTCACCTACGAGCAACTACAAGACGACCCTGCCCGCTTGCATGATGAAGCCGCCGCGATGAGTTTTACCGGTGATACGCGGTTGATCATGGTGCGCGATGCGGGCGATAAGCTCAGCAAATCGCTGGAAGAAATTCTGGACGGGCTAACAGAGCAAACCTTTCTATTGCTTTACACGGGCGAATTAACGCCGCGTTCCAGTTTACGTCAATTAGCCGAGAAGCACAGTGCCTGCGCATCCATCGCGTGTTACAAAGATGAAGGCTACGGATTGGAAAATCTGATTCGTGACACGTTGCTTGGTTACGGTATTGAGGCGCAGGATGGCGTAGCACAGTATCTGTCACAGCAGCTGGGCGGTGACCGTATGATTATTCTCAGCGAATTAGAGAAATTATCGCTTTATCTGGGCGATGAGACTGCGTTGGATCTGGCTACGGTACAGCACGTGGTGGGTGAAAGTAACGAAAAAACATTGGATGATTTGTGTAATGCGATTGCTGAAGGCAATAGCGGTGCGGCGATGCATATTTGCGACCGTCTGTTTGCCGAAGGTGCGCAGGCCGTGATGATTATACGTATGTTGCAGCGTCATTTCACGCGTATGCAGCAGGTGCAAATGCGTGTAGATGAGGGTGAGCCACTGCCTCAGGCAGTTAAGTCGCTACGCCCGCCTGTTTTCTTCAAGCAAGTACCCGCGTTTACACGGCAGGTGCAGCGCTGGCGGAGTCAAAAACTCGCCTCGGCGATGCAGTTACTTCAAAAAGCAGAAATCCAAGCAAAAACAACAGGGTTAGATGGTAATCTGATGTGCGCTCACGCCATTTGTACCTTGGCGCGCGTGGCATAGCTCACGTTTTGCGTTTTAGATACTGTCACTCAATCGGCGTAATACTTCATCCAATTGGCTAAGCGACTCGTAGCTAATAGAAATAGTGCCCGTCTGCCCGCCATGGTCGTTAATACTTACTTTTAGCCCCAAATTAGATGATAATGACTCTTCCAGTGCAATGATATCTTCGTCTTTATGGTCGGAAGAGGCGCTGCGCGTGTTTTTACGTGGCGCTTTTGGCGTTGCACTCCCCGATGCACCTTCTTCAACGTCGCGCACCAGCGCTTCCGTCTGACGTACGCTAAGCTGTTTATCAATAACCATTTTTGCGAGTTTCTCAGGCTCTTTGGCGTTGAGCAGAGCACGTGCATGCCCCATGCTTAGCTCGCGCTTGTTAACTAACTCTTTCAATTCATTAGGTAATTGTAGCAAGCGCAATAAATTAGCGATATGGCTACGGCTTTTTCCGATGGTGCCGGCAAGATCTTCCTGTGTATAGCTAAATTCATCTATAAGCCGTTGATATCCCGCGGCCTCTTCGAGTGGATTCAGGTCTTGACGTTGGATATTCTCTACCAATGCCAACTCAAGGGCTTGCTGGTCGTCAAGCTCACGAACAATAACCGGCACCACTTCCAGTTTTGCCAATTGGGCTGCCCGCCAGCGGCGCTCACCGGCGATAATTTCATAGCGATCACTGTTTTCTGGTGCTCTACGCACCAAAATTGGCTGCATAATGCCGTTTTTTTCTATCGAGTCGGCGAGCTCATGCAAATACTCCTCAGAAAAATGTGTTCGCGGCTGAAAAATGCCTGCCTGCAGAGCATCTACGGGTAAAGAAAAGGGTGTGCCGGTCTGCGGCTGTGGTCCTGCGGCATTTGAGCCCTCGACTGGCTGAGCCGCTGTGACAGGTGGATTGCTCCCCTGCCCGCCCTGACTATATTCCTGTTGAATGAGAGCAGAAAGACCTTTGCCAAGGCCTTTTTTCTTAGCGGTTGCTGCATTCATGATGAATTCTCCTAACGATACCGATTTTACTAATTATGCGGCTTGTGGTTCTGTAAATTGCTTCTCGCGGCGGATCAATTCGCGTGCCAGCTTGATATATGCCTGAGATCCGGGGCATTTTAGATCATATACAAGGGCGGGCTGGCCGTGAGATGGGGCTTCGCTGACACGAACATTCCGTGGAATAACAGTCTTATAGACGTCTGCGCCCATATAATCACGTACATCCGCCTCAATTTGCTCTGTCAGTTTATTGCGGCGATCATACATGGTCAAAACGACGCCATGGATGCTTAAAGCAGGATTTAACACATTCTGAACCAAAGAAATTGTTTTCAATAAATGGCTAAGTCCCTCAAGCGCATAAAATTCGCATTGCAATGGAATTAGCACCGAATCGGCTGCTGTTAAGGCGTTGAGCGTGATAAGGCCAAGCGAGGGCGGGCAGTCTATTATCACATAATCATACGTTAAATCTTTTTCGCGGAGCGAATTTGCCAATTTATATTCTCGTCGCATAGCCGATACAAGTTCAATCTCAGCGCCCGATAAATCGATTGTGGCAGGAATTATGTAAAGGCGTGGAATAGCGGATTTTTTTGCCGCTTCTTCGATAGATGTTTCATTTATCAATATATCATAGGAGGTTATGTCACGGTCATTACCCTCCACCCCTAGTCCAGTACTGGCATTGCCCTGTGGGTCAAGGTCAATGAGCAGAACTTTCTTGCCTATAGCCGCGAGAGCGGTGGCCATATTGACAGCGGTTGTGGTTTTTCCGACCCCACCCTTTTGATTTACAATGGAAATAATGCGCGTCATATGCTCAACCTACGTTGTAAAGCTCAATTATTACACTATCGTCCTGTACCCGACTATTATGGACAATGTAATCAAATGCCCAATGTTGCAGTGCAGCATTTATTTCATCTTGATGATGCACACCTTTATGAATTAGGTAACGTGTTTTGTTATGACGTAGTCCGTTCGTAATGGCAAGAAGTTTGTCGATATTTGCACAGGCCCTCGACAAGATAATATCCATCGCTATGGAAATAGATTCGGAACGTTTCACGTGAAACACTGGTTGCGATTTGGTATGCCGCGCGACTTCTTGAAGAAAAATCATTTTACGTTGATCGCTTTCAATCAAATGTACGGAATGATGGGTGGCAATAGAGATAACCATACCCGGAAAACCGGCCCCGCAGCCAACATCGGCAATTGTCATGTCAGTGTGACTATCTAACAAAGGTATAATTTGTAGGCTGTCTAAGAAATGACGCGACCATATATCATCTAAAGTAGAGGGGCTAACAAGGTTTATTTTATTCTGCCATTTGCTCAAGAGATCGTGATAGACACATAAATGGTCGTATGTTTCACGTGAAACATACGGCGCTACTGCCTGTAAGGAAGTAAAGTTCATGCCGCTTTATTTTGTCGTATATGAACCATCAATGCCATGATGGCAGCGGGTGTGACGCCTGGGATTCGACTCGCCGCACCCAAGGTATCGGGTCGCGACGATTTAAGTTTCTCTTTGATTTCATTGGATAAAGAGCTAATTGCATCATAGTCAATACTGTCCGGAACCTTCACGGCCTCTTCTTTTCTGAAGGCCTGAATATCCGATGCCTGACGGTCCAGATAGCCTTTATAGATAGCCTCAATTTCACATTGCTCAAAGACATCATGGCTCACATTTGACAGCTCTGGCCAAATACGAAATACGTCATCTTTATTTATATGCGGATAGCTCAATAAATCAAACGCGGAACGTTTTACACCATCCTGATTTAACGTGAGGCCAAATTCCTTTGCCTTATTCGGTGTAATGACATGCGCATTAAGTGTACTGCGTGCGTGTTCGAGCTGCTGCAATTTCTGGCTAAATATAGTTGCTCTTTTTTCTCCTACACATCCGATTGCAATGCCGAGCGGTGTGAGTCGTAGATCAGCATTATCGGGACGGATTGTAAGACGGTACTCTGAGCGTGACGTAAACATGCGATAGGGTTCTTGCGTGCCAAGCGAGGTCAGATCATCGATCATGACACCTATATAGCCATCCGCTCTATCTAATGTGAACGTGTCCTTATTCATAGAGGCGAGAGCAGCGTTCAGCCCTGCAATCAAGCCTTGACCGCCGGCCTCTTCATAGCCGGTGGTGCCATTAATCTGACCCGCAAGATACAAGCCCGGAACCTGTTTCACTTCAAGTGTTTTGTGTAACTCTCTGGGGTCTACATAGTCATATTCGATTGCATAGCCAGGACGAATCATGACAGCTTGTTCCAGCCCCGGAATATTTTTCAAAATGGCTAGCTGAACATCTTCTGGGAGAGAGGTGGAAATACCGTTCGGATAGACGGTATCATCATCCAGCCCCTCTGGCTCTAGAAAAATCTGGTGTCGTTCGCGTTCGGCAAAGCGCACCACTTTGTCCTCTATGGAAGGGCAATAGCGTGGACCAGTGCTCTCAATCTTGCCAGAATACATAGGCGCACGGTCAAGATTATCACGGATAATCGCATGACTCTCAGGGGTGGTATGTGTGATGTAGCAGGTGACCTGAGGTAACGTAATTCTATCGGTTAAATATGAAAATGGCTGCGCGGGATCGTCGCCTGGCTGGGGTTCGCATTTGTCCCAATCGATTGTTTTGCCATCAAGACGAGGAGGGGTGCCGGTTTTTAAGCGACCCATATTCAAACCAAATCCGTAGAGTGTTTTGGAGAGGCCAAGGGCAGGCTTCTCGTCTACTCGCCCAGCAGGAATTGTCTTTTCGCCTATATGAATCAAGCCATTGAGAAATGTACCTGTGGTAAGAACAATGCGACTGGCTTCATACAGATTGCCGGATGTGCCAATCACGCCGGTAATAGATGTATTCTCACGCTGAATATCATCTACCTCATCTTCTATGATAGTAAGATTCTCATATTCATTCAGAATCGCTTGGACAGCCTCGCGGTATAGCTTGCGGTCGGCTTGCGCACGGGGACCGCGTACCGCCGGGCCCTTGCTTTGGTTCAAAACGCGGTAGTGTATACCGGCGCGGTCAATAGCACGCCCCATGACTCCGTCTAATGCATCAATTTCTTTGACTAGCGTTCCTTTGGCTACGCCGCCAATGGCGGGGTTGCATGACATCTCGCCGATGGTGGATGCTTTGTGGGTAATAAGGGCAGTGCGTACACCCATGCGCGCTGCGGCTGCCGCTGCTTCGGTGCCAGCGTGACCGCCGCCAATGATAATAACATCAAATTTATTCATGGTTTGTTCCACGTGAAACATTACTTGCCAATACAGAAACTACTGAAAATCACGTCTAATATATCATCTACATCTATTCGGCCAGTGATTTTTGCAATCTCCAAAGCCGCGCGCCGCAAATCTTCGGCGGCTAATTCTAAATCTCTTGTATGTGGCTGTGCATTACGTAAATGATTTAATGCGTGCTGTAAAGACTCCCGGTGACGCGCGCGGGTAATAATTGGGCGTTCGCTACGTGTCATGATGTCGGTAACATCGTCCCTCACCACAGCTAAGAGAGAATCCAGATTAGTGTCTGATTTTAATGACAAATTGAGCGTTCGGAAGTCGGAAGGGCAGGGGGGCGCAGAGGAGACGGTATCCATCTTATTGAAAATTAATATATGGGGCTTCTGGGTGTAATGTATATATTCATCCCAGTGGGTTGGCGGCGTATCAGCATCCACCATGATAAGGCATATATCGGCCGTATCGGCTTTTGCGCGCGCACGCCGTATGCCCTCGGCCTCGATTGCTTCTGTATTATCACGTAGACCAGCTGTGTCGATTAGCGTAGCCGCGTAACCTGCAATATCGAGTTGTACTTCCAGCGCATCACGTGTGGTGCCTGCCTGCTCAGATACAATCGCCACGTCACGTTTGGCGAGTTTGTTCATCAGCGTTGATTTGCCAGCATTGGGCGGCCCCATGATAACGATAGACAGGCCGTCACGAATTTTCTCACCTATGGCCTCATCCTGTGTTGAGGTTTCGATTGCAGCGCCCAGCGCGTCAATCCGTGCACTCACATCCGCCAGGACATGGTCGGGAATATCTTCGTCAGGAAAATCGAGATATGCCTCCAGCAGTGCTAGAATGGTGATGATATCGGTACGAAATTGTTCGTATTGCTCGCCCATATCGCCGTGTAGCTGGCGAAGCGCTTGCGAATGTTGTTGCGCGGTTTCGGCATCAATCACATCGGCCAGCCCTTCGGCTGCTAACAAATCCATTTTGTGATTGGCAAATGCCCGGCGCGAGAATTCACCCGGCTCTGCCCAGCGTGTGTTGGCAAGCGTCGACAAAGCGGCGGGCAGGGCGTGCATCAGATAATGGCTGCCATGGGTGTGAATTTCTATGACATCTTCCCCTGTGAAGCTATGAGGTGTAGGAAACCACAGACACAGTGCCTTATCCAGCATGTCACCGGTGGAAGGGTGGCGAAGGGTGGCCAGCTGTGCCATGCGAGGGGCGGGAAGCGTGTCTTTTCCGCTCAAACATCTGTAGGCTGCGGCCGCCGCCTCGCCAGAGATACGTAACACGGCAACGCCTGCACGTCCGGGAGCGGTAGCCCATGCAAAAATGGTGTCGCTGTTCTGGTTCATATAATCCTTTGCTTTTACGTGTGCGTTGCCTACAATCCGCGCCGAATAACGTGAACGAATAGCGGATATTATGCCAAAAGCAATCCTTATTGACCAGCCAGGCGGACCAGATGCAATGCAATGGCGCGATGTTGCCATGCCAGAGCCGGGCGAGGGCGAGTTATTGATCCGCCAAACCGCGGTAGGGCTGAACTTTATCGATGTGTATCATCGCAGCGGTTTGTATCCGCTGAAAGAATATCCCAGCAGCCTGGGTATGGAAGCTGCGGGCATAGTCGAGAAAGTAGGACCAAATACGCAATTCGGATTTAAGGAAGGCGATCTGGTCGCGTATGGCGGGGGCCCGGTGGGCGCTTACACCCAATACCGAGCCTTGCATGAGCGCCATGTGGTGTTGGTGCCTAAAGGCATGTCGGATCAGCTGGCGGCAGGTGTTATGGTGAAAGGGCTGACAGCCTATTACCTGATTCGCCGTACCTTCCGTGTTGATAACCAAACCACCATGCTGGTGCATGCGGCGGCAGGCGGTGTGGGGCTGTTGCTTTGCCAGTGGGGTAAATATCTGGGCGCACGTGTAATAGGCACGGTGAGTTCGGAAGAAAAAGCAGAGATAGCCCGCGCGAACGGATGTGAGTATCCCATTAATTATAAAACCGAGAATTTTGTGGAGCGGGTGCAGGAGATTACCGACGGGCGCGGATGTAATGTCGTGTATGATTCGGTGGGTAAAGATACGTTTATGGATTCACTCGATTGCCTTATGCCAATAGGGTTGATGGTGAGTTTTGGGCAGGCCTCCGGGCCTGTAGGCGCCATCGATCCCGGTGAATTACAGCGCCGTGGCTCGCTTTATCTTACCCGCCCGTCGTTTCAGGATTATATGCAGGATCATTCGGAATACGTGCTGGCCGCCAACGAGCTGCTGCAGCATGTGCTGGATGGAGTGCTCAAGATAAATGTAAAGCAGACCTATTTCCTGTCGGATGCTGCCAGTGCGCATCGCGATTTAGAAAGCCGTAAAACGACCGGTGCCACTGTAATGGTGGTAGACGAATAGGCGTTTATTCAGCGAAGGCTGCGTTCATTAGAAGCTTGGTGTAGTCGCTCTGCGGTTGTTCGAACAGGCTGGCTGCGTCTCCCGACTCTACGACTTTCCCATTGCGCATAACAATCAACCGATGGCTGATAGCTTTAACGACACGCAAATCGTGGCTGATAAACATATAGCCCAGTTGATCTTCTTTCTGGAACGTTTTTAGCAGGTCGATAATCTGGGTTTGCACTGACAGATCTAGCGCGGATGTGGGTTCATCCAAGACGACAAATTTGGGTTTGAGTATCATTGCGCGTGCAATGCCGACACGTTGGCGTTGCCCGCCGCTAAATTCATGGGGGTAGCGATCCGCCATGTTTGCTTCCAGCCCGACTTTCTCAAGCAAGGCACATACGCGGCTGGTGCGTTCATCGCGGCTGAGTGCAGGGAAATGCACCTGCAATCCTTCGGCAATGATATCGCCGACACTCATGCGCGGGTTAAGGCTGGAGAAGGGGTCTTGAAACACCAGCTGCATATCGCTGCGCATGCGGCGCAGGGCTTTGCTATTGTATGTATCGATTGCTTCGCCACAGAATACGATAGGCCCATCGGACGGAATTAACCGTAAAAGAGCCAGACCCAGTGTGGTTTTGCCAGACCCGCTCTCACCCACGATGCCCAGTGTTTCGCCAGCACGGATATGGGCGGTGATGCCATCGACAGCTCGCACATGATCAACGGTGCGGCGCAATAGCCCTTTTTTGATAGGGAAATGCACTTTAAGCTCGCTTGTCGCCATCATTTCGGCCGCATCTGCCGGTATAGGCAGGGGTGGGCCTTTGGGCTCGCAAGACAATAGATGTTGCGTGTAAGGATGCGACGGGGCGGCGAATATCGCTTTCGTGTCTCCCGTCTCGACAATTTTGCCCTGCTGCATAATAGCGACGCGTTCGGCCATTTTCTTTACGATGGTCAGATCGTGCGTGATAAGCAGAATTGCCATGTCATGGCTTTTTTGCAGCTTCTTCAGCAGCGACAATATTTGCACCTGCAGGGTGACATCCAGTGCCGTGGTCGGCTCATCGGCGATCAATACATCAGGATTGTTGGCCATTGCCATCGCTATCATCACGCGTTGGCGCTCTCCGCCGGAAAGCTGGTGTGGATAGGTGTGCAGCCTGTCTTTAAATTTCTCAAGGCCCACCATATCCAGTAATTCGCTGATGCGTGCATCCTGTTCCTTCCGTTTGAGGGGCTGGTGCAGGCTAAGCATCTCGCGAAGTTGTTTGCCTATCGTGTGCAACGGGTTCAGCGCCGTCATAGGCTCCTGAAAGATCATCGCAATCTTTTTACCGCGTATGGTGCGCAACATACGGTCAGAGGCATTGAGAATATTCTCTTCACCGATGCATATTTCGCCTTCGATATGACTGGCATTGGACGGTAGCAATTGCATCGCTGCCAGTGCGGTAACCGATTTGCCGGATCCACTTTCGCCGACCAGTGCCATCAACTGGCCCTTTTGCAGGCTGATCGACACATCCTGCACGGCATGTACCGTGCGGGCGCCGCTGCGAAAACTAACGGAGAGCCGTTTAATGTCTAATGCACTCATGTCACCAGCTCCTCTGGGCGTTCGGCCAGTGTTTTGCGTGGGTTGAACGCATCGCGTATGGCCTCACCAATAAAGATCAAGAGGCTTAACATGATGGCTAGCACCATAAAGGCGGTGATGCCTAACCATGGCGATTGCGGGTTGTTTTTGCCTTGTGCGAGCAATTCACCCAGCGACGGCGAACCGGGCGGCAAGCCGAACCCTAAGAAATCCAGCGAGGTGAGGGTGGTGACCGCCCCGCTTAAAATGAAAGGCACAAAGGTGAAGACAGACACTAATGCGTTGGGTAGCACATGCCGCCAGATAATGGTTGGCTCGCTAACCCCTAAGGCTTTGGCGGCGCGTACATAATCGAAATTACGGGCACGCAGAAACTCCGCCCGCACCAGATCGACCAGTGTCATCCATGAAAACAGCAACATCAGCCCCAGCAGCCACCAGAAATTCGGTACGATGACGCTGGCCAGAATGATCAGCAAATACAATACCGGCATGCCTTGCCATATCTCGATAAAGCGCTGCAGTAGCAGGTCGGTCCAGCCACCGAAATAGCCTTGAATGGCGCCCATGAAAATACCGATCACACTGGAAAAAAAAGTAAGGGTGAGGGCGAATAATATGGAAATGCGGAAGCCGTAAATCACGCGGGCGCTTACATCGCGCCCCTGATCGTCGGTGCCCAGCCAATTTGCACCATCCGGTGCAGCGGGTGCGCGCTCCGCATCGTAATTGATACTGTCATAACTATAAGGAATGAGCGGATGTATCATCCAGCCGTGGGCGTTTATTTCTGCCATCACCCACGGGTCGGTATAATCTATTTCGCTTTCGAACTGGCCGTTCTCTAGCGTGTCTTTCTCGGTATAGGTGGTGAATATGGGCACGTACCAGTCACCCCGGTAAGACATTAAAATGGGCTTGTCATTGGCAATGAATTCGGCAAACAGGCTGAGTGTAAACAGCAACAGAAACAGCCATAAGCTTGTCCAGCCGCGGCGGTTCTGACGGAATAGCTGCCAACGGCGTTTATTGAGGGGAGACAGCGCGATCATACGCTCCTCCGCTCAAAATCGATGCGAGGGTCGATCAGCATGTAGGTGATATCACCCAGCAATTTGAACACCAGCCCGATAAGTGTGAAAATAAACAACGTGCCGAACATAACGGGATAATCACGGTTGATTGCGGCTTCAAAGCCAAGCAACCCCAGCCCGTCGAGTGAGAAAATAACCTCAATGAGCAAGGCGCTGGTGAAGAGAATACTGAGCAAAGCGCTAGGCAAGCCAGAGATGACAATAAGCATGGCATTGCGGAACACATGGCCATAGAGCACACGTTTCTCGCTTAGGCCTTTGGCGCGGGCAGTGGTGACATATTGCTTGCCAATTTCTTCGATGAAGGAGTTTTTAGTCAGCAGGGTAAGGCTGGCAAATCCGCTTATGACCATGGCGAGAATAGGCAGAGTCAGATGCCAGAAATAATCAATGATCTTGCCCCATAGGCTTAACTCTTCCCAATTGTCAGAGACCAGCCCTCTTAACGGAAACCACTGAAAATACGAGCCACCTGCAAACAGGATGATGAGCAATATCGCGAACAGGAAACCGGGAATAGCCTGACCGATGACAATGGCGGTGCTGGTCCAGATATCAAAATGCGAGCCATCGCGCACTGCTTTGGCGATGCCTAGCGGAATCGATATCAGGTAGACCAGCAAGGTGGTCCATAGCCCCAGCGATATGGAAACGGGCAATTTATCGAGTATGAGGTCGGTGACAGGTTCATCCCGAAAGAAGCTGGTGCCAAAATCAAAATGCAGATAATCGACCATCATCTTGTAGAAACGTTCATGTGCTGGTTTATCGAACCCGAATTGACGTTCGAGATCCGCTATCAGATCGGGGTCGAGCCCGCGCGCGCCGCGATAGGTTTGTGCACCAGCCGCACCTGGTTGCTGGGTCGCGCCGCCCGCAAAGTCAGACTTGGGCCCTGCTATACGGTTCGTAGCGCTGGCAGAAGGGTCGGACAGCTGAATAATAATCTGTTCCACTGGCCCGCCAGGTGCGGCCTGTACAATCAGGAAATTCAGCAGCAAGATGCCGAACAATGTCGGAATCATAAGCAGCAAGCGCCGTATGATATATGCGCTCATTGTTCCGCCTCCTTGCTCCACCATGCATCCAATGGCAGCCCATAGGCTGGTCTTACCTCAGGCATGCCGAACTTGTCCCAGTGAAGCACGCGCCATGCACTTAAATGCCAGTGCGGAATGACGTAATGTTGCCAGAGTAACACACGATCAAGCGCGGTGGCGGATGCTTTGAGATGGTCGTAATCCTTGGAGGCGGTGAGTTCAGCCAGTAGATCGTCTATAACCGGATTCTTCACCCCCGCCACATTTTGGCCGCCCACGACATCAGCCTGGCTGGAATGCCAGAAGCTTATTTGTTCATTGCCAGGGAAGTGGATGCCGCGATTCCACCAGATGGACACAATGTCAAAATCGCGCTTGTCGATGCGTTTTTGGTATTGCGAGTCGTCGACATAGCGGAAAGAGGAATCGATGCCCAGCCGTGCCAGATTTTTCTGCATCATGCCGACTACACGCTGGAAGGTGCGTTGACGCATCATAAATTCGACGATGAGAGGTTCGCCTGTTTCGGCATTCACACGTTTGCCGTCTTGCATCACCCAGCCAGCATCATTGAGTAGTGCTTGTGCTTCCAATAGAATGTCGCGCGAATAACCGCTACCATCCGTTTCGGGCAGCACAAACGGCTCGGTAAATAATGCTTCAGGCAGTGCGTCGCGGTTCTGGTTCAATAAGCTCAGTTCGGCACCCGATGGCAGGCCTGTCGCCATAAAATCGGTGTTTTGGAAGAAGCTGTAGCTGCGGTCATAGGCGTCATAGAAGAGCACGCGGTTCATCCATTGAAAATCCATGGTCATCCCGATAGCTTCGCGCACACGGCGGTCGGAGAATTTGTCTTTGCGGGTATTGAATATGAAGGCCTGCATGCCGCGCGGGATTTTGTGAGGGATTTTTTCTTTGATTAGCTCACCTCGTTCCACAGCCGGAATATTATAGGCCGTTGCCCAGTTGCGGGCGATATACTCCTCGCGAAAATCATACTGACCTGACTTGATCGCTTCTACCGACACCGTCTCATCGCGGAAGACATCATAGCGGATGATATCGAAATTATTCTGCCCGCGATTCACAGGCAATTGCTTGCCCCAATAATCTTCCACGCGCTCAAATGTGATAGAACGCCCCTGATCGACATTGGCCACACGGTAAGGGCCGCTGCCCAGCGGTGGTTGTAGTGTCGTCTGATTAAAGGGGTGCGTTTCGTAGTAATGGCGTGGAAGCACGGGCAGACCAGCAATGATAGTGGCTAATTCACGGTTACTGGGATCGCTGAAATAAAAGCGCACCTCGCGAATGCCTACCTTCTCGACACGGTCAATTTGCGCATACATAATGCGATACGAAGGGTGGCCATCCTGTTTAAGCGTGTTGAAGCTGAACGCCACATCATGCGAGGTGATTGGTTTGCCATCATGCCAGCGTGCCTTGTCGCGAATGATAAAATCCACATAGCTGTTATCGTCTGCCACCTCAATCGATTCTGCCACCAGCCCGTAGAATGATTGCGGTTCATCCAGTGATTGTACCATGAGCGATTCGAATACTTTGCCCATGCCCGGCGCTGGCACACCTTTCAGGATAAACGGGTTAAGGCTATCGAAGGCCGCAGTGTAGGACATGCGCAAGCTACCGCCATGCGGCGCATGCGGATTCACATAATCAAAATGCCGGAAATAGGGTGGGTATTTCAGCTCGCCAAACAGGGTGATACCGTGCTTTGGCGCAGCATAGGCACCGCTCAGTGGTGTAGAAAAAACCAGTAAAACAGCGCAAAGGGCGAAATAAAAGCGCATCAGCACGTTATGCGTCTTGTTCCCATGGGCTGGCGGGTGCAGCTGGGGCTTTGCCCTGTTTGATACTGTCAAACACAGCCAATGCCTGTGCCACCATGCTGCCCGCATCATTAGCATTAGCAGGCAACAATATGGTATTGCTTTCTTTTGCCAGTTTGCCAAATGCATGCACATATTGCTCCGCAATTTTAAGGGCGACGGCTTTTTCACCACCCGCTTTTTCAATCGAAACAGCTACCAGTTCAATCCCTTTTGCCGTGGCTTCCGCTACTGCCAGAATGGCCTCTGCTTCACCTTTAGCGCGGTTAACCTGATCGGTTAGCGCGGCTTCTGATTCCAGTACCACTTCCTGCTTTTTCGCTTCTGCGACATTAATTTTCGATTGGCGTTCGCCTTCCGAATCCAGAATTTCAGCACGTTTCTGACGTTCTGCTGCCACTTGCAGCTCCATCGCTTTGAGCACCGAATTAGGCGGAGTGATGTTTTTGATTTCGTAACGCATACATTGAATGCCCCAGGTCTGGGCGGCTTCGTTGATGGCATGAACAATGTTGGCATTCAGGCGTTCGCGTTCCTCAAAACATTCATCGAGTGCGAGCTTACCGATTTCGGAACGCATGGTGGTTTGCGCCAGCTGCGTTACCGCATAAATAGGGTCGGACACACCGTAAGATGCTTCTATCGGGTCAATGATACGGACATAAATGACCCCATCCATCAGCAAGGTAACGTTGTCGCGGGTGATGGCGCTTTGCTCTTGCACATCAAAAGCATATTCCTTT
>MDTE01119057.1_pt1 | contig 23207 bp, 17 predicted proteins | sample 811231 | NCBI WGS metagenome assembly MDTE01 (sample SAMN05326651, study PRJNA326480) | marine metagenome | isolation source: seawater | place: Indian Ocean: Red Sea | collected 2010 | reverse complement strand
CGTGACGTTCTTGCTTGTGGATTTGCAATTGGAGTCGAACGATTGATCTTAATGTTAGATTCCTTGGGAAAAATTCCTCAAGATGCTTTGCAGCCAATCGATATTTATGTCACTTGTATAGGTCAGAATGTAACCAAACAAACGTTGGATCTTGCTCAGGCAATTCGCGAAAGTCAGCCCCAGCTAGGTGTTATTAGTCATTGCGGAGGTGGCAAATTTAATAGCCAACTAAAGCGTGCTTTTAATAGCGGTGCCAAAATTGCGGTGATTCTGGAACGGGATGGCGATGGAGAAAGCACTCTAGAAACCGCGAAGATTCGCCGTCTCGATGACTCAGCGGAGACTGCAAGTCATAAAATAGCGGTAATCCCCCAGAAAGTTGCTGAATTTCTCGAAAAATCAGAAAGCTAAGGGCTTTTAAGAGCGTTCAGAAGGGTGTCTCCCAGTGAACAAACCTGTAAAATTGCGGTCCAATTAGCTCTATTCGGATAATAACTTTCTGAATCAGAATTAGTGTTAATAGAGTATTGAATAGGAGTAAGTCGTGGCACTAAACGCGGCAGAAGAAGAGACTATAGAAGCCCTCAAAAAATGGTGGGATGAGAACGGTAAGCAACTGGTACTTATCGTGATAGCAGTGTTGACCGGTTATACCTCTTGGATGTTTTGGCAAAAAAATCAGTCATCCGCCGTCGAATCTGCTTCTGATATCTATGAAGAAATCTTGGTACTAGCTGCAACTGAACCGGGAGCCTTAGTGACTGAAGAAGAGCGAGCTGAAATAATAGATCTTTCAAGTCGGCTGATCGCTGATCATTCAGGCTCAATATATGCGCAATATGGTGCATTATTTGCTGCACAGCAGCATGTGTCTGACAATGATTTGGACGCAGCGGAAAATTCATTGCAATGGATAATCGATAATCCTCGTGATGGATTATTCACTGACGATGATGAAGGTTTAATGCTTACTGCAGCTTTGCGCCTGGGAAGAATAGTCTTAGCAAAAGGCGAAGCGGACCGGGCATTAGGTATTGTTAACAATCTGGACCCGAAAGCATTCGAAGGTGGTTTTGCAGAATTGCGCGGTGACATATATGTTGAAATGGATCGCTTCCTCGATGCCAGAGACTCTTACGTCGCAGCCCAACAAGCCGGGTCAAATAGTGATTCATTGCGGATGAAACTAGATGAACTTCCTGACGATAGTTGATAAGGATTGTAGCTCGTGATTCAAGCTCACGCTCCATCTCCTTTCTTTTTTAAATCATTGCAAAAAATTCTTATTGTTGCGGTGTGTCTATTATCTTTTGGTTGTTCAAATTTCAGTTGGAATCCATTTAGCTCGGATGAAGATCCGAATCAGCCGGTAGAGCTCACAGATATCGAGGAAGAAGTGGATCTTCAGCGTGAGTGGAGGGTAAATATTGGCAATGGTCAGGGAGACAACTATACAAAAATTACACCGGTTTCCGACGGGGGATATATTTTCGCAGCGAGTGAAGATGGTGATGTGGTTGCAGTTAACTCACTTGATGGTGCTATGGTTTGGCGTGAAGAATTAGAAGTTAATATCACCGGAGGAGTTGGTGCTGGCGATGGTATCTTAATGGTCGGTACTCAGGATGCGGAAATCATTACTCTCTCGCAGACTGAAGGTGCTCTAGTCTGGCGTTCACGCGTATCAAGTGAAGTCCTTTCGCAACCAAAGACCAATGGAGATGTTGTGGTTGCACAGACTGTAGATGGAAAGTTGGTTGCGCTTGATCGTGAAGATGGTTCGCAACGTTGGACTTACGAAACGACTTTGCCTGCGTTGACGCTGCGAGGAACTTCATCACCAATAATAACTACTGATGGATCAGTTATTGCCGGATTTAGTAACGGCATAGTGGTTTCGGTTGCGGCAGAAGACGGTGTGTGGAGCTGGGAAGAACGAGTTGCAGTTCCAGAAGGTGAATATGACATTGAAAGAGTAATCGACGTCGATGGAGACCTGCTCCTTGATGGGACGCGGATTCTGGCTTCGAGCTATCAAGGCAATATTATGGCATTCGATATTCTAACCGGTCGGATTGTTTGGGGTATGGAGGCATCAAGCTATCACGGCTTAGGCCAGGGATTTGGCAACATCTACTACAGTGATGATAAAAGTCATTTAGTTGCGGTAAGAAATAATTCTACCGATGTGGTTTGGGAAAACGCGAATCTAGAGTACAGATCCATTACCGCCCCAAGAACCATAACTAATTATGTTGCTGTTGCCGACTTCGAAGGCTATTTACATCTTATCTCTCAGGTTGACGGGCGCATTGTGGGTCGAACTCAGATAGATAGTGATGGAGTGCGGGCAAATCTTATAACCGATAATGGTAGACTAATCGTTTACGGAAATAGCGGCACACTTACAGCTTTATCATTGCAATAAAGTATTCCACCTTTGCCAGGCAGATTCGTTATGAGGCCAGTTATTGCCCTAGTTGGTCGTCCCAACGTAGGTAAATCAACCTTATTTAATCGCTTAACTCGCAGTCGCGATGCCATCGTTGCGAATTTGCCAGGTTTAACTCGCGATCGCCAGTATGGCGAAGGTTCGCTCAATGGGAACTCCTTTATCGTTATCGATACGGGAGGGATTACTGGTTATGAGGAAGGGATCGATTTCGAAATGGCATCCCAATCGCTTCTTGCTATAGATGAAGCTTCCATCTGTTTGTTTTTGGTTGATGCGAGAGAAGGCCTTACTCCCGACGATGAAAAGATTGTTGATCATCTACGTAAGACCAACAAGAATAGTTATCTGGTTGTAAACAAAATTGATGGTCTCGATGCAGATCAGGCTACCGCTGATTTTTATAGTCTTGGTTTAACCCAGGTGTTTTCAATCACTGCAACTCAGGGTAGGGGAGTAAGCAATCTACTTAAAGAAGTTTTAAGTGGTGCGGAACAGGATGAAAAGGAAGACGAGGCAAAGACGACTGCCGGGATCAAAATCGCTATTGCTGGGAGGCCGAATGTTGGAAAATCCACTTTGGTGAATAGAATGTTGGGCGAGGAGCGAGTGGTAGTGTATGACCAGCCTGGAACTACCAGAGATAGCGTTTATATTCCCTTCGAGCGGCGCGGCAAGAAGTACACGCTTATCGATACTGCCGGCATAAGGAAACGAGGCAAGACTAAAGAGACAGTAGAAAAATTTTCCGTGGTTAAATCTCTACAAGCTATCCAAGACGCCAACGTGGTCGTGTTGTTAGTTGATGCCCATGAAAGTATTGTCGAGCAGGATTTACATTTACTCGGTTACGTTATTGACAGCGGTCGAGCCTTAGTTATTGCAATAAATAAATGGGATGGTATGGAAGAGGGTCAAAAGGAAACGATCAAGTCGGATATTCGGCGCCGTTTTACTTTTGTTGATTTTGCCCAGATTCACTTTATCTCGGCGCTGCATGGAACTGGTGTTGGAGATCTTTACAAGTCAATTCACAAAGCATACAGCTCCGCAAAAAAGAAACTTTCTACTAACGAGCTTACTCAAGTGCTGCAACAGGCGGTTACGAATCATGAACCTCCTGTGGTTAACGGTCGCAGAATAAAGTTGCGCTACGCCCATCCAGGTGGCCAAAATCCCCCAACCATTGTTATACACGGTAAACAAACGAAGAAATTGCCGGCGCACTATAGTCGTTACCTCGAAAGAACGTTTAGGAGCTTGCTTAAATTGGAAGGCACACCGGTTCGAATAGAATTGCGTAGTGATGAAAATCCATTTACTAAAGACGAACAAAACCTATCCCAAAAACAGGTAGCTAGAAAACGCAAAATTAAAAAGAATCGCCAATATCTTAAACGCTAATCATGACAGTAACTATCAAAACTATTGAAGCGGCAGCGCAAAGGCTTCAGGGTGTAGTCATTGAGACTCCACTTTTGAGCAATCTTTACCTCAATGAAAGACTTAAGGCCAAAGTTTTTATAAAACCAGAATGCTTGCAGCATATTGGGGCATTCAAATTTAGAGGCGCATACAACTGCTTGAGCCAATTGAGCCAAGAGCAAAGAAAATTCGGTTGCGTTGCATTTTCTTCGGGTAATCATGCCCAGGGTATAGCTTTAGCTGCCAAATTATTGGGAATGCAGGCAGTTGTTGTAATGCCGAGTGATGCGCCGCAATTAAAACTTGTTGGTACCCAATGCTTAGGCGCAACTGTTCGGCAATATGATCGAGCTACAGAATCGCGGGAAGATCTAGCAGCGCAAATTGCTACTGAAACCGGAGCAACCCTGGTTCCAGCTTTCGATGACTGGGGCGTTATGTCTGGGCAAGGAACGGTGGGTTTGGAATTAGTTCATCAGCTGCAGCAACAGGGTCTAACTCCAGATCTAGTGCTAGTGCCATGTGGCGGAGGTGGTCTATTGGCGGGAACTTCAACGGCAGTTAAAGCTCTTGCACCAACTACAGAAGTATATGGTGTCGAACAAGAAAATTTCGATGATCATTTCCTCTCTAGGCAGGCCGGTGAACGAATAAAAATTACCGGGGATGAGCCAACTTTGTGTGATGCGCTTATGGCAACCATACCTGGAGAATTAACCTGGTCAATCAATAGCAAAACTGTAAATGAGTTTTTAGTAGTAGGCGAAGAAGAAATAAAGATGGCAATTGCCTATGCCTTTCGTTACTTAAAACTTGTAGTTGAGCCCGGTGGCGCTGTCGCACTCGCTGCTCTTTTGAGCGGCAAGGTAGATGTAACTGGGAAAAGTGTCTGTATTGTCTTATCGGGTGGCAATATAGATAAAGAAACGCTTAATAGCTGTATTGAAAGATATCCTGATTAATAAAAATCAATCTCATAATATATCACGGCCGAGATCTTGGTCTATTTGTATTTAGAATGATGTTTAACACGTCTTAGCATCAAAGAATTTCACCACCAGCTCGGTTCGCTATGTATCATGGGATAAGTTCTAAAGAGAGGATTATTATGAAACTAAGATTTATGCAATTGATTGTTTTTGTGGCTGCAAGTTTCCAATTAAATACATGGGCACAGGTAGATAGCGACTGCGTCGACGCATTAGAGTGTGAATCTTCCTGGATTGGGCTATCAGAAGTTGAGCAAACTGCGGTATTTCAATTTGCAGAAGATTACAAAGCGTTTATTCATCTTGCTCGGACTGAGTTAAGTTTCGTTAACGAAGCCATTGCCTTTGCCCAGGAAAATGGATTTGAAGAATTAACTTCATCTACTGTTTTAGAGCCTGGAACAAAAATTTATGAGGTCAATAGAGATCGGACAATTAGCTTAATGGTGATTGGCGAAGATTCGCTGCAAAACGGTTTTCATGTGATCGGGTCTCATATTGATTCTCCAAGGTTGGACTTAAAAGGTCGCCCTCTCTATGAGGGCAATGAATTCGCATTATTTCAGACTAACTATCACGGTGGTCTGAAATATCATCAGTGGACTAATTTGCCCTTGGCGCTAATGGGAAGGATAGATAAAAAAGATGGTAGTGTAGTGGATGTATCGATCGGGTTAGATGTGAATGATCCTATCTTCATGATTCCAGAGTTATCTCCGCACGTTGATCGCAACAGAAATTCTCAGACCCTAGCAAATTTTATTGAACCAGAAGATTTGGACCCTATAGTTGGGCATATACCAGACCAAATCGACGATGGAAGCATTGTGGATCATGTTTTAGATTTTCTAGGCTCTGAGTATGGGGTTACTCGTGCTGATTTAGTTTCAGCTGAATTAGCATTAGTTCCAGCAGGCCCACCCCGCGATATGGGATTTGATAGGGGGTTGATTGCAGCATACGGACAAGATGATCGACTTGCTTCCTATGTTTCCATGCGAGCAATTACAGAAATCGAGAATCCGCAAAAAACCACTATGGCATTCCTGGTTGATAATGAGGAAGTTGGAAACCGCAACAACACTGGTGCTAGGTCGGATCATTTCGCTGATTTATTATCACGACTATTATTTGCAGAACTGGGTGATGATTATCGGGAACCATTATTTCGCAGCGCGCTACGTAATACTAAATTCATCTCGATCGACGTAAATCCCGGAATAAATCCGATGAATCCGGGTGCATGGGAAACTGGCAATGCTCCTAGGCTAGGCTATGGCGTTAATCTGAAGCTGTACGGCCAGGGCAATAATGCCAACTCAGAATTTGTTGCCTGGACTAGAGGGCTACTTGATGACAACGATATTCCTTGGCAAACAGCGACTTACCGGGTTGGTAGTGCTGGCGGCGGAACTATAGGAGGAGAATTTTCTCGTCAGGACATCGAAGTAATTGATTTTGGTGTGCCATTGTTATCAATACATACACCGTTTGCAGTTAGTTCGAAGGTTGATGTCTATAACTTATATAGAGCTGCCTTGGCCTTTTATGCCTTTGAAGAATAGTTTTAATTAGAAATGGAAGAAGCTGGTACAATGAACCGCCTTCTTCCATGTTTTCTCACTTACTTTCCCGCCCCCAATTTTCTGTCTAAATTATTCAATTTATGAATCATGTCTACTCTCTCAGAGTTTGGCTGGTATCATCTTTTCCTGGAAGGAAGAAATGCAAGATGCGACACGATGATTAAACCAATACTCATTATTAAAACTGGCAATACAATTGAAAATCTCTTAGCTCGTGGAGTAGATTTTGAGGATTGGTTTATTCGTGGTTCAGGTTATGGAAAAGAAAATTTCGTAGTTAAGTCTTTACATAAAAATGAAGAACTAGACGCTATTGATTCCATTGCGGGGGTCATCGTTACGGGATCAGCTGCCTATGTTACAGATGAAGAGCAATGGAATTTCGTTGGTGCCGATTATTTGCGAGAAGCTAATGAGAGCCTGATTCCTATCCTCGGTGTTTGTTATGGTCATCAGCTAGTTGCCTGGGCCTTCGATGGTGAAGTGGCTTTTAGTCCTTCTGGCAGAGAAATTGGTACAGCGTCTATTAGGCTGACTGAAGCTGCTCGAGAAGATCCATTGTTTTCCGATATACCTAAGCGTTTCAACGCTCAAATATCTCATCAGCAATCTGTAATGCGATTACCGCTAAATGCTGTGCGGCTTGCCACCAATGAATTTGCTGCTAACCAGGCTTATCGCATTGGCGACACTACCTGGGGGATACAATTTCATCCGGAGTTTAGTGCTGAAGTGATGAGGGAATACATCATGGCTCGGAGTGAAGCCATTTCAGAGGAAGGAATAGATTCACAAGTACTACTGAATGCTGTTAAAGATACACCTCATAGTGGTGCAATATTACAAAAATTTTGTGGATTGGTATTTGACGACTGCTGAGCTTAATCGCTGGCGGCTTCATATTCTTCGTTTACTGCTTCGATAATTCGTGTTCGGCTGGGATTCGCGAGTAAACGGCCGTTTATAAACACGGCAGGAGTTGATCTTACTCCGGCAGAGTTGCCGCCGCGCTGATCATTCCTGATCTTGCTAATTACTTCTTCGGATTCGATGTCTTCATGTAACTGATCGATATCGAGGTTGAGCTCCAGAGCGTAGCTATCGAATTCACCTTCGACATTATTCATACTGGCCCAGATGGGTTGGGTTGCAAACAGATAGTCGTGCATTTCCCAGAATCTATTCTGTCTGGCAGCAGCTTCGGCATAGAGTGAAGCCGTCCAGGAATTTGGATGTTGGGCAGTAATCGGGTAGTGGCGGAAGATCAACAGAGCGCGGTCACGGATGCTAGGCCAGAGTTGCGTCATGGTTTGATGCTCGGTTGCGCAAGCCGGGCATTGAAAATCTGCATAAACTACGATTGTCACTGAATTTTCAGTTGTACCTCGAATATGATCGCTGTCAGAAATCTCGACAGGAGAATAGGTAGGGCCTTGGGTGAATAGTGTATAAAACACGAACAAAAGCAATACCGGCGTAATAACAAAGGTAAATACTTTCAGTCCTATCTTTTTGGCTCGATCTCGCTGCTTCGCGGCAGCCTGCTTTTGTTCCTTTATCTTCTTCTGTTGCTGTCTTTTACTCATTGCTAACTCTTTTAGTTACTAAGCCCTAACACAACTGCACCACTATGTTGGTACAGGATCAATACTATACAAAGGTAAAAGGAGTCAGGCCAGCTCTTCCGGCTGAATCTACTTCCAGCTAGGGAGATCTCGAGATTTCCTAATTTTGGGTTAGATTATTGAGGATATGTTCTTTGTAATGCTTTCAATAGTTACGATTGTTGTCATAACCCAATGCATCAGGTTGAAGAAGACAATCTGCGAGGACATGGCCAAACAGCAACATGGAAAAGTTTTCAACTAGCGGTACTTAACTTGTTCTCTAGAAAGAATTTTGTGGCTATGTAATATAAATAGACAACTTTGGGCGAATTATCTGGAATCATCGATGTTAATAGACTTGACCGTTGATTCAATATTGCCTTTTTCTAAACGAGACACAATCGTACCGCCTGTCTTGACATTTCCTGCCGAACGAATTACTTGGCCATTATCGTCATAGGTGATGCTGTAACCACGAGCGAGAGTGTTAAGGGGGCTCACAGTTGAGAGACTACGACTAAGTTCTGCTAACTGACTCTGGGTCTGGTTTATTGCTTTGGTAATACATTGGTTAATATTTTCCGCAGTTTTTTGCAAGTGCACTGATAGTATATTGATTCGATTAATGGGAGAGTTGCTGAGCATTCCCTGATGCAGATGCTTTAACTCTAGATTTTGTAAGGCGATCTGATTAAGAATGGCCAGTTGCAGCTGATTTTCAAGGCGATCCAGATTTTGCGCATGTTCTTGTAATCTGCGATCTGGTCTTTTCAATTGTTTTGCTAGCCAATGTAAATTCTGTGTGGCTTGACTCAGAATCGTCCTTAACTTGCTTGCTAAATTCTCACGATAGGCCGCAAAGGTATCGAAGTACTCAACTTGATGAGGACTCATTTGCTCTGCTGCAGCTGAAGGAGTTGGGGCCCGCAAGTCAGCAACAAAATCAGCAATAGTGAAATCGACTTCATGACCCACTGCACTGGTAATAGGTAATTCGCTGGAAAAGATTGCGCGTGCAACCGATTCTTCATTGAATGCCTGCAAATCCTCCAATGATCCCCCGCCGCGACCCACAATCAGCGCCTCTATGCCAAGCTTCTGTTGATGTTGATTGGCTAGCTCTATAGCACGAATGATCTCACCTGGAGCGTCTGCACCTTGGACTGCTACGGGAAACAAAGTGATCTTTGTTGCTGGAAAGCGTCTCTGAAATACAGAAAGAATGTCTTGTATGACTGCACCGCTAGAAGACGTGATTACGCCGATATGATCGTAATAAGAATAGATTTCCTGTTTATGCTCTTCGCTGAATAACCCTTCGGCCTGCAGTTTCCTTTTTAGGTCTTCAAAGGCGCGACGCAACGCACCATCACCTGCTTCTTCCATGGAATCAACTATGAGTTGATAGTCGCCACGACCTTCATAAATACTCAATTTTCCCCAAACGATAATTTGATTACCGTTTTGCGGCCTAAAGCGCACAAAGCGATTTCGCCCTGCGAACATGGCGCAACGAAGTTGTGAGGTTTTGTCTTTAAGAGTTAGATACCAATGACCGGATGCTGGTGTCGCCAGATTTGAAATTTCACCCTTGACTGCTACTGCCGGGAAATTGCTTTCCAGCAACCCTCTAGCCATTTTGTTGAGGCTGCTGACAGAAAGGACGGCTTCCTTTTGGTCTGCAGATGAATTAGATAAATTGATGCTGGATGAAGCCATGAGATAAGTCTACCCCATGGCAATGGATTCCGATAACTTCTGGGTTCACTTGCTGCCGGGATTAGAGAGGCTCGGGCGTCTTATTTCAGTTTAGTAAAGTGTTGGCTGTTTATAAGTAAGCCATCGACATCAAATGTAATCACATTGATACGCTTTCCAGCTGGCAAGAATGGAAATTTTTTCTTTGCTTATGCCGAGATGCAGGCTTAAGCAATCAATCCTTTAGTAAATGAGGCGGTGAATTGACTCAAGTTAAAACCTTGTTGGATTTTCTTCTTTATTGCTGAAATTTGGCGATTAATGCGGAGCAGGCAATGTTGGCAGTGACATTCGCTGTCGTTATAAACATGTCTACGACAAGGTCAATGGCAATGAGAATTCCGATGCCTTCCACCGGTAAGCCCAGGGATAAGTACACCGGTGCCATGATTAGTAATCCGCCACTGGGTATGCCAGGAGAGTAAAAGCTTAATAAGCCTATAGATAGGGCTATAACTAACAACTCAAACACTGAAAGATCAATACCAAAGAGAGTGGCAACGAAATAGGTGCCAGCTGTCCTTGCAAATGGCGACGCATACTTAAACAATGTTGCCGCGATAGGAAGAACCATTCCGGTAACCCTTTCTGGAATTTCCAAAGCAGCGGCAGCTGCATAGGTCGCAGGCATCGAGGCTAAGGATGAACGAGTGCTGAAACCAATTACCTGGACTGGTGCAATAGTGCGGGCAAATTCAGCCATTGGTATTCCTGCGACGCTTGCAACCAATGGATAAAGTATCAATGTCATTGTGGCCAGGAGGCCGCATACCATAATAATGAATGAACCCAAAACCGTGATGGCAGACACACCGAGGGAGGCGGTCAGAGAAAATACTAAGGCAAAGATTCCTATCGGCGCCAATAGCATGATCCATGTAATGATTACGAACATTGCCGATTTAATCGCATTAAAAACTTCGACAATAACGTTGCGCTGCTTTTCTTCAATTCGTAGAAGCGCGACGGCAAATAAGCCAGTAAAAATTAATAACGGTAGGACGGCACTGTCAGCTGCTGCAGCAAACGGATTGTCAGGGATTAATGAGACAAACCATTCGCTGAAGGGTGGCAATTCATTTGCAGCATTAGCATCGTATCCAGTCGACTCTAATAGGCTGGCACTACTCTGAGGATCGATGGTTAAGAGAGCTAACAGCGGAGGAACAGTAACGAACGCAAAAAAAGAGGAGAAAAAAATGGTTAGCATAAACAGCCCGATAGTTTTACCTCCTAGCTGCGCCACTTTAGTTCCGCTCGTTTGACCCGCTATAGAAGTGACTAGCAATGCCATCAATAGCGGTATGACTACCATGCGAATCGCATTTACCCATAGTGTCCCGATAGGTGCGACAAAATCTGGAAAATATGAAATTGAATCCTTTTCCAATAAGGAAAAAATAATCCCAAAAAGCAGGCCCAAGGCAAGGCCAATCAGAATTCTTAGAGAGTTAGATAACTTCACTGTTTTTATTCTTGTGATTCTTCCATTGTTCTATTCTGGCCAAAATACGTGATTATTAAGTTGATGTGCAAGAGGAGGTCAAGAATCCATTCGCATACATCTGAATTTTCGTAGCGAATGGTGCGAGCTTCCTCCATAGCTGCAAGCCCTTACGAAAGATTTGTGAGCCATATACAATAATTAATTAAGAATATACCGTGAAAAACGAGTAAATAATAAAGAGGTGTCCTTCACATGATCAGAGGCCCATACAAAATCAATGATAGGTTAATGAGCATAGCACTGGTTCTAATTCTCATTGCTCCAGAACTGCAGGCGCAGTCCGGGCGCAATCCTTACCGACCAGCAGATGGTCTGCAGGCGGGCAATGGCCCAGGCCTTATTGGCAATGCCTGGATGTCATTACCAAATAACAGGCCTATGGGTTCTCCCGGCGGCTTAAACATTGATGCCGATGGAGAGCATTTATGGGCCATCGTACGTTGCGGTGGTGATGCTCCTCGTGGCAGCCAAACCTATTGCGATGACTCCGATCTTAATCCGATACTGAAATTTGACCCCCAGGGTAATGTGGTTGAGGAATTTGGAAGCCGCATGTTTGCTTGGCCTCATGGTCTACATGTAGACAGTGAGAGCAATGTCTGGGTTACAGAGGCAGGTAGCGGAGAATCCCCCTCTGGTGTGCCTTTTGGTCATCAAGTATTTAAGTTTTCACCAACCGGCGAATTGTTAATGACTTTGGGTGAGGCTGGGGTTTCTGGTAGTGGCCCTAACCACTTTACTGCTCCAAGTGATGTCATTACGGCTCCCAATGGAGATATCTTTGTTGCCGATGGGCATAACCAGGATGGCAATAATCGCATCGTCAAATATTCCAGTGACGGGATTTACCAGATGTCCTTTGGCGAGACGGGTTATGGTCCAGGGCAGATGCTTGGGCCCCATGCTTTAGCTATGGCACCGGATGGTAGATTGTTTGTTGCGGATAGATGGAATAAGCGCATTTCAATTTTCGATCAAGAAGGAAACTTTCTCTCACATTGGACGCAGTTTGGAATGCCTAGTGATATTTGGATTTCTGAAGATGGCAGGATTTATGTTGCGGATTCGGAGTCGGATATGACGCAAAACCCCGGCTGGGAAAAAGGTATTAGAATCGGCGATGCTGAAACAGCCTGGGTGGATTATTTTATCTTAGATACCGGCGATAATCCCCCAATCACCCAAGGTGGCAGTGGTGCTGAATCGATTACCGTCGATCGTCATGGAAGTATTTTTGCTGGGGAACCACGTCCTCAGGAATTGAGAAAGTATATTAAGATTCGCTAACCCATCTTCAACATAAACGGGGCGTTCATTTCAGAACGCCCCGTTTATTAAGCTCGCGTGTTACAAACGCGAACTGGAAGGCCAAGGGGCTCCATCTCTAATCTGCGATAATGAAGTCATGCCTTGAAATACAAATTTTTGCGTGCGCTTGCCTTCGTAAGTTTCGGTGGTGTAGATATTGCCATCTGAATCCGTAGCAATACTATGAGTACCGAAAAACAATCCGGGCATTCTTCCACCATCACCAAAACTGTAAAGGTGCTCCAAAGATTCTCTATCAAGAATATGCACTTGCATGTTAGAACCATCAGCAAGGTAGATAAATTCCTGATCTTCATCTGGTGAGAAAGAAATATCCCAAGTAGAGCCTGAACCCAATGTTTGTGGCATTACCTGACCTTCTTTGACAAAGGTCCCATCTGGGCGAAAAACCTGGATGCGATCTGCGCCACGATCACACACATAAACTAACCCGTCATTCGAAGGCTCTGCGCAGTGCACTGGTCCACGAAATTGCTGTGGTAGCGGTTCACCAGGTGTGTAGGAATCATCAGCGTCATCATCTGGCGTATTCCCGTATGCGCCCCAGAACCGCTTAAGCGCGCCAGTTGCCAAATCAACAACTGCAACACGTTTATTGCCATAGCCATCGGCTAAGTAAGCTTCACTAGCGCCAGGATCGATTGCGATTTCTGCAACGCGGGAATAATGAAAGTCGCTGTTGCTGTCTACGCCGTTACCTGGTTCACCAATGGTACGTACATATTGTCCATCACGAGTAAACACTACAACGTGGGAATCACCACCACCGTTACCGCCGATCCAGATGTCGCCATTTGGTGCAACTTCCAATCCATGATTTGAAGCAGGCCATTCATATTCGCCCGAAGGAGATGGCCCGCCCCAGGCGTTTACCAACCGACCATCTTGATCGAATTCTAGAACTGGGGGTGCTGCCGTACAACAGCTAGCAAAGCCTCGATCTAGCAGCAATTCTTGGGAGTGGAAAACATCGTCAGTGTCGCGATGAACAATGAAAATGTGATCTCTTTCATCGATATCGATACCGATGGTGTTACCCATTACCCAATGATTTGGTAATGGTTGCGGCCAGAAGGGGTCAACTTCAAATCTGGGTACAGAACGCCCGTTTTGAGCAACTGACTCATTGCTAAGGTGGTCCTGCCAAACACCTAAGACAAAAAGTGATGCTAAGAGCAGTGAAGGAATAACGAATTTTCTTGTTAGTGACATGGATTGCTCCTTAAGTGAAGCTGTTTGGGAATTTGTTAATTGAGTTTAAACACATAAAGTGCATTATGGCCATCGGGGCTTACTAATTCCGGCGCGAGAAAACTGCCAATGCGCCAGGGACTTCCACCTAAACGACCGGAGGTAAAAGCGACATATTGTTCGCCATCGATAGCGAAGGTAACTGGGAAACCTTCTACTGAAGTACCAAGGCGTGAGCGCCAGAGTTCCTCACCGGAGTCTATATCATAGGCATGAACGTATCGATTGTAATCACCAATAAAGATCAATCCGCCTGCTGTAGAAAGTGCAGCAGTTAAGAAAGGTGCTCGTTGTTCGATACTCCACTTTTCATCTAAGGAATTGACTTCATAGGCAGCGAGCTTCCCGAATTGTTCATTAGTCCCTGGCATTGGGAACCAGCGCCGATCCGCCATGCTGCCACCCCCTCCAACTTCGAAGGTAACTTCTCTAGGTGACATTTCCATGCAGGATTGGCTCAATGGAATAACGAGTTGGCGAGTTGGTGGATGATAAGTGCTGGATTGCCAGTTATGTCCCCCAGCGGTGGAAGGGCAAACAGATAACCATTCGCCTACCTGCATATTGCGGATATCTTCGCGATAGCGCAATTGCCCGGTTTCTAAATTGACTTCAGAAAATACGTTTTGAAATACAGTTTGCTGCAGTCCTTCGAATTCACCTGTGCGCCGATTTAGCTTCCATAAAAGACCGCTTTTACCAATAGTTAATAGATAAGGCTCATCAAACAGATCAACCAAGACTTGCTCGAAAGACTCATCCATGTCTAAGGATTCCCCTGGCACATGTTGGCGGTGCCAGACTATGCGTCCGTCGTCAGGATCTATAGCCAGAGTTGAGTTAGTGTAGAGAGTTTCGTCTTCTGTCGTTAGACCGCGGCTCGCTGCCATCCAAGGTTTAGCTTGAGCGACACCGAAGAATACGAGTCCCATTTCAGGATCCCAGCTACCGGTAATCCAGACATCACCACCGCCCCGGTATTCCAAAGGAAGGCCACCCCAGGTGTCATCACCGAATTCACCAGGCTGAGCAATAGTGTACGTTCGCCACAATTCAGCCCCGGTACGAGCATCGTGTCCGGTTATGAAACAACTCTCTTCAAAAAAACGTGTGCAGCCGGTAATACCATTAATGACCTTGCCATCGGCTACAATGGGACCACTGGTATTGGAGTAGCCGAGGGCATCATCGGCGATCTCCACATCCCAACGCACTGCGCCAGTGCGCGCATCAAGTGCAACAAGATGGGCGTCTGTGGTTGCGACATAAATCATATCTTCCCACATCGCCAATGTTCTTAATAATGCTCCTTGCCGACTTCCTTCGGGAAATTGCCTCTGATACTCCCACAATAAAGTGCCATCTCGTCCATTTATTGCCTGAATAACATTGCCAAAGTTGGGTATGTAGATAATACCGTTGCGAACTAGTGGTCCAGGTTGGCTTCTGCCGGGTTCCATACCCCATACCCAGGCCAGACTTAATTGGGATACATTCTCTTTGTTAATCTGATCAAGAGGACTATAGCCCTGGCTTTGAGGAGTTCTGCGCCAGTAAGTCCAGTCCGCCGGCGCAGGATTAGCTAATTCATCTGTTGTTACGTTTTGAAATCCTTCAATAGCGACATAAGAACGGGTAATGCCTCGATCGCTTTGATACACCGTAGCTATATTTGGTACAGAGTCACGTGTGCCTGGCGTTGGGATAGTTCCAGCTCGGCCAGGTATTGGAGTTCTCTGCACTAATGAAACTTGGTCATAGTTGCTGACATTGTCATCAATAAATACCACCGCATTGGCTGTATTAATTAAATCCGTCGATCCGCTGGCAATATCGTTCGCACTCAGTAGGTAAGCGATTATGTCGTTATACTGTTGTTCTGTGAGAGATGCGGGTGCCTGTGGCGGCATGGTTTGCCGCAACAAGTCCACTAACTCGGAAACATTACGATTGGCCCAGTTACTTTGAAAATTTGCGTCGTTAAGAGCGGGAGCTTCGAAAGAACCGGTTAAATCAGGCAAATGACATGCAGCGCAGCTTTGGATGTAAAGCGATTGCCCGGACTGGGCTTGTGAATCGGTATAGCTCGCCTGCTGTAATTGCTGACCGTGTAGCAAGGGTGTAAATACTACGGCGATCAGCAATAACAATCTGGCTTGCATAGCTTTCTTCTCTATTCGAGTCTCAAAGTTTCCTGACGCAGCCGTTTTTCAGCGACAGCTTGGGCAAACTGCTCTTCATTTATATAGGTAATACCTACCCAGGCATGACTCATTTCATCAACTCCGCGACGACCGAACACAACCCACTGCTCAGGATCAGGATTAATTGGATTGTTCGCGGTGTTATCGAATACCGAAGTGAACTGAAGGATAGTGCCAGTTGGCAATAATGGTTTTGCATCTTCTTCATAGATGTAGGCGATCTGCCAATTGTGATCGTATTTATTCACTTGGCTTAAGACTTCCTTTGTGCCATCGGGGAAAATCGCTTCCATCGTCATAACTTTGCCACGCATATGCAGATGGGGTCGATAACTATGAATAACTGCTGGTGAATCCAGTCGATGAGTTCCAGTTAGTACTTGATAGCCATGAGGCGGGATCACGATATCTTGTCCACGTGCCATACCTTTCAAACCGTCTACACGGAATAGCACTTCACCAACTGTTTCTCTCTCTGGTGTTTGTCCTTCCGGATAAAACCATAGGCCAACTTCAACAACGTCATCAGCCCCCTCAGCACCAACCGGGAAGTAATGCAGGTTCCAGGCGATAGTGCCGTCAGTTGGAACACGCATACCAGTACCTTCTGGGAAAATTTCCCATGACTTACCAACCCCATATCGGGCAAGGGCAACAGTGCGGCCACCATCTTCTGGCATCAAAACCGCGTGACCGTGGTGAACAACTTTCTTACCTAATGGATAACTAGGTTTAAATTCTGCAGCTTTCAAAAATCGTTCCTGATCCAGTCCTTCGAAAGGAACATTTGGCATCCACCATTGATCCTGTCCATTGGCAATAACGTCATAAGGACTAGACTTAATAATTAAATCCGGTGGACCAAGCTGGTCTGCAAGTTGCCATTCTGCGCCAGATGGAAACTCTATTGGCGCTGGAAGATCTGCAGGATTGCCTTCCGGAGCTCCTGCTTCAAACCAGGCTTCAATCGTATCAATCTGCACATCACTTAATGAGGCATCGTTCTTAAACTGCTGAATACCAATGCCTGGATCCACATGCCAGGGAGGCATGATGCGTTTGGAGGTGCGATCGTGAATTAATGTTGCAAACGGTCTTACTTGATCATAAGTCATCAGAGGCATTGGGCCTATGCCTTCAGGATTATGACAGTAAGCACATTTTTCCTGAAGTATCGGTGCAACATCTTTGGAATAGGTTGGCGATTCCTGCGCTGATGCTTGCGCCGAGAGCAGGCCGAAAGCACCTAAGGTAATAATTAATTGAACGAATTTTTTAAGTTGAATCATGCGCGGCTCCGTTTAGTTGCTCACGTTGATATGAAAATAAGCGTTGGTATGACAGCAGTAAAATTCAAATGCAGCAATTGTATCGATGGTTTGCATGCGCACTACATACTCACCAGGCTCGCTAAAAGTTGCTTGCACTTCAGCGACTCCATTAATGGTTTGAATTTCATATTCTTTGTTATCGAATTCTACCTTACCTGCACCACTGTGGTGTGACCATCCGACCCATACTTCTTCATCGGAATGATCGATCCATGCTTGCAATTGAACCGATTCGCCTACCCGAGCGCTCACTGTATTGCTCGTGTGAATTCCGGTTCTACCGCGAACCCCTTCGTCATTTGGTGAGAGCTTCACTACTGGAGCGATATCTCCACGGCCATCGGACGCTGGTTCATCCAATACATAAGGTGCGATTACTTTGCCCGGCGTACTCAAATCAAATCGATTACTAGAGATATGCCAGGTAACGCGGTGAGTAGAATTAAATCCTTCAGGAACATTAACTGTAAAAGAGCAAAAAACATGGCGATAGGCCCGAGGCAACACATCGAAATGAGTTGGAACATTGGCATTACTCAGATCCAGGCCTGGATAGTCGGTTTCCAGATAATTGTCTTCTCCGATAGGGATATCGAAAGACTCTTCAGTGTTCATGTTGAAATACCCGAAGCAGATGCTTTTGCTGCCATCCTTATTAGGATACCAGCCATCATAGAGTGGGATTAGGGCCTGTCCGTTAGGACGAATAACCTCGGCAGACCAGGATTGCTGATTTAGGTCGATCTGCTGAGCAGAGGCGGTTCCTAGTAGAGAAACCAGGCCCAGGCAGTAGAGAATTTGTGTCTTCACCCTTGATTGCATCTTTGTGCGGCTTTTCAAAGCTCTTTGGCATCTTTTTGTGGATAGATACTACTTCAATTTCAATAGGATGTCTCTTCTCAGACCCCATGCAATGGGCTCGGAACCCCCCTAGAATATGCTAGACTGCTGATCGAATTTTGATTGCCGGACCAGTATAAAAAAAGGAAAATCAATGAAGAAATTTTCACTGCCAGTTTTTCTCGCGGCCACTTTCCTTGGTTCATCAATAAATGCTCAGCAGGGAGCTCCTAATGGGGAGTGGCCAACCTATGGGGGCGATCTCGGCCATACGCGCTATTCTGGTTTGAATCAGATCGATGCTTCCAATTTTTCGGATTTAACTGTTGCCTGGGAATTCAATGCCACGAATTTCGGCCCTAGTCCCGAATATCGTTTTCAATCCACGCCTTTAATGGTGAATGGGAAAATCTATTCCACAGCGGGTTCTAGACGCTCGGTGGTTTCTCTTGATGCAGCTACTGGCGAACTACTCTGGTTTTACAATCTTGATGAAGGGGAGCGAGGTCAAAATGCCCCACGTCAACTTTCTGGTCGTGGCTTAGCTTATTGGCAAGCCGATGATGAAGAACGAGTCGTGTATGTGACACCTGGCTACCAGATGGTTGCGCTGGATGCCGCTACTGGAATTCCAGTAAGTGAATTCGGCAATAATGGTATTGTCGATCTCAAACAAAACGCTGATCAACAAATAGATCTGGTAACAGGAGAAATTGGATTGCATTCAACTCCTATCGTTGCCAAAGATGTAGTAATCGTTGGTGCTGCTCATCGCACTGGGGGTAATCCTCGTAGTCGTGAAAATGTAAAAGGCTATGTCCGTGGTTTCGATGTAAGAACTGGTGAACGTTTGTGGGTTTTCCACACTATTCCCTTGCCCGGTGAATATGGTAATGAATCCTGGTTAAACGACTCTGCTTCATACACTGGTAATACTGGTGTATGGGCACAAATTTCTGTTGATGTAGAGTTAGAGACGGTGTACTTGCCAGTAGAAGCGGCAACCGGGGACTATTACGGTGCATATCGACCCGGTGATAACTTGTTTTCGGAATCATTAGTTGCTGTGGATCTTTACACCGGAGAACGTAAATGGCATTTCCAGTTAGTACATCACGGTATCTGGGATCATGACATTCCCTGTGCACCAATTCTTGCCGACATAGTCATAGATGGGCAGTTACGTAAAATAGTTGCACAACCTACTAAGCAGGCTTTTCTTTATGTGTTTGATCGGGAAACCGGAGAACCCATCTGGCCAATTGAAGAACAACCGGTTGAAATCGGCGACGTTCCAGGAGAGTGGTATGCGCCAACTCAGCCAATTCCAACAAAACCTCCAGCCTATGATCGGCAAGGGGTCTCAGAAGATGATTTAATAGACTTTACTCCGCAATTAAGAGCTCGTGCTCTTGAGATAGCGAGCTGGCACAAAATGGGCCCAATTTTTACACCGCCGGTAGTAAGTAACATAGATGGGCCTCTTGGGACCTTAATGGCACCGGCAACAGGGGGAGGGACTAACTGGCCCGGCGGCTCCTACGATCCAGAAACTAATATGTTGTACGTTGTTTCAAATAGTTCAGTTGTTAGTCTCGCTGTGGTTGAGCCTTATCCTGGTCAATCTGATATGGCCTATATACAAGGTAACGCGATTTCTGGTCCTCGAACTTCTGGTGGAGCGGGATCTTCCGCCGGTGGTGGGCGCACTGAATTTGCATCCACCCAAAGAGAGCGACCAGTTTCAACTCGCGGCAATCCTCCGCGAAATTTATTAGTGGATCGCTTGCCGTTATTAAAGCCTCCCTATGGCCGTTTAACTGCCATCGATTTAGAAGAAGGGGAAATCGCTTGGCAGGTTCCCCATGGTCAAACTCCGGATCGTATCGCGAACCACCCGGTCTTAGCAGAAATGGATTTGCCGAGAACCGGACAGGGTGCTTCGGTTGGTTCACTGGTAACCAAAACACTGGTTATAGCCGGTGAAGCCGAATTAACAACCAATGAAGTTGGGGAGCGCCGCGCTATGTTGCGGGCTTATGATAAAAGTACTGGTGTAGAAGTCGGAGCAATTCGTTTGCCTGCACCGCAAACTGGATCTCCGATGACCTATGAACTGAATGGCGAACAACATATTGTCGTCGCGGTCAGTGGTACAGGAGTTGCCGGACGTCTAGTTGCTTACAAACTTTGATTTAGACTGCGTAGAAATACTTCGAAGAGGAATCTTTATGATCGCTGTAAAAAAAATTAGAACGCTCGTTGCCAGCCTTGTGTTAGTGGTGCCTGCTTTAGTCTCGGCACAGGCGGCTACAGATAGCTACAGCAACGTTACTGACGCGCGTTTAATTAATCCTGAAGAACGCAATTGGTTGTCTTACCGTGGAAATCTCGAAGGATGGGGATTTTCTATGCTTGATGAAATAACCGTAGACAATGTTGCCAATCTAGAACCGGTTTGGACTTTTTCCACAGGTGTTTTAGGTGGGCACGAATCGCCACCAATAGTTAACGACGGAGTTATGTTTGTTACCACTCCGGGAAATCTTCTCTATGCAATCGACGCTGCCAGTGGAGATTTGCTATGGCGATATCAGCACGACCTACCTCAAACCTATATCGCGTTTCACCGAACTAATCGCGGAGTAGCCCTCTACGGTGACAAAGTTTATATGGCAACACTGGATGCCCGAGTAGTTGCCCTCGATGCTGCTACAGGTGAAAAAATTTGGGATACCCCAGTGCAGGACAACAACTTTGGTTATTACATCACCACCGCACCCTTGGCTATCAATGGAAAGATTATGGTGGGTACTTCCGGCGGTGAATTAGGTATTCGCGGATTTGTTGTGGCACTGGATTCGGAGACAGGTGAAGAAGCCTGGCGCACTTATACGGTGCCTGGTCCCGGCGAACCTGGAAATGAAACATGGCCTGGAGATTCCTGGCGCACTGGCGGGGCAGCTGTCTGGATACCTGGCCACTACGATCCAGAATTAGGGCTGGCTTATTTTGGCACTGGTAACCCGGGTCCATGGATTGGCGATCAACGTCCTGGGGACAATCTCTATACCAATTCTGTAATAGCCTTGGATGTTGAAAATGGCGAGATACGCGCCCATCATCAATACCACTGGAATGGTTCTTGGGATTGGGATGAAGTTTCCACACCAATCTTAATGCCAGTGGAACGTGCGGGAAGAGAATTTAATGCTTTGGTCCATCCTGGTCGTAATGGTTATCTATGGACCTTGGAAAGGCAGGCGAATCGCATTGGTTTCGTCGATGCTGAACCTTATGTATATCAGAACGCTTTTCTAAGTATCGATCCGGAAACCGGTCGACCAACTTACGATGCCGATCATACACCTGCTACTGGGGAGGCAGTGGATTTTTGTCCATCTCTCTGGGGTGGCAAGGACTGGCCGCCAGCGGCATACAATCCTGAAACTGGACTCGTTTATATCCCGGTTAATGAAAACCATTGTGGAGTGATTGAGGGCAGGGAAGTTACTTACATGCCTGGCAGTTCTTATACCGGAGCGCGCACTGAATTCACCTTGCGCGAACCGGAAGGAAATATTGGTGAAATTCAGGCTTGGGATATGAATGCAGGTGAAGAAGTGTGGTCGGTGGAATTTCAATCCCATAATTGGGGTGGCATTCTGACCACCCGCGGCAATCTGATCTTCAGTGGTGGCACTAGCGACCGCTATTTCCGAGCTCACGATGCCAGCAACGGCAATGAGCTATGGCGCTTCCGCACCAATTCCGGAATCATCGGAGTTCCTTCAACTTACTCTGTCGATGGCAAACAATATGTAGCCGTGCAGTCTGGCTGGGGTGTTGACGCCGCTGGAATGACTGCTCGAATTGATCAGGTTAGAGGTACTAGAACCTTCGTTCCTCAGGGTGGAGTTATTTGGGTGTTCGCTCTTTCAGAATAGGGCGCGCTGGCCGCAAGTGCGCTCTATATTGTCAGAATTCCTTCTCCAAGCTATAACAATTAGCAATTTAATTTCCTCCTAATTAGCCGGGGGCAATAGCCAATGTTCTTCAGTCGCCAGTGGGGCACTCAGAGTTAAAAGGAAATCTTCTAATTGGCGCAATTGCACCGGCCTCAATTCCAATGGCTTCGCTTCGTTATGATTTAGCATTGACACCGGTGCTTCATTGTAGTGTTCGATAACTTGTGTAAGGGTAGTTATCTGGCCGCCGTGCATATAGGGAGCTGTGTCTGCAATATTTCGTAGAGTTGGCGTTTTTTGTGCGCCTACTAATTCGTTATTATCCCGAGCAAAACGCAGTTCTATGCATTCACTTCGATTCGCACCGCTGTATAGGCCTATACAATTAAACGGGTCTTCTCTGGCAGCACGTATCCCATCATAACGACCCATTGATGGTAATTGACCACTGATAGCAAGCACACCAGTGTTATGAAACTCATTATTGGTAAGTAGTGGGCCGTTATGGCAAGTCACGCATTGTGCTTCTCCTATAAAAAGCGCTAAACCAGCAATTTCCGAAGAAGAATATATTTCATTTTCGTTTGCACTAGATAATTTAAGTGCGTCGATATATTCATCAAAGCGCGAACGGCCGGGAATAATCTTGCGCTGATAGGCAGCGATTACCTTACCAACATTACTAAATACTTGATTTACATTTTTCTGCTGGGAGTGGCTTAATTCTATCCAGGCGGTTTGTTGCGATTCATTCCCTAGCGGTGTTGCTGAAAATGGCTCTAGGGGGATGGTTGGAATACTTCCAAAGATAGATTCATAGAGTTCTCGGTAACGATCATCTTCAGCCACGGTTCTTGTAACGCGTAATCGATCGGTATTGTGTTCGTGGCTTGATTCCAGTGGAGCCAGTGCTTGAGACCATTGGCTATCTTTACGCCCATCCCAATAAAACCAGGGGCT
>MDTE01142736.1_pt1 | contig 23210 bp, 18 predicted proteins | sample 811231 | NCBI WGS metagenome assembly MDTE01 (sample SAMN05326651, study PRJNA326480) | marine metagenome | isolation source: seawater | place: Indian Ocean: Red Sea | collected 2010 | reverse complement strand
GGGCGATGGGATCGATCGCCAAGCCCTGCGGGTTGTTGCGCCCGTTGGCGAAGTTGATGTTCACCGAGTGAGGGACCGTCGAGAGGTCCGCGGCTCCCAGGACTCCCACATAGCTTCGGAGCTTGTCGTGCTCATCGTCGGTCACCCACACCGTGTCCGTGACGATGTCGTAGTCGATGCCATGGTGGTGACGCGAATCCGAGGCGTAGACAACCTTCTCTCGGGAGATCCCAGAAGGCGCACCGAGCTGTTGCTCGAACACCTTGATCCGGTCGCCATTCTCTTCAGAGACGTACAGTTGGTCACTCACAAAGCACAGGTCTGCGGGGGTGGCGTCGCTGAACGGGGTGAAGGCATCCTGAAAGTTGCCTGCGTCATCGTAGATTTCGATGTCCGAACCAATGACGACAAAGACACGACCATCCTTGGCCGCGATGCCTTTGGAACCCGCGGCGATCGAGAACTGTCCATCGGCCGTGCCCACGACAGACTGGTCCGCGACATCCAGGAGCCCATCCCATCGATAGACCAGTCCCTGGGAAGTGTCCGCGCCAAACACCGCATCGAGGTCGCCGCTGACCGCCACCCCTTGCAGCCCCGCAGGCTGGCTCATGAACACCGACTTCAGGTTCTGGGGTGCATCCTGGGCGCTGGAGAGCCCGGGCAGGAGCAGCAGAGCGACTCCCAGGACGAAGGGAAGACGACGACGAGGACAAGCGTGTTGGGTACTCACGGCCTACTCCTGGCCCGAGGCCCCCCAGGCCTCCTCATGGGCGCAGGTTCACACTAGCGCGGTTCAGTGGCCTATGCGGGGTGTGATTCGCCGCCCCAGGTCGGCGAGCAGGCTCGGATAGGCCTCACAAGGGCTCCAGCAACCAGGGCAGCGGTCAGCGATGACCTCGTCCCTCGCCTCCTCGGCGGACGTGGAGGACCACAGACTCGCCAGCGACAGGCCATGCTCGGTAAGTGCGCCCACCGGTCGCTCCCAGATGTGGCATGGGTGCACGGTGCCATCGGGCTGGATGAAGCAGTTCCCCGACAGCGAAGTGCACGGAACAGGCGATCGACCACTTCGCGTGTACGCCTCGACTCGGCTCAGATAGAGACTCTCCAGGACCTCGGTCCCGGACAGAGGCAGGCCTCTCCGGGCGATCAGACGTCGGACGGCAGCACGCAGTCGGTGGGGTTCGTTGCGATCCAACTCCTGATTCTGGAAGTAGTGAGGACTGTGATGGAGAAAGTTGTGGTGCAGGTCCGCCCACCGCAGCCCAGGGACCGCATCACGGAGCGCCTCGAAGGTCGTGTCCAGCTGGTCGATGTTCCAGGGTGAGAGGGTCATCCCGAAATAGACTGGGACCCCCCTGTCTCGTACCTCGCGAAATGTCCGGGTGGCGCGCTCGAACGAACCCTTGTCGCCCCGAAGCTTGTCGTGGACCGCAGGAGGTCCGTCGAGACTCACCGAGAGCACGAGCCGGGCGGGCCCCGCAGTCTGGATGGCGTCGACCGCCTCCAAGACCACATCAGGCCTCCCGCCATTCGTGGGGAAGTGGAGCATGGCGAGCCTGGGGCACTCCTCCACGGCGGCGATGGCGATGTCGGCAAAGTCGCCTCTGCTGGTGACCTCTCCCCCCGTCAAGTCCACCCAGCGAAGGTGGTCACGACCGTTGCGAAACACCTGCCTCCACTGGTCGACGGAGAGTTCATTGCCCCGTTCCCGTCGCCAGATGTTGCAGTGGCGACAGTGCTGCTCACAGACCCACGTGATGACCGCTGTAATCTTGAAGGGCCCGGACGGACGACGAACACCCGTGACAACTGCCGTCTTCAACAGCGAGGCGTCGTTACGCAGGCTCATTGGTCAGCCCGAACCACAAACGGACCCAGCTGCATCGCATCCAGTCCTGCGGCCACAAACGTGCGTACCGCATCCTCAGGAGTCTCGACAATCGGCTCTCCGTGGCGGTTGAAGCTTGTGTTGATCAGGGCCGGAATCCCCCGGCGCTCGGCCTGCTCTAGGAGAGACCACAGCCCCGGGTCCTCGTGCTCGTCGGCCACTTGGGTCCGCGCGGTGCCGTCTACGTGCACCGCTTCCGGGCACCGGGAGCGGAGGTCTTCGTCCGCTTCCACAACAGCAGTCATGGTTCTCGAGCCGAGCCCATGGCGACGAACAGGGGCAAAAGGCATGAAGTCATCGCGCTCCAGCCGGCGACCCAAGTCGGCTGTAAGGGCCGGGCGATCGGCGCGCAGCAGGATGGAGCGGTGCCCCAGCGCTCGGGGCCCAAACTCGGACCGGCCGACGAACCGGCCGACGAGCGCCCCCCGCTCGATGGAGTCCAACAACGTCTGTTCCGGAGACTGATCTCGAGCGAACGACAAGCCCGAAGTGGCGAGAGCCTCCTCCATGCGCCCTTCCGAGTATTCAGGTCCCAGGAACGGCAAGCGCTGATCCCGCATCGGCTCTTGCGACGGGTGCACTGCATACTCCGAGGCTGCCGCGCAGGCCGCCCCGACGCAGAGCCCGCCATCTCCCATGTTGGGATACACGGAGAGCTCCGCGAAGCGTTCTCGCAGCTTGCCATTCAATGCCACATTGGCGAACAGCCCCCCGGCAACCGCCAATTTGTCGTGGCCATGCCGTTGGCCCTCGATCCAGGCGAGCACGATCTGTTCGGTGCGTTCTTGGAGCGCAGCGGCCACATCCTCCCGGCGATGAGTCCGTAGGTGCGCCCTGCCCTTGCGCCCCCCCAGAGACGGGTCGCAGCCTGCCGAATCCATCAACGACTGAAAGACGGGTGCCAGCACCTCGGGGTTCCCGGAGGCAGCCAGGCCCATCACCTTGCCCTCGTCTCCTTCCCCAAAGCCAAGCAGGCGAGTCACAGCACCGTAGACCAGGGCCACACTACCCTGGGGAGCGGGGACCTCGATCCGCCCGGGCCCGGGCCCTCCACAAGTACCGGCCAACCCATCTCCGTAGCCGTCGAGCGTCACGATGAGCGCCTCGGCACCCCCCACGAGACGGGCTGTCCAAGCATGGGCGTCGTGGTGGTCGACGCCCAAAAGCTGTGCGCGAAAGCCCCACGAGCGGAGCCTAGAGCGGAGCACTGAGCGCGAACCGCGCTCCTCCAGGGCCCGCAGCAGCGGGCGTCTTGCCACAGCACACTCCAGCTCGCGTGCTGCCACTGACGCCGGCGAGAGGGGATCTCGTACAGGGTCCGTGCGGCGATACACAGGCTCCGCGATGCGCGCCCCCAGCCTGCCCCAGCGCCCGGGAACAGCAACGACATCCACATCGCTCGCCTTGAGACCGCAGCTATCGAGACACACAGACAGCGCCCGATGCGGGAATCCCGATGCTCGCTTGGCCCGACTCAGACGTTCCTCACCCAGCGCGAAGCGCAACGTCCCGTCTTGGACTAGGGACACGCCCGCGTCGTGTCCATCCCACAGGCCCAAGATGGTCTTGGTCTTCAGATCAACCACTGAACTTCGTCCATCTCTGGGCGTCGATCAGCCCAACCGCAGGCCTGGAGGGCAAAAGCGGCAACCCAGCTGCACTCATCGGCCGACGTGTCGTCGTAGGCAATGCCTCCCGTGTCACGATCCTGGCGCGCTCCCAGTCGCTCCAGAGCCATCCCGAGGGAGGCGCCATACGTCACGGGGTCCAACACGGACCAGAGCCGCGCCGCCTGAGCCACGACGTCCGACGGCCGACTTGTGGGCTCCTGGCCCACGTAATTGGGGAAAGCGCCGTCGTGATGCTGGGCTCGAACCAACCAGTCGGCACCGGCATGCAGGACAGCCCGATAGCCGGAAGGCACCAATCGATCATGGCACTGCAGCCAGGCGCTCAGGCCCAGGAGGCCCTCCATGGCATAGCAATGACTGTGCAGGTAGGTCGTCGTGTGGCCGGCTGCGATCCGGAAGCGGGTGCCATCGAAGCAGGTGTCGAGGAGTTCGTTGGCCCACTGGAGAGCAAACGTCACCTCGCCCACACGAGCCAACCAAAACGCACACTTCAGCAGGTGCGGTCCGGGCATCTGCGACCAGTGGTCGGGTCGAGAGACGGGGCTGCAGGCCTCCCGCGCCTCGAGCGCGCCCAGAACCCGCTCCACAACCGCGGCGTCCTGAACCAGAGGCATGGCGAGCGCTGTATCAAAGACATACGAGGTGCCCTCTCGGCCCAACCAGCCCGAGTGGAGCCGGCGTCGAACCACAGCGCTACATTGGCCCGCGAGTTCCGAGGCCCCTTCCCACTCAAATAGATGGGCAAAGACAGCTGTGGCTTCATCGTAGGGGTAGCCAGGGTGGGCCGGGTTCGACCAGCTGAACACGCGACCATCCGAGGCGAAGCGCTCAGGAGAACGGGTCCAGGCCCGCAGAGCAGAGACGTCGACTGGCAGGCATTGGGGGCTGCGCAGTACGGTGGAGAGGGCGTGACTCACGGCAGCGGGAGTATAGCCAGGAGGAGCCCAGCGGCCTCCTCTGGGCGGCAGAAGCTGGGACTTCGGCTCCAACGCCAACCCAGCCTGAGAGTGTCTCGCAGCGGCGTCTAGAGCACGCCATCGTTGCCGCTGGAGGTGCTGGGTGCTAATTCTAAGGGGCGGCAATCGAGGGACTCTTGTGCGATTTCCCATTCTGAATTCGCCCTTTGGCGAGAAGTTGGAGCCGGTGGAGCCTGGTTCTGACGTTCTGATCGAGATCGGCTCCCGTCCGCCTCCCATGAGCGCGGACAGCTACCCCGAGCTTCGCCCGAACGAGATTGCCTTGATGTTCAGTGGGGGCGTCGATTCCACTGCCACGGCCGTCATGCTGGCGGAACACTACGACAAGGTGCACCTCGTCACCTATCGCAACGGCTACGGGCACTACTACCACCACCGAACAGCCGAACGCGTCGACGAACTAAACAGACGCCTGGGCGACAAGTTCGTCTACAGCCTGATCTCCACGAAGACCCACTTCGACGAGATCCTCGTGAACTCGGTGCTGGAGGACTACAAGGAGTACCGATCGGGCTTCATCTGGTTCATGGGCTGCAAGATGGCCATGCACATGCGCTCGGCAGTCTATTGCCTGGAGCACGGCCTGACGCACATGACCGACGGCTCCAACTCGGACACGGACGAGATGGTGGAGCAGATGCTGCTGTCACTGAGCCTCATCCAGTTCTTCTATGAGGACCACACCGTTGATTTTGGGACCCCGGTCTACGAGGTTCGACGGGCCGAATCCCGGCAGGTCATCAAGGACCTGGGGCTCAAGATGGGCGTACAGGTCATGGACCGTCACTTGTGCATCCAGCCTACCTGCGTCGCAGGCGAGCTCTATTACATGCCCTACTTGTTCTTCAACAAGCGCGTAAAGCACGACGAGCCCGTCGTTGGACGCTTCATCGAACAGAAAGCTCAGATCTGCCGCGAGGTGATCCGCCGATTCTTCGACAAGAAGGGGGTCGACGTGCAGGCCCTCTTGGCCCACCGACGGCACCAGATCGCGTCGCTGGGCGTCAAAGCAAGTACGAAAAAGAAGGAGGCTGTCTGATGGGGAAGTGCTGTGGTGGCAAGAACGCCGGAAAGCCGATCTCCCTGCCCCGTTACCTGGCGGGCCTGGGCATCTTCTGTACCTATCACTCCACCGTCGCTGTGATGCTCAAGGTCGCTGCCCGCCCCATCCCTCACCTACGCCCGGTCCGAGACTTCCACAGCCAACTGTTCCGGGACGAGCTCAAGGAAATCCTCGCAAGAGAGGACATCAACCTGCAGAGCCGCGTCCTGAAGCAGGAGGACGAATTCTGCGCCATCGATGAAGGCGGCTTCCCCATGGACTTCGACGAGGTGAGCCGAGACGCTTCGTCGTCTTCAGTCAGCGCTGCCTGAGGGCCTGAGCCCTCAGCTCGTCGCAGGAGGTTTGCCGGTCCCCGGCTCCACGGGCCAGAACCCATCGGTCATTACCGGGCCACTCGGCCGAGCCTCCGACCCGCCAGGACCGAAGGATTCCGCAGTCGTCTTCAGAGAAGCCGCCGCGGGCGCAGCATGAGCCTCTTGGGCCTGCTGAGCTGCCAGACTGTCCACGTGAAGAGTCTGTGTCGGGAAGGCGAACTCCACACCGAGTCGGTCGGCCAGCCGCATCCACTCCAAGAGAAGGTTGTGGCGCCCCACGAGTTCCTCGCGCCAACCGGGCACCTCGAAGAACGCGTACACGAGGATGTCCAGGGAGCTGCTCCCCAGTCCCTGCATGTGCACCTCAAAGGCGTCTTTGCGCGTGTGCGGTGATGCGAGGATGGATGCCCGGACGCCCTCCACGAAGGCCTGCAGCTGTTCTGGTGTGGTGTCGTAGGTGAGCCCGATCACGGTCTTGAAGCGGCGGTATCGGCGCCGACCCATGTTGTCGACGATTGTGTCGGTCATCTTGCTGTTGGGGATCGTCACCACCGAGTCATAGAAGGTCCGTACCCGCGTCGAGCGAAAACCGACCTCCTCCACCGTTCCTTCCACGGAACCAATCTGAACCCAGTCCCCGATCTGAAATGGCCGGTCTGCAAACACGGTCAACGAGCCGAACAGATTGGCCAGCGTGTCCTTTGCTGCCAGGGCAAAGGCAAGGCCGCCAATGCCCAGGCCAGCGAGCAGGGAGCCAATATCGATGTCGAGATTCTGGAGGACGAACAACAACCCGACGATGAGGACAAGCGCCTTGGCTGCGCGGCGCAACAAGGGGAGCAGTTGGTCATCCATCTTGGTGTCGGTGCCCTGGGCCAAGCGAGCCCAGGCGTTGAACACGAGGTCCACGAAGCCGTGGAGGATCATGACGCCAGCCAGCGACGACACCAGCTTGACCACCACGAACAAGACCTGGTTGAAGCGCACGGGCAGCCCGATATTGGGCAGAAGAGCGGCAACCACCCCAGCAGCAATCAACAAGTTCAGGCGCCGAAGGACCGTGCGCTCCGACTCCTCGTCCCAGCGAGCAACGAAGCGGGCGATGCTGCGACGGAGCAGCGCGCGTAGGACCAGCTCGAAGAGCTTTGCGACCAGCGGTGCAAACAGGACCAGAATGGCCAAGGCCAGCCACTTCCACAGCGCCACCCCGACTACGACCGCCTTGAAGGGCTTCGGGAGCCGCTGCGCGATCCGCTGGAGCGGCACCCGATAGGTACGCTCGAACAACTCATCGGCAACGGAGACCGTGTGGCTGGATACCAGCCAGTTTGCTGAGACTTTCTCCAGGTAGATTTCGGACAAGCTCGGGAACAAGACGTAGCGATGGGACCCACTTATCTCGTCTCGGTAGTCCGAATCGTTGGGGATGCTCGAGTAGTCGACGAACTTGCCCTCGCCGTCGAGCACTGCGAGCAGGTCCCGCGCAATACGCAACTGATCAGGAGCGGCCTTCGGGCCAGCCGAAAAGTCGAAACAGGCCGTCGCCTGGGCGGGCTTGCCGTCTTCCATCAGGTTGTCGATGAACGAGACCACCGCAGAACGGGGGGTCGCGCACACCGTCTGGGCCTCGGCAGCCCAGGATGTGGACGAGGACATCGATACGAACAGGCCAACCAGTAGCCAGGACAGGATGGCCGCCCGCACCGAGGCGACAGAACGAAGTGAAGTCAACAACATGGCGGCGCAAGGGTAAGGGAGCATCGGCTGTGCAGCAAGACGCAGTTTCCCAGATGACGTGGTCCTCGCGAGCCGGCAAGCTGGGACTTGTTCATGAGCCAGTCAACCGACCAGCAGCGCACGCCACTCCAGCGCCACCCCATGGCCCGCATCGTGCCCGCCCTGGTTCTGTGCTGCCTGGGACTCGCACCTGCCCTGGCTGAGAGTCCCGCCCGGCCGGAAGAGCTTCCAGAGAACCCCAACTGCGAGGAGCGAGCCACTCGCCTTACGCACCCCGGGGGCGCCACACTCGCCACCGAATACGACGTCCGGGAGTTCGGGAGACTGTACCGGCACGTTGCAGGAGACCTGACCATCGAGGGGTCCGGTGTACGGGACACCAAAGCTCTGGCCTGTCTTGAGAGTGTGGACGGCGACCTCTGGGTCATGAACAGCCCGAACCTCCTGGGCTTGTCTCTCACCAGCCTGAAGACCTTGAAGGACCTGTGGATACACGACAACGCCAGTCTCAGGACCGTGCAGCTACCCGCACTGACCCAGGTGACCAGGCCAGCATCCGGACCGGTCGGGGGCCACCTCCGCATCCAGCGCAACCCACAACTGGAGAGTATCGATGCGCCCCACCTCACCCACCTGGCGGGCGCCCTGGAGCTCGTAGAGTTGCCCTCCCTGGTAGGCGTTGGGCTCCTATCACTCCAACAGGTCGAGGGACACGTCTTGATTCGCACCAATGCATCGCTGCCACGCCTTGTTCTCACCTCCCTCCTGGAGGTGGGAGGATCGCTGGGCATCGACAACAGCGCCTCTCTGGTTCAGGTGAATCTCTTCAGCCTGAAGAGCGTGCAGGGAGACCTCTGGGTTGGCCGTCCCCCCGACTCGCACCAAGCGCCTCCCGGGTCGGCGAGGCTCACCGGCAATCGACAGCTCGAGCGAATCTATGTCTCGTCGCTAGAACGTGTCGGTGGGCTGCTCGCCATCACCCACAACGCCACACTCGACCGTCTGGATGTCCCAGAAACCGTAACCACAGCCCGCGGTATTCAACTCCGGGACTGCCCCCGGTTGAGTTCTAGGTCTGTGGGGCTGGCCAACAATCCACAGATGACCGTCTGCGGCCTCAGCGACTCGCCGTCGTGCAGCAGATCGAGCCAAGCTCCCTTGGGAGCACCGAGCCCATGAAGGGCGAGCTCAGGGCGTAGCGCGCATGGAGCGCAACTCCTGAAGCTTGCGAGCCGCTGTCGAATCGTAGGGATAGTTGGCGATCGACTTCTCGAGCAGTCGCTCTGCCTCGTCGATGCGTCCCTCCTGCAGGTAGATCTCCGCCAGGCCATTGAACTTCTTGTACTCGATGTCCGGGTTGAGCTCGATGGCCTTCTCGAAGCTGGTTCGCGCCTCCTGGATCCGTCCCTGCCTGAGGTACACCATGCCCAAGCCTTCGTACGGGCAGGTGTAGCCACCGCGGTGCGATTCGAGCGCAGTCTTGAAGCCTCGCTCCGCAGCATCGAGCTGTCCCCGGCTCAGCCCAATGGAGGCGAGCTCGGCGGTCGCGTAGGGATTTTCGGGATCCAGTTCCAGAACGCCCCGCAGCTCAACCTCAGCTGCGTCCATGTCTCCCAACCCCATCAGTGAGTTGCCACGCCCCAGTCGAGCCAGAAGGTCGTAAGGCCGGGAGGCCAGCACACGCTGAAAGTAATCCACCGCGACTTCATGTTGGTCCTGATTGGCATGCAGCCAGCCCAGTCCGAGACAGATCATGCGATGAACGAAGTCGTAGTACCCAGGGTGAGTCGACGAAGCCACGTCGATGCCCTGCCATCGCTGAAGGGCGGGCTCCAATGCCGCCTGAGCATCGACGTACTCGCGACCGATGATGGCAAGGTGCCCGCGGCCTGCAGCAGCGCCCGGGTCCTCCGGCACCTGTTCCGCCGCCAACCGGAAGACCTCCTCAGCCTCGGCGAAGCGCTTGTCCGCCAAGAGGAAGAACCCTCGCACCACATGAAACTGCGGCACGGGTTGCAAGGCAATCGCTCGCTCGATGAATGCCAGAGCCGCCGGGCGACGGCTCGCGTCGTAGTAACGCAGCGCCGCCCGGAAGTTGGCCTCGGGGTCCCCCTTGGGCGGCGGCGTGGCATCGAATGGGCGACCGTGCTCCTGCTCGGCGTCGGTGCTCCGTGAATAGAGGACTCCGAGCGCCTGATAAGCGCAGTTCCAGTGATCCGAATCCTCCCGCGATAGCGCTACCGTCAAGAGAGCCTCCGCTTCAGCTGCTCGACCCAGGTCGGCTAGAGCTGCGCCCAGCAACTTGCGAGTGTCACGGAGCCGATCAAGCCCCTCCGAACCGGTCACGTGGAGCGCCAGGGTCTGCTCCGCCAGACTTCGGGCTTCGTCGGCCCGCCCACCATCCAAGTGGCTTCGGATCTGGTCGTTGCGCCGCAGGATCTCCTCCGAGCCCACGTCCACACGCGGGTCCTGGACAGTGGGCACTTCCACAGACGAAATCGTGTCGACGGGCGCCACGTCAGCAGGCTCGACACAGCCAAGGCCGGGCAGCAGCAGCGCCAGGGCCAACAAAGAGCAAGCGTATTCTGGGCAAGGTGCCCGGGGACCGGCGACAGCCATCACCTGGCCAGGGTAGCAGGGCCGACGACGCGCTCGGGTCGCAGGACAGTGGGGCGCTCCCCACGCGAAAGGGGCCTCAATCGACCTACCGACAGGCCTCGCCACCGCGGTTGCCGCAGACGAGGACTGTGCCGGCATTCTGCTGCTGCAGTCTATGAAGATCACCCAGCGACAGGCGCGGATTGTTCCGCACCTCCAGGTGCCAATCCACCGCCTGAAGTCCGGGGACCTGCAGTTCTCGCAGAGCAGGGTTGTTGGCGACCGAGAGTTGCCGCGGCACGGCCTCTAGGCGCGGGAAGGACAGCACCTCTAGGTCCCGGTTCTCCACGATCCTCAAGCTGTGTTCAACTCGCTGCAAGAGGGGCAGCTCCAGGCGAGTCAGGGCCGGGTTCTGTACGACCACCAGCTGGGGGGCTCCGACCTGAGTCAATGCGGGCATAGTGAACGACTTAAGCCCCGGGTTGTTCCGAACCAAGAGGGCACCTCCCACCTCGCTCAGGGACGGAGCGTCCACTGCCGATATCGCACCGTTGTGCTGCACAGAGAGCCCCTTGCCCAACAACCTGAGCGCCGGCACTGTCAGGTTGGCAAGCGAGCCGTTCTCGACCACTTCGAGGACCCACTCCACCGTCTGGAGGCTTCGCAAATCCATGTGCTCTAGCTGGGCATTACCCACCACATGAACGCCATGGCCGACGGACTCAAGCAGCGGCAGTTCTAGGTTTCCCAGCCGTTGGTTTTCCCGCACCTCCAGACGCCAATTCACCGCCACTAGGCGAGGGAGGCGAAGAGCCTCTAACCTCGGGTTGGACAGCACGAGGACGCGCTGGTCTGCCGACTCCAGACCACCGAGATCCACGGCCGACAGCCGGCCGTTCTGCTGAATACACAGGTCGCGGGCCACCGACTGCAGCGACGACAACGACACCCGCTCGAGCGAGGCATTGGACTGAACCGTAATCCCATCGGATGCCGTCCGCAGGTTCGAGGAAACGAGCGCTCGCAGAGACGGGTTGTTCTCGATCAGTAGGGCGCGACCTACGGTGTGCAGTTGGGGAAGATCGAGACGAGACAGGTGGGGGTTGTCGCGAACCGTAAGCTCCCAATCAACGCTGTGTAGGGCGGGCACCGACAACTCCAAGAGGCTGCCATTGCGGGCCACCATCAGCGAGCGGGCAATGCCCTGTAGTTGGTCGAATCGAGCTGTCGCCAAGGCTGGGTTGTCTACGAGCACGGCCAGGTCACCCACCGTGGTCACCTGGGGCATCACGACCCGCTGCAGGCTCCGATTGTCCCGCAGGTCCAGTCGGCCGCCAATGCGGCCCAAGAGGCCCAGCCTCAGCTCGGTCAGGGCCTCATTCTCCTTGACCTCTAGCGTGTGACCGAGGTCCAGCAACGACCCTAGCTCCACCACCTCAAGGGCCCTATTGCGCCAGAGGAACATCCCCTCCCCCACCCGCTGTAAGGCAGAGAGGTCCAGCCGCTCCAGTGCGTCACTGTGGGCAACCCAGAGGGCGCCGCCTACGCCCGTCAGGCGAGGCAACTCGACCGACTGGACCCGCGGATTGTAGAGAAACCAGAGTGAGCCTCCCACCCGCTCGAGCGCCGGAAGCGACACGTGGGTGGCTCCGGGGTTCCCCTCGAGGCGAAGGGTCCCACCAACCTCCTGCAGACATCGAAGAGATTGGAGGCCCCCTTGATCTAGGCCCTCGATCACCAGGGTGCCTGTGGCTCCACTAAACCGCTGACCGAAGGCAGCAAGCTCGTCCGACGTACGCAACGTGACGTCGCCCGAAGCCTGCGCCGTGGGACAAGGTGCCGCTGTGTCCTCGGCGTAGACCAAATCCGAGACAACCAGGAGACAGGCCAGGACGAGGCCCCCAGAGCACAGCACATCGGCACGCCGCCGGAGCGACGTGACCAAGGCCGAGATGTGGGGGACAGCAAGAATCAGGCAACCTCGCTCAGCACGACAGTCCCATGGAGGAATAGCTTATGGGCAAACATAACCCGAGGACACGGACACGACCGACCACAGTTCCCCGACCGAGCCCGGGCCAGATGGCGAACACAGCGGCCACTATCCCGGGTCCGAGAGCCCCTCGTCGGCGCCTAGAGGGCCTGAGCCAGCCCACAACCAGCCTTGGCCGGGTCGCGAGACTAGATGCGCCTCATCCCCTCCGGCGTGAAGCGCACGGTCTCCCCCGGCGCAATGACACAAGGCTCACAGTCCACGGCACTGCGCTCTAGCTCGCGCACGAAGTGGCGGTTGCGTCCCGGATGAAAGCTCGCTGGCGGCACTGGGAGCCACTCGCCTCCCTCGTGAATGGGCACAGCCCACCGAGGGCGTAGGACTTCACAAGCCCGGGTCGCGTCCACCGGAGCCATCGTCGTGCGGTGCCCGAAGATCAGCGTGCCGCCGATGGGCAAGATCGCGATATCGATGCTCGGAAACCGCTCTGCGATGCGCTCGTAGGCGTCACTCCAACGCGCGTCCCCGCCAAAGAAGACGCGCAGGCCGCCACACTCGATGACGAAGTTGATCTCGGGCGGTGGGGGGCCTGTGTGCAGAGCAGGGGTAGCGCAGAGTGAGAACGGGCCCAGCTGGTGTCGGTCCCAAGGGCCCATGTCGTGCACAGAGCCCAGAGCCAGACCGTCACAATAGCGAGCCGTGCCTATCGTGCCGGCGATCTCGAGCTCGGGGTGCCCAAACCGTGCCACAGCATCCCGGTCAAAGTGGTCTCGATGCAGATGGCTGGCGATGACGTAGTCAATGCGAGGCAGCTGCTCGATCGGCACGCCAGGCTGCCGAAACACGGGCAGCCCGCGCATCGTGCGGCCGAACCAGGGGTCGGTTATTGCCGTCTTTCCCCCGTACTGAAGCAAGAGGCAAGAGGTTCGGATAAACGTGATGGAAAGGGCATCCTGATCGCCCTCCCTAGCTGCGGTTCGTGCGAACTCGGTCATCGACGTGTCCCGTAGATGTAGCCCCAGATCTCGAGCACCTCGAGCTCTCTCGTGCCCACCTCGGCTCCCATCTCGCTCAACTCTCGGCCGAAGTCCCAGCGCAACGGCAGATACGGAGCAGGCCAGGGAAGCGCAGCGGTCAGCTTGGCCCGCTCCCGCGCAATCTCAGCCTCGGTCTCATAGCTCTGGAAGTACAGCCAGTCATTCCGGTCTTCTTCCGCCAGCCCCGCCTGAGCCCCCGGGTTGGTCGCGAGAGCGGCGTTCGGGAAGCGCACATACCAGCGCGTGTCCTGGGGCGCATCGACCTTGCCCAGGAGCGTCACGCACAGGCCAACTGAGAGGGAGACGCCCACCAATGCCCCCAGACGCTTCTTGGGAAGCCCCGCCATGAGCCAGTGGAGCCCCTCGGCCAGGAACAATGCAAGGGGCGGCCAGGCCAGCAGCATGAAGGTCATCTTGACCTCCTCCCAGTTCTCCTGGGGGCCGAACAGGATGTAGACCGGGAGCATCCACGCCACCAGCACGGCAGCCAAGAGGCGGGCCCGCCGGGTCAGCGAGAACACACCGAGCAAGACCGCAGCGGAGCCCACCAGACCCAGGGCACGAGCGGTCACCAGTGGGAACAACAGATAGGTGGGAAACCCAAAGTGGGGCGTGCGCACGAGCTCGGAGTGCAGTGGCCAGTTGAACAGACCATTGAACTGAAAGTCCCAGCCCAAGAGACTGTGCGCAAACTCGGGCCTGAACCCCTGAAAGTGGGGGAACTGGCTGGGGTGCATCAAGGGGTGCCCGAACGCGAACCACTTCCAATAGAAGATGGGAAGCATCGCGACCACGGTGCAGAGGCCCACAACAACCAACCTGCCGAAGCGGGCACTGAAGGGGTCCTTACGATCCCTGCCGGCCAACAGCCAGAGACAAATCGCAGGGACGAAGCAGATCGCCTCATTGCGCACTCCGGCGATCACTCCGAAGACCAGCCCAGCTCCGATCCAAGAGGTGCGCTCCCGGCCCAGGAGGTAGATCAACGCGAGGCACAGAGGCAGAACCATCGTGTTGGCGTTCAGCCGATCGACACTAAGGACATAAGGATTCCAAGCCAGAATGACGCCAGCGGCCAGCGCCGCCCATCGGGCTCGCGGCGCGCTGGCACCGGGCAGAACGCGGCAAGCCAGGACCGTGGTGGGAATCAACAGCGCGATCACCAGCGCAAACAGCAACCGGAAACCCAGTTGTCCAAAGGCAGCGAACAGGGGGGCAGCGACAATGGGGGCCCCAATCCGCTGGTCCTTGGTAATGATCCCGAAGCTGCCCTCGTCCACCAGGTCACCCGGCAATCGGCCCTCGAGACGAAAGTCCCAAGCTGGCTGCCCATCCTTCAGGACGAAGTCCACGGGCTGGGCATTCATGAACATGGCCGGAGCCGTGATGTAGGTGTCCCAATAGCCCTTGGCCGGCCCGTCGAAACGCAAGAGTGCGAACAGCAAGGTCACAACGAAGATCCCGAGCATCACCCGTCCGAAGACTCGCCCGTCATTCTCTCCGTTTGGCGACGTCGATTCCGTCAAGCCGACCTCAGACCGTGGGGACGGGCCGTACCCGCTCCTTCAGGATCATCTTCAAGATGCGCAGCCCATTGTGCACCCGCCGGAAATCAGTCCGGCCCGCCGCCCGGGGGTAGCGAGTCACCGGCACTTCCACCACCCGCAAGCCGCGACGCAGAATCTTCGCAAGCACCTCGGTCTCGAACTCGTACTCCCGAGACTGAAGTGCCAGGGCCCGCGCCAGGTCGGCACGAAGCACCCGAAAACCCGCCTGGCTGTCGGTGATCCGTTGACCGTAGAGCAGAGACAAGAGCCGGGTGAGTGACACATTGGCCACCTTGTTGACCGGATGGATCGCGCCTGGCTCCAGAACTCCGAGGAATCGTGAGCCATTGATCAGAGCGACATCGTCCTCGATGGCGTCGAGCAGTCGTGGGATCTCTGCTGGATCGTCCTGGCCATCCGCATCGAGGAAGATCAGCCAGTCCGAAGTGGCGGCAGCGATCCCCTTGCGCATCGCCACCCCCTTGCCCTGATTGGGCCAGCAACGGATCACCAGTGCGCCTTCGGCCTCGGCCTCGTCCGCAGTTCCATCGGTGGAGCCGTCATCCACGACAATGATCTCCACATCGCCGAGCACCGAGCGTACTTGGCGCAGCACAGCGCCAACGGCTCCAGCCTCATTGTGGGCAGCGAGAACGACAGTGGCAGAAGCAGATGGGAGCACAGGGGCCTTCCTGGGGGGGGCTGAGCCAGTCACGAGGGGTCAACCCTCCTGGCGAGCTGTGTAGTCAGCCAGAGCCTCACGGAGCGCATTAGGGGCAATCAGAGAGCACTCGACCTTCTTCTCGGGGAGACCGCCCAGCGCTTCGATGACCTCACTCTTTTGGACTTCACCCTCATCCACAGGGCGTCCCACCACCAACTCCGTGGTCATGCTGGCGGCAGCGACACAGGCGACACAACCTTGCGCCTGAAACTGGGACGCTGTGATGACGCCGTCTTCCACCTTGATGAACAGGCGAACGACGTCGGAGCAAGCCCGATTAATGGCCCTTCCCACGCCGCTGGGTTCGTCCATGGAGCCCATGTTTCGCGGGTTCCAGAAGTGATCGACCACCGTGCGGGTGTACAGGCGGGTGTAGTTGGAGGACTCGGTCATTCCAACAGAATGGTAGCATCCAGCGCCAATGACATCGGTCCTGCTAGGCGTTCTGCTCTTCGTCTATGGCAGCCTCGCCCCAGGCATGGCACTAGCCTGGGTCCTGCTGCGAGACCCCGAGCCCGAGGTATTGATCACCCTGGGGGCCACATTGGGAATCTTTGCCATCCCCACTGTGCACTTCGTCGTAGCCGTGCTGCTTGGCAGCCACATCAGCGCATGGAGCATCATTGGCGTAGCGAGCGCCATCCTGGGGGCCTCGTATGGCCTACACAGGCGGAGGATGATCTGAGCACCCAAGACTCCAGCCCCCACTGGATGCTCTGCATCCACGAGGACAGCAACGCCAACGCCACCCTGTTTCGTGGCACAGAGCCGGTGTTTGCTGTGGCGGAGGAGCGCCTCACTCGGGTCCGCTTTGCTGGCGGATTCCCCAAGATGGCGGTGGAGGCATGCCTGAACTTCGCCGGCATCACGATGTCCGACGTAGACGTATTGCTACCCGCCAATCGAACCCACTTTCTGCCGCGCATCTCGGCGAACATCTTGCCCGACACGGAGCACGACTACTTCGGTGGGAAGCACAAGGCTTGGCTTGCCTTCCAGCATCAACTCAGCCGAGGCGGACTGACGACTTGGGCTTCCGAGCAGCTGGGCAAGGCCGCACTGAAGGGGCGCTTCCCCCAGCTCGCTTCGTTCGTAGACCACCACACAGCCCATGCCTATTCCGCCTACATGTGCTCAGGCTACCCAGATGCTGTGGCGATCACGGCCGACAACATGGGAGACGGCTTTAGCTCCAAGGTGTTTGTCTGTCGGGACGGACGGGCGGAGTACCTGTACGGCACCTCGGCGCGCCACTCTCCAGGACAATTCTACGGCGAGATCGCCCAGCTACTCGGCTATCACAACCTGCTCGCGGGCAAGGTCACGGGCCTGTCGGCCTATGGCGATCCCAAGCCTGCCTACCCAGTCATGGAGAAGCTCTTTGCGCTCAATGACGACGGGACCGGCTTTCGAACTCCAGGGCTCTGGAAGCGCAGTCGACGACGGGGCGCCTATGCCGAGCTAGCAGACCACAAGCCCCAGGACGTGGCAGCAGCCTGTCAGAAGCGGCTCGAAGATGTCATGGTCGCCTACGTCGAGCACGCGCTCGCAGAGACGGGAGCGCGGGACGTGGTGCTCGCGGGCGGCACCTTCGCCAACGTTGTGCTCAACCAGCGCATTCTAGATCTGCCCCAGGTCGACCGAATCTTCGTCCACCCCGCCATGACCGACCAGGGCATCAGCATGGGCGCGGGTTTCGCCTGGCTCGCCGAGCAAGGCAACGCCATCAACCGCCCCCTGTCCAACATCTATCTAGGACCGGGCCCCACGGAATCGGACATCGAGCGTGCTCTCGCTGAAGCCGGGATCTCGGACACCCCGGGACCGAGGGGGATCGTCGCTCGCAGGCAGACCGACATCGAGGCTGCAGTTGTCGACGCCCTCGTGTCCGATCGCATCGTGGCCAGGTACTCGGGTCGCATGGAATATGGACTCCGGGCGCTCGGCAATCGGTCGATTCTGTACGGAACTCAGGACCCCACCGCCAACGACTGGCTCAACAAGCGCCTCGGACGATCCGAGTTCATGCCGTTTGCGCCAGTGACCATGGCCGAGCACGCCACCTCTTGCTTCGAGCGGATGGACGGGGGAGAGCTCGCAGCCAGCTACATGACGGTAACCTTCGACACCACCGACACGTTCCGAAAGCAATCACCGGCAGTCGTTCACATCGACGGCACGGCTCGCCCTCAGGTGCTGCGCGAACAAGACAACCCGCCCTACCACCGCATCCTGGCCCTCTATCGCGAGAAGACCGGCCTAGAGTCCCTGGTGAACACCTCGTTCAACCTCCACCGAGAGCCCATTGTGTGCACGCCAGAGGACGCCATTCGAGCGTTCCGCGCCTCCGGAATCGACGTGCTAGCCCTCGGCTCCTTCCTCGTCGAACAAGAACGCGGGGAGGGTGTGGCGCTGGGCGAAGAAGGACCCGAAATGGACACAAACAATCCATGATGATGGTCCACGGACTCTCCTACCGAACCGGCGACGTGCCTCTCACCCTCTTCGCTCTCGACTCTCCCTCGGTCCCTGCTCCATGCTACCGTCGAGTCCGCCTTCTTCAGGAGTCCAGATGGGCACAGAGACCGCCATCCGCACCGCATCGATTGTCTTGCTCGTTGGTGTGATCGCCGTCGCAGCCTTCCAGTGGGGGCGCGGGACCAGCGCCACGGACCAAAGCTCCGCCGACAACCGCAGCGACGTGGCCCCATCCACATCCACCTCCCCTACCGCTAGCAGCCCAGGCACGATGGAGATGGACGTCTACCCTCAGCATCTCCCTGCTGGGGCCGGCTTCGAGAAGGGTGAAGAGGGAGCGGCAGGGCAAGAGGACATGGCGACCGCCTATCCCACCGAGATGCCAGCAGGGGGTGGGTTCAAGGCGGGTGAAGAGGGCAAAGCCGGAGAAGAGAACCGGAGGCCTGAGGGCGAGCTACCCCCGGAGCACCTTTGGGGGACAGAGGGAGAGTCAACGGCCCCCGGCGGAACGGTCCAGAACGCCCGCGGGGTTTGCTGGCTCGAGGCCCCCGACAAGGCGGCGGCAACCTACAAGCTCAAAGGATCCATTCAGATGGACAGCGCGGGGGCCAAGACAATGGCCCTCATTGCGGTCGATCGGCCCCTGTCGAAGTGGAAAGATGGAAGCCAGGTTCAGATCTTCGATGTGGCGACAACGACATCAGCAAGCTTCGACGTAGAGCTGAAGGCCGACACAAAAGGCTCTCACGTCTGCGCGATCGGACCTGCAGATCACAACCAGGTTCAACACATCCAAGTGGGCGGCTGCTTCAAGAAATCGCTCAAAGGCAAGAGTGGCGCTGTGACCACGCGTAGCGACGTGAACATCCCCATCAGTCCGCTACCGCAGGGGCTCCTGCTCATCGGCAAGACAGCGAACACCGCTCCGGCGGCTCAGGGCGCTCAGACACCCCGCATTGTCCAGGGGAAGGTGCAGTCTCCCGGCGTAGAGAACGGTGGCTTCTTCGTCATGGCAGCCCCCGAGCCCATCCTCGATCAAGAGGAATCCCAAGGGAATCCGTCCGCATACTCGTTCGTGGACGACGACGGGAGCTTCCAGTTTGCCTACCTGGCCAACCCCACAGACCCCCTCTTCCTGTGCGCGCTGGGGCTACCCATGAACAGCGAAGACGGGATCGCAGCCATCGAAGGGCAGGGCTGCACACGAGTACAAGTACCCTCTGCTCCCGGACCCTCAGGTGCCTACGAAGTGGTGGGCGCCAGTGTCACGGTCAATCCTGAGAAGATGCCTCTCGCGCCCCACGAGCAGAAATACCTCCAGCTACTCAGGCGCTGCTCTCCGGCGGGCAGCTGAGGTCGGCAATTCCATCGCGGTGAGTTCGCGCGTCGTAGCAGCCGCAGGTTCCCTCCTTCTGCTGGGGGGGCTTGCCGTCGTCTTTCTGAACCAGGGGGATGACCCAGCTGTAGACAATGGAGACGGCAGCGAATCAGCCAACGATGGGACGCTCACAGCCACATCGCCTCCCGCCTCGAGCAGCCCATCGAAACCTTCGGCTGCAGCATTCGGTGAAGACCGGGTACCCACGAGTCGCGATTGCAGCGATGAGGACCCCTGCACCATCGACTTCTTCCACGAAGTCCGGGGCACTTGTGTGCACACTCCCGATCCGTATTGCTCCAAGACTTGCCAGTCTGACGGCGACTGCTCGTTCCCAGACGGCATGGCACCCTGCACCGTCGGCACCTGTACTCAGGGCGCTTGCAGCTACCTGAAGCTCTCCCTAGATGAGTGCGCGTCGTGCTCTTCTCAGGAGGACTGCGAGGACTCCTTTTGTGAGCCCAAGGAGTGTCGAGATGGGCGCTGTCGCAAGACGGAACGAGACTGCAGCGATGAACACAGAGACACCTGGGATCTCTGCAACGAAGAAGCCGGCCGCTGCGTCCACTTGCTTGCGGACGGCATGCGTCCGTGTCAGGTGAACGAAGACTGCAGGACCGACCACCCCTGCCAACAGTTCACTTGCAATGACGGGCTGTGTCAGGTGAAACCCGAGACTCGATTCTGCGGCGACCGCCTACTCTTGCCGCAAGTCTGCCGCATGGGCGGCGACAATCGGGAGTGCATTCAGACAGGCGGCGACGTGTGCATCGCCGGCCCCTGCGAAGAGAGCTTCTGCAGCTGGCGAGAGGTGCCCAACAGCCCCCTATGCCAGCACTGCAATGACGACGAGGAGTGCGAGGGAAGCTTCTGCCAGTGGCCCGTGTGTACCGGTACCGTCTGCGTCGTAGAGACCGTCCCCTTCTGCCAGGACCGCCAACCCGAGACGATCGATACCTGCTCGGAGGAGCAAAGGAGCTGCCTACACCGCTGGACGACGACTCCCAGCAGATGCGCTGCTCCGCCAGAGGACGACCGTGACCCCAACACCGTCGACCTCTGTGACACCGAGACTGGCGCGACAGTCCATCTGGAGCGGGCTCCCAGCGAGGCGAATGGGGCCAACGACCCCTGTCTCACCTCCAACCGCTGCTACTTCAGCTACGCAGGCCCGGAGGGACACTGCCTCGGCCACAAGCTCAACTGCCGACACGACAATGCCTGCGGCTCCAGCTGCGACCCGGCGATCGGCTGTGTCTACGACGACGAAGAACTCTGCCCCTGTACGAACGACGCGGAGTGTGATCTAGGAAGCCCCTGTGCGCGGGTCGTGTGCATGGGCAAGAAAGACGGTCTCGCTCGCGGCAGCGGTGGCGCGTGTTGGGGCACCCTGATCGATGACTGTGTCCCCTGCCAATCGGACACTGACTGCGTGGTTGATCGATGGTGCATCCTAGGCTCCTGCAGCGATGAGGGATGGTGCCGATACAACGACGGTGTCACCTGCGACGACGGCGATCCGCAGACCATGGGCTTCTGCCACGGGCACAAGGACAGCAGCTGCACCTACGAGGGTCTGCCACCCAAGCGGTGATGGCGGTTGTGGACGCCGCTTAGTCAACAGCCACCCTCTTGGTCTAGGCTGCAAGAGAGGACAACAATGGGAAAAAAGAGAAGCGACACCTCCGCGGTCACCCAAGTCGATGTCCCTCCTCTGTCTGCGAATCCGCAGGGGCCGGAGGAGACTGGAGAGTGGGAGACCGACCAGACCAGTCGAGCAAAGAAGCTGCTGGTCTATGCCGCCATCGCCGTGGTGGCTTTCCTGGCCCTGGTGGGAGCGTCGGTCATCTTCGTGGGAGGGATGGAGACCGCCTTTGCTTACCTGTCACTTCGCGGCGTCCAAGTAACGCCCTCGGTGATCTCCGCGCAGGTCGATCAGGGCGGGGAAGGCGCCGTTCAAGCCGCGACTCCTGCCGTGATGCAGCCGCTCGGGCACTTCGTGGTCAACCTTCTCGATGCCGGCCGGACGCGCTACATCAATGCCCGGATCGAGGTCGAGGTAGACACCGAAGCCACGGCCCGGGTGATCCGCAACAACCAGACCAAGTTTCGTGACGCAGTGATCTCGCTCATCGGCAACCGCACCTACGCCGATCTGATGGATGTTGAGGGGAAAGCGCGGCTCCGGGAGGACCTCAACGTTCGGTTCAACCGCTTGCTCTCAAACGGCCAGGTGCACCGCATCTACTTCACGGAGTTCGTCGTTCAATAGCAACCATCCGCGCGGCGAGCGCCGTGAACTAAGGCCAACTAGGGCTCCCTTTGGCACAATGAACAGGTGAATCGACCCCTCACAGAGCTAGGCCTATTCGCGGGATTCTTTCTGCTGGCCAGCGGGATGTATCTCTGGCTTGGCTCCCCGAGCGCATCCGCCCAGCTGCTCCAGGCGCTCCACGTGGGCGTGGGTCTGCTCTTGCTCGTGCCAATGGTCGTCGCCACCATCGGACACGTGCGGATCCGGCTCCGGACGCGACCGGACTCCATGGACACAATGGCGTGGCTGTGCGCAGCTCTATTGGTGGCAACCGGACTCTCCGGGCTCGCTCTATTTGCAGGGGGGCTTCGCTGGTACGGAGCCATCAGCCACGTGGCGCTGATGCACCTGATTGCAGGGCTCGCCCTGGCCCCTGTGATCGCTCTACACATTTTCCTGGCGCTTCGGAAGCAAGCGGGCGGCAACCGAAAAGCGGAGTACCAGAGCCGCAGGTATATGCCCGTCGTGATCGGGACCGTCGCCCTAGTGGCGATCGCCGTGGCTTGCGGCACCTGGCTGGACAGCCAAGCCGAGGGCTCGCCCAGGGCGGCCCAGGGGTCGGGGGACAGCCTCGCCCTCCCCTCCCATGGGAGTTCCCCAGACCCACGGCACTCGGACGCCCTCACCGCCTCGCTCGTGGAGCCCGCACCGGTCCGAGTCAAAGGTGGCCAACTGCTGGACCGCTCAATTCTGAGTGGTTCCGTTGCTTGCAAGTCGTGTCATCCAGCGATCTACGAGCAATGGTCCCAATCCATGCACAGACACTCCGCCAACGATGAACATGTCGTGACTGGGATCCAGTGGTTCCGCAGAGACAATGGCGTGGAGGCCGCGCGATTCTGTGTCGCTTGCCACGACCCAATCTCGCTGCTGGCTGGTGACTTCGATCCCGACTACCTGGGGAGCAACGAAGCCAGGGCACCCCATGACGAGGGGGTCTCCTGTCTCGTCTGCCACTCGATCGACTCGGTACACGAGCCCTTGGGCAACGGCAGCTTCCGCATTGACCCACCCGCCCGAGCACTCTTCGGAGCAGGCGTCCTCAGCGACGCCATGCTTCGAATGGACGGGCGAGGGCACTCAGCCTCCATGTTGCGGCCGGGACTTCATGACACTGCGCGATTCTGCGGAGCATGCCACCAGTCAATCCTCCCAGAGTCCGACCAACCCGCGAAGCGGTCCGATCTCGACCATCAGTACCCAGAGTGGCTCGCCAGCCACTACTCCGATCCCGCCAACGAAGAGTTCGCGACTTGCCAGGACTGCCACATGCCCCTGGTGGATGCCGTTGATCCCGCCGCCACCGACGGGAAGGTACGCTCGCACCGGTTCCCCGGAGCCAACCACGCCCACGCAGTCAAGATGGGCTACGACGAGCAAGCCGAGGCCACGCTGTCGTTGCTGCGAGGGGGGGTCTCCATGAGCATCGATGTCCCGCAGCGGCAAGAGCGGCCGGGCTACGTGCGCATCGACGTGCGCGTGGACAATCACAAGGTCGGTCACCACTTCCCCAGCGGAACTACTG
>MDTE01121362.1_pt1 | contig 23215 bp, 16 predicted proteins | sample 811231 | NCBI WGS metagenome assembly MDTE01 (sample SAMN05326651, study PRJNA326480) | marine metagenome | isolation source: seawater | place: Indian Ocean: Red Sea | collected 2010 | reverse complement strand
CACCACCCCGCGTGCACGGGGGTCGAGGTGGGGAACCCCGTCAATCAAGAACTGGTAACGATGATGACCGCTGTGGACGGGAAAGCTTGATTGCCAGGTTCCATCAGGCCCTTTCTGCATGGCATTCGCTGCCGGATCCCACCCGTTGAAATCCCCGATAATGAACACCTCTCGGGCATCGGGAGCCGAACACATGAAACTGACAGGAACGATGGTCTTCTTTGCCGAATAACGCTGATCCTGTTCACTCCCATTCGTCTGTTCCATCTCCATCGTGCTTTCCCTCGGCCACGGTTGTCGTCTTCCCAAAATCGTCCCAATATCCGAACGTCATATTCTTCATAATGTCGATCGGAGCCGGCTAAATTACAGATTTGAAGAATCCGATCAAGGTCCTTTTTACCTTTCCCTTTCGAGCCGGTTGAATGATCCCGGTTGACTCAAAAGGGATGGCATCCGCTAGAGAAAGGAAGGCCGGTGCGTCAGGGGGTTCGGGACGAGCGGTTGCCCCGGTTGCGACAGCGCCATACCCATCGAGGCGGGGAAGGGAGAGGTCGCTTCATCAATCAGTCCGTTGACAACTCGGAACCCCGTCAACGAACGCGATCGAGCCGCTGAATGCCAGAACCGGTTGGTGGGACCAAAGCGGGAATGGCGCCGGCAAGCCCCCGGCTCACGAGCCTGATCAGAGATGCCGGAACACGATGCCGGGAGCCGATCAAAGCCCCGTCGTTTCGGCCTCCTCAATCGAGGATCTTGAGCCAGAGATCGCGGTATTCGACAATCATTCCCGGATCATGCAGTTGGAGCTGGATCATCCCCCGGTCCAATCGCTTCTCCTGGGGCAAATGCTCCACGAATTCCGCAGAGGGCTTGCCGTTGATGGAAAACCAGAATCGATTGCCTTGGACCACCACGTGGACCTCATTCCAGCCCCCCTGATGGATATCCTCTAGGGTCACCGCCCCTTCAATCGGCGTGAGGGTGGGCTGATCATTTTCATCGATCACCAGCCGATCGCCCCGAAAACACGCGTGTTCTGTCCGACCGGGAGTGTGAAAATCCCAGGCGCCCAGCACCTGTTTTCCGATCCCGACATGCCCGATGTCGACATGGTAACTCTGGAAGTCCCGCGTCCCCGTCGGATCGGGTCTCGCTCGGAGATTGACCCCGCTATTGCCTTCCCCGGGAAACCGATAATGAAACTTCATCTCGAAGTCCGCGATGTCCCCACGGGCATAAGTCAAGTAGCCCCGCCCCTTGTCCCCCTCCCCGACGATGACTCCATCCCGCACCGACCACGCATTCTCTCCATGGGAAAGCATCTCGCTCCAACCCGAGAGCGACTCTCCATCAAACATCGAGACAAATCCATCGCCGCTCAAGGCAGCCGAGGCGTGATGGGAATCCCCATCACGATCGGTTTGCTGACACCCCAATAAGGGAGCCAGGCCAATGACCAACATCAAGGTGACAAACTTCGTTTTCATATGACGGCAAACACTCATGAATCGGAGGACCTTATCAACGACAGAACGCAATGAAAATCGGAAAGTCGGGAGAAGGAGGCGACCCGCATCCCTCGCCAAACCCGTCATCGTTGGGACGATTCACCGGTTACTCCCTCCCCTCTGGCCAAGGCGTCCAACTCCTCACCTCGAAAACGAACACTCAGAATATAGGGCTCCTCTTGGGCCGTCCAATGCCCATAAGTGGTGGTCACGATGGTGCCGTCGGGCAGGCGCTCGACCCCAGGATAGCTGCAGTCCGACCCACGGTGATTGTCCTTGAGACGCAAGCGATACTGCCCCGGTCTCCCCTCCAACAGATCCTGGTAACGACCGACCCAGCCGACCCAATCCCCGGCCGTGGGCGAACGCCACCCCCCAGGCGTCCGATCGCGAAACGTGATAAAGAGGCGCCCGTCGGAAAGGTACTTCCCGGTGTGCCGGTCGCCCGTCAGTTCATTGGGAAGTTCCCTGGGTCGGGACCATGTCTGCGCTTCATCAACAGAGAAGATGATGTGAGAATTCTTCACCCGCCGGTTTTCGCGGAGCAGGACCGCTAGCTGATTTCCGTCGGGGGAGCGAACCAATCCCGGTTCACACAGATGAACGTCGGTGCTCTCGTAGACGACCTGGGGAAAGGACCAGGAGAGTCCACCATCCCGCGAGAAGGTCTTGAAGAGTCGAAAGCGAACGGGATCTTCTCGTTGGCCCTTCTCGGTAAAAAAGCGACCGTCATCGTGGAACATCGCCAGGTAGTGCCCCGGACCGGTTCGGAGGGGCTCCACACAGCCCATCACCACAATGCCGCCCCAATCACCCACCGGTTTAAGCTCCCCCCAGGTCTGACCGTCGTCCTCGGAAACGGCCAGGCGAGCGGGGTAAAGGCCACTCCACATGATCACCCGCTTGGTTCCATCCGGAACGATCACCCGATGCAGCGTCGGCACCTCCCTCGAGGTCGCCCAGCTGTCGGGCGTCGGGAGTCGATCGCTCCAGGTCAACCCTCCGTCAACACTCCGCTTGTAGACAATGGCCCCCCGACCATGACCTTTGGGATAAACACACAGAATCGTCTTGCCATCCTCCAGCAGGCAGGTCGTCGGATGCCCCAAGTACTGGCCCGGCTCGCGATCCACGATGACTTGTCGATTCGCCTGCGAGTCTAGATCAAGAAGGGGAACCTGAAACTGGGCGAATCCCATGAGGGGCAGCGCCAAAACCCCCATCGCTAGCGGACAAGACACCGATCGTTGAACCATCACCCCCCCATTGATGCTCCCATCCTTGACTTCCGTCACGCCCGTTTTTCGAAACCACAAGCAGGCGGCCCGTTGAATCTCCCCCCACGAGGGCACGCTAAAAGGGAGATACCCACTGACGTTCCCAGGCTAGGAACTGCTGACGAAGTTGCTCGGAGCGCTGAGGCAGCTTCCGATGGAGATCATTCGCCTCACTCAAATCCTCCGCCAGGTTGAACAGGAGCGGTGCCTTCTCCCCGATCTTGATCCATTTCCAATCCCCGGCCCGCACCGCCCCTTCATCATCCATCCGCCAAAATAGAGATCGGGGTACCAACGCCCCCTGTCCCAACAAGACGGGGCTCAAATCGACGCCATCGTAGGGGATCCGCTCTTTGGTGGCCAAGCTCGCGAGCCCCGCAATCGTCGGCGCCAAATCAAAGGACATCGCGGTCGCATCTGAGACGGCCGGAGTAATCCTGCCCGGCCACCAGGCGATGGCAGGGACCCGATGGCCTCCCTCAAAGAGTTCGGTCTTCTGACCCCGCAAATGCCCATTGCTCGAAATGTTTTGGTGAGACGACGCGTAGTGGGTATAGCCCCCGTTGTCAGACAGAAAGAAAACCACGGTCTTCCTCTCGAGCCCCCATTGCCTCAAGGCGGCAACCAGTTGCCCGACGCCTCGATCCATCGCCTCGATCATCGCCTTGACATGGGGCGCAACATTGTTGCGATCGGGGATGATGCCCCACTTGTCGTTCCAGTAATCCCTCCCCGGCCTCCGATGGGGGGGATCGCCGGGACCTTGCCATGGGAAGTGGACGGCTAGATGCGCAAGGTATACGAAGAAAGGCCGCTCCCGTTGCGCCTCAATGAACGAGAGCGCATGTTGGACCACGAGGTCCGCCGTGTATCCGGTTTCCGGCCTCCGCTCATTATCAAACCACCAATCGGGGCGCCCCGATCGATCGATATGGGTATGATGATCGCCATCCCCACTTCCAAGCCCGCGAAACGTCTCGAAACCATGATCCAGGGGAAGAAAGGGAGGCTGATACCCCAGGTGCCATTTCCCGAAGCAGCCGGTGGCGTAGCCCGCCTCCCGAAGCCTCTCGGCAATCGTCTCCGTCTCATGGGGCAAGCCCCTGCCGTAGTGGGATTTTCCGCTCAACGCACTCTCGAAGGCCCGACCCAATCGTTGCTGATAGTGCCCGGTCAAAAGCGCGGCGCGCGTGGGCGTGCACATCGGACCATTGCTGTGAAAATCGGTAAACCGGATCCCTTCCGATGCGAGTTGATCCAGGTGCGGGGTGCGGTTCAATGAACTTCCATAGCAACCCAGATCCCCATATCCCAAATCGTCCGCCAGAATCACGATCACGTTGGGCCTACCGGCCACGGGCTCTCCCGGGAGGAGGAACAGGGCCAGGAAGCAAACGATGCCCCCGAACAAGGGCCGGCGTTGGGTCATGGCTGAAGGGCCCACCGGTTGATTACTCGTGAGAGCTGAAGTCGCGCCAGGGCGCTGTCCAGAGAGTCCTCGCTCGGCAAAATGACGTGGGTTTCGAGAGGATCCTCCGCCATATGATAGAGCCGACCGTCATCATGGAGTTTCCATTCCAGGTTCCGCACGCAAATCTGTGACTTGGTCTGCGCCGACACCCAAGCCCGTCGGCGAAAGGGTTGTCCTCGCAAGAGACCGGCGAAGCTGGTTCCCTCGAGCCCCTCAATCCCCGGCGCCACTCCCGCCAATTCCAAAAAGGTCGGAAGAAGATCCGTGCAATCAAGGATCGCATCAGATCGGCGTTGGGGCGAAATCGTTCCCGGCCAGCTCAGGAGGGCCGGCACCCGAATCCCCCAATCAGAGAATGACCCCTTCCCCCCACGGACGGCCCGTCCCTTCCATTGGGAGACGATCGGGGGTTCGTCGATCAAGCGGCGCCCCTCATGGCGGATGAAATTGGACGGGGCCGTACCGTTGTCCGTCGTCACCATCACAAGGGTCTTCTCCCTCAACCCCAAGCGATCCAGATGATCGACAAACTCTCCGATCCGCCGGTCGGCTTCCTCCAACATCTCCCGGAAGGAGAGGTATCTTCCCTTGGGACCGTGAGGAGGATGGGGGTCCAGATCGTCTGAAACAGCGTGGCAGAGATTCATCGAGTAAAAGGCAAAAAACGGCTGATCGCGGGAATCGGTGATGAAATCCATGAGAAACTCGGAAAAGAGATCCGGTCCGTACCTTCCCTTGAGATCACCTCGTCGACGTCCGTTCTCCCATATGAGCGGGTCAAAATACCGGGGCCCCTCGTGCCAACCGAAGACGCTGTAGTGATCGAACCCCAGGCGGTGGGGGTGCTGGGGGTCCTCCGCCAATGGGGTCAGCTGCCATTTTCCTGAGATGGCCGTCGCATACCCCGCGGCGCGAAGGCGGTTGGCAAGGGTCTGTCGTTCGAGGGTTCCCTTGGGAAAGTGGCCCCACTTCGGATTGCCGATCGAATGCAGGTAGCGGCCCGTCAGCAAGGAAACCCGAGTGGGATGACACACCGGCATGACGAAAAACTGCTCCAATTGAAGTCCTTCCGCGGCCAGGCGATCCATGTTGGGGGTGGCATGGGATTCCCCGCCATAAGTGCCCACGGCTTCACGGCCCAGGTCGTCGATCAGGATCAACAAGAAGTTGGGTCGGTCGGCTCGGAGATCAGCCCAAAGGCTCATCATCAAGAGGCCAATCCATGCGAGGGATCCCCTCCCAATCAATATGATACGTTGCAGCTTCATCGTTTTGTGATCATCAAACTGGTTTCTCTCCTATTGCCCGCGTTCCTGCTTCAACTTCTCTTCCGCCGCCCGTTGAAACCCATCCAAATGGGTAATGAACCCAGAGGCATTGACGAACGGGTGTTTCCCCTCGTGGGTCCTCTGTCGCAATCGCGCCTGGTGATCCAGAATCATTCCCACGGCGGGATGATTCGAAAGGAACACGGAAATGGGTGGCTCTTGTTTCGCTAGGATTCGAATTCTTGCCACACTCTCTAAGTAGCTTTCCGTTCGCCCGACCCCACTAAAATTGAGCCCGACCCCGCCGAAGACGAAGGCTCGGTGGCTCGACTTCCCATCGCGCGCGGGAAACTCTAACGAAAGAACGCCTTTCGTATGGCCAGGGGTCACATAACACCGAAACGTCGTCTCCCCCACCACCAACACCTGCTCATCGCTGAGCACCAACTCCCGTTTGGGAACACCACCCGTGAAAAATCCAGACCGCGATTGGGTTGCGCTTCGAATCGCTAGATCCAAGTCGGCCACGGTCATCCCCACCTTAGCCCCCACCTCGTCCTGAAAATAGGCAGCGCCGCCCGCGTGATCCCAATGCCCATGAGTCACCAACACATAAGCAATCTTACGCCCCCCCAATCCGAGCGCCTCTAGGTTTTCCACGGCAAGCCGGGGAAAGTGCCCGTAAAGCGCATCGATGAGGACCACTCCCTCTGACGTCGTCACCGCGTAACAGGAAACCCAAGAGGTGCCGACATAGTAGACGTTATCGAAAATCTGGAACGGCGACACCGACTCTCTCTGGAGATTCAAGCGCGAATTCTGCGCCTCCAAGCAAAGAGCTATTACTAGGAACAGCCCTCCCAAGCACGCCCCCACTCGGCCACCGTTTCCACATCGAGAGCTCATGACGGTAGCCTAGTTCACCCTCTCAAAGAGAAACCAGATCAAAGTCTGTCTGGCTTTCCATCAACCGGCATCCCGTTTGAAGAGATAGGCCGATGGAACCAACCGACTCTCCGGTTCCCCCGTGTTCACGGCCATCTTGCCACCACTCCAAATCGCGGCACTTCCAAACCCACCGTTGCGGTCAATCGCATAGAACGTCACGTTGAAATCGGGCCGCCCCCGATCGTCCTGCAATCGTTTCATCCTGGTTTGGCCCGCAATGCGTTGGCAGGCTTTCAAGCAGGCTTCCTCCGGTGACGTCCCATCACGCATGAATTCCACCACCATCACGCTGGCACAGGAGAGAAGATTGGCCTCGCCTCGCCCGGTAGAGCCCGCCGCACCCACTTCATTATCGACATAAAGTCCCGCCCCAAGGATCGGCGAATCACCCACTCGGCCCGGAATCTTGAAGGCCAACCCGCTGGTCGTCGTACAACCCGAGAGTCCGCCATTCTGATCGAGCGCGTTGCAATTGATGGTTCCGTAATCACGGGTCATGTCCACCGGGTTGGCACTGATGTTTCGAGTCGATGGATCGTGAGGCGGCAGCCAATCGTCCCGATCGCTCAGGGTTTCCTTCCACCGCAACCAAGTTTGCCGGGCCTTGTCTGTCAGGAGATTCTCCTCGACAAACCCGTGCGCCCGCGCAAAGCGCAGCGCCCCCTCGCCAACGATCAAGACATGGTCCGTCCGCTCCATCACCACCTTGGCCACCCGCGAGGGATGTCGAATCTTCTGGAGCGAGGCCACCCCGCCACCGCGACCCGTGGGACCATGCATCACGCAGGCATCCAGCTCCACGACCCCATCCTCATTGGGCAGACCACCATAACCAACGGTCATATCATCGGGATCATCCTCGACCCGGTTCACCCCAGCGATGACCGCGTCCAGGGCATCCTCGCCCTGGCGAATCCGCTGCATCGCCAGCGCGGTCGCGTGAAGGCCGTTGGCACTGGAAACCACCACCGGCCGACCCGCCCGACCCTCGGTTTGTCCCCGCAGTTCGGTCGCCATCGTTCCCGCCGCCCCCATCAGGGCCGCCCGCCCCAAAAACTCTCGTCGATTTTGCATGTTCGTTTCTCGAATCGTCCTTTCCGCCATCCCATCCCAATCTAAGAAATGACGGAGGGGAACCAAAGACTAAACTCATCCCAGGCCAATGTGGGGCAGCAAATCATCAGGCCATCACCACCACGATTCTTACTTGCCTTCCCCATCCACCCCGGCCCATCCTCCGTCCTGATCGCCGCCATGCCAAAACGACCCCACCGTTCCTCCATCCCCGCTTTCCCTCCGAAGGCTCGCGACGGAGAGGCCTTCACGTTGATCGAACTCCTCGTGGTCATCGCGATCATTGCGATCCTGGCCTCCATGTTACTTCCGGCGCTTTCCAAGGCGAAGAGCCGGGCCCTCTCGGTGTTCTGCATCAACAACACCAAGCAGCTCCAGCTTACCTGGGTCCTTTACAATGGCGACAGTGAGGGCCGAATCGTGGGCAACCCCGGGGCCGTCCCGATCAGTCAAACCAATCGGTCCTGGTGTGTGGCAGGGCAACGGCCCAACGGGGTCGGCTACCGTTCGGGTTACGAAACGAACACCACCCTGTTCATGCATGGTCTTCTCGCCCCCTATGCCCAGAGCGCCCAACTGTTTCGTTGTCCCGCCGACAAATTCATTTTCCCCGGTGCACGGGGCGTGTTTGCCAGAAGCTATGCGATGAACAACTGGATGAATGGCTATTTCCGGGGCACCATGGATGCCATTCTCTACACTCGCGAATCACAAATGGGCTCCCCATCGAATCTGTTTGTCTTCATTCACGAAGACCCCAACACGATCGACGACGGGACAATCGCCATTGATCTCGGCCCCGCATCGACCAATTCCTGGGCGAACAGCAATACCGCCGCCGCCCTCCACCATGGGGCCACCAGTATTGGGTTCGCCGACGGTCACGCCGAACTGCATCGTTGGAATTCAACCGCGAAATCCAGCGGCCCCATCAAGACCGTGACCATCGTCAATCAAAGCATTCGTCCCAATCTCGACGCGAACTGGCTCAAGGCCCGCACGTCGGAACCTCGGTAGGCATTGCGCTCCTCGACCGAACGGAACCGACGGTTGGGGATTGGTTGGGGAGACCGGATCCGTTGATCCCCCGATCAACTTCCGTCGTCCTCCCGGTTGACCACCGTCATGGCCCACCGCCCCTCCCCACCAGGGACCCTGGACGGTGCGTCTCCGATGGGGCGGCTTCCCTTGACGCGCTGGCTTCGCCCTCTAGAATCCATCCTCAAACCATTCCGAAAAAGCCCTCGTGCAAAGCGCCCTCCATCGTCCCCGCTCATTGACGGGAGCCCCTCCATCCCACCCGAGGCGATGGGACCGGGGAATGGGGGCATCGGGATTATTCGTTGTCTTTTTGATCCTGAGGGGTTTGGTGACGGGAGGAACTGCCCCCACCCCTCAAGCCCCCTGGTCCTTCCATCAAGTCGCCCCACCCACCCCTCCGGAGGCTCGGTCCCACCCCGTCGACGCGTTTATCCAGGCGACCCTCGAAAGGAAACAACTCGAATCCGCCCCGATCACCGATCGCTACACCCTGATCCGCAGGGCCTATTTTGACCTCATTGGTCTTCCCCCGAGCCCGGAAGAGGTGCAAGCCTTTGTTGCCGATGCCTCTCCGGATTCATGGCCCCAACTGATCAACCACCTTCTTGAATCCCCGCATTACGGGGAACGCTGGGCTCGCCACTGGCTTGACGTCGCTCGATACGCGGATTCGGGCGGCTATGAAACCGATATCTATTACCGTAATTCATGGAAGTACCGAGACTATGTCATCCGGTCATTCAACCAGGACAAACCCTACAACCGCTTCCTCCAGGAACAAATCGCGGGCGACGAACTCTGGCCCGGCAATCTCGATTTGGATCCCAAGCGAGTTTACTATCCTAGCGACGACCAACAAACCCGACTGGAGGCCCGGACCGCTACGGGCTTTTTCAGCCTGGGCCCCCGAATTCATGAATCGGCCCTCGATGCCAAACGCCTTCGCTACGAGACCCTGACCGATTGGGTGGACACCCTGGGTTCGGCCTTTCTCGGACTCACCGTGGGCTGCGCCCGATGCCACGATCACAAGTTCGACCCGATTTCCCAGAAGGACTACTTCGCGCTCCAGGCCGTCTTTGCAGGGACTCGGGTGGTCGAGGAAGCAACCCTAACGGCCATGGAGATCGCGGACCGTGAACAACACTACCCTCGAATCCTCGCCCTCGAGGAGGCCCGGAGGGCCTACCGCAACTTCGAGGCGGCCCACCCCGGGGAACGGACCGATGCCCAACGGAAGGAACATCAACGACTCCGGGATGCCATCGTCAATGCCGTCCTGAGCGTTCCCGAGAAAGCCACCGGCCTTCCCCATTCCCCGTTCGAGGGGCTGCTTGAAATTCCCACGGTCTCGGTGCTCTCCTCCGAACTTCCGCCCCTCGTCAAACCCGTCCACCGCCTGGATCGGGGTGAGCTTGCCCGAGCCCGAGAACCGGTCAAAGCGGCGCTTCCGGGTGCCCTGGCCAAGGCCACCGACACGCCATCAAAACTGCCCTATCCCACCGGGGGCCGTCAGGCGCTGGCCCTCTGGATGACTCAACCCGACCACCCCCTCACCGCTCGCGTCATGGTCAACCGAATCTGGCAATGGCATTTCGGTCGAGGGCTCGTCGAAACCGCCAACGACTTCGGAACCCATGGCACCCCTCCCAGCCATCCCGAACTCCTTGATTGGTTGGCTCACGAATTTGTCCAACGCGGATGGAGCCTTAAGGCCATGCATCGACTCCTCATGACCTCGAATGCCTACCAACGGGACAGTCGTTTCGCTTCCCCTGAACACCTCCGGCAGGATCCCGACAATCGGTTTCTCTGGCGGATGAACCGACGCCGCCTTGAGGCTGAGATCCTCTGGGACAACGTCCATGCGGTATCGGGCACCCTCAATCGAACGATCGGCGGACGCCCGGTCTTCCCTCCCCTGGCTGCCGACGAGCTCGCTGCCCTCCGGGACCGATGGCACTGGCCGGTCTCGGCAGATCCCAAGAGCCATACTCGACGAGGCATTTACATCGTGGTTCGTCGCAATTTTCGTTTCCCCATGTTTGAGATGTTCGACGCCCCCGTACCGGCCGTCAGTTGTCCGTCCCGTTCGGTCACCACCGTTGCCCCTCAGGCACTCTGGAATTTGAATAACGCCTCCGTTCATCTTCAGGCAAAGCACCTGGCAGAGCGCATTGTCGCTCAAACCAAGGGAGACCGGGAACAAAGTCTGACCGCCCTCTGGTGGGCAGCGCTCTCGCGTCCGCCCACGGAACAAGAACTCACGGAGGCCTCGGCCTACCTCGACAAGCCAACCCCTTCGCCCGGGCCCTTGACCAAAGCGCGGCTGGCGCCCCTCTGCCTGGCGATGTTCAATCTCACTGAATTCGCCTTCATCGACTAACCCAACCCGCGCCCCATGCCTCAACGACCTCCTCCCCAGACTCGGCGACAGTTTCTCTGCGAGGGGGCACGTGGTTTGGGAGCGCTCTCCCTGGCCAACGTACTCGGGCATTCCCGGGTCGTCGCCCAATCCCCTTCGCCCCTGGCCGCCCGGCGTCCGGCCTTTTCCGCATCCGCCAAACGGGTGGTTTTCCTTTTCATGGAGGGCGGCCCCAGCCATCTGGAAACCTTTGACCCCAAGCCCGAACTCCGCCGTCGAGACGGCCAACCCCTGCCACAAAGCCTGAAGGACGTCGACCTCGCCCAGACCAATACGGAGGGCAGCCGGCTCATGGCACCTTCCACAACCTTTCGGCGCCACGGACAAGCCGGGATCGAGATCTCCGACCTGTTCCCAGAACTGAGTCAACACGCAGACCGCCTTGCCGTCATTCGCTCCTGTTACCATCAAAACTTTATTCACGGCCCCGCTCTGACTTTGATGAATTCAGGAACCGCACTCCTGGGGCATCCCAGCGTTGGGTCCTGGATCGTCTACGGACTGGGCGGCGAGACCGACCGCTTGCCGGCGTTTGTCGCGATGACCGACGGCATCTGGCGAAACAGCAACCGGACCTATGGTTCCGGGTTTCTGCCTGCCGTTTACCAGGGAACCTATGTCCGTTCGGACGGAGCGGCGATTCAGAATCTCACCCCCCCGGCTTTGACCCAGGGCCCCGACCAGCGAAGACTCCTCGACCAGATCCAGTTGTGGAATACTCGCTACCGCGACGCTCGTCCTGGCGACAGTCGACTGGACGCCCGGCTGAACAATTACGAGTTGGCCTTTCGAATGCAAACCGCGGCGCCCGAAGACATTCGCCTTGGCGATGAACCGGCCGCCATCCGGGAGCAGTACGGCATGAACCAGGAGCCCTCCAGGCGATACGGCACCATGTGTCTCATGGCCCGTCGACTGCTCGAGCGGGGAGTGCGGTATCTCCACCTCTCCGCCAATGGATGGGATGCTCACGGAGACTGTCCCAAAAACCACCGATCCCAAGCCCAAAAGGTGGACCGCCCCATCGCCGCCCTCCTGGGTGATCTGCATCAACGAGGACTTCTCGATGAGACCTTGATCGTCTGGGCAGGCGAGTTCGGGCGCACGCCGATTATGCAAGGGAACCGGGGCCGCGATCATCATCCCTACGGCTTTTCCGTCTGGATGGCCGGAGGAGGCATTCGGGGCGGACAAATCATCGGGAGCACGGACGACCTTGGATTCCACGCCGTTGAGCAACGAGTCCACGTCAATGACTTGCACGCCACCATGCTCAGTCTCCTGGGCTTAAGGCACGAAGCACTCACCTACCCCTTCGAAGGTCGAGATCGTCGCCTGACCGATGTTGGGGGCGAGGGAGATCTCTCCACGCTCTTGAGAGCCTAAAGGCACGCTCCGGTTTCCCAGCTCAACAAATCATTGTTCATGGAAGCCAAAGCCTGTTAATCTCCCCTCATCATGGATCCCAGTGTTCGAACAAAGGGCCTGAGGTCTCGACGTGAATTCCTGTGTCGAGCCGGAGGCGGCTTAGGTTCGATTGCGCTCGCTTCGCTGCTGAACGACCAATCCCTTCTTGCCGGAAGCCACCCTGCCAGCCACGGCGTTTCGCCTCTGGCTCCCAAAGATTCACATTTTGCCCCTCGGGCGAAGAGGGTGATTTACCTCTTCATGCACGGCGGCCCCAGCCACGTGGATCTGTTCGATCCCAAGCCGGATCTCATCAAGTATTCAGGCCAGCCCCTTCCCGGATCGTTCGGAGAGGTAATGACGCGGCGGAAAGTGGCTCAAAACCCGCTTCTAGCGCCGATCAAGCCATTTCACCAACACGGACAGTCAGGACTCAGTATCAGCGAGTTTCTTCCCCACATGGCCTCGATCGCGGATGAGTGGTGTGTCCTGAGGAGTTGTCATGGCGATAGCGTCAATCATCCTCAATCGGTTTACCAAATGAACACGGGCTCAATCCTGATGGGACGCCCGAGTCTGGGAAGCTGGGTGGCCTACGGTCTGGGAAGCGAGAACCAGAACATGCCAGGTTTCGTCGTGTTGACTCAACCGGGCGGTGGCATCAAGGGTGGCCCCCCAGCCTGGGGAAGCGGTTACCTCCCCGCGACCTACCAGGGAACGACCATGCGTCCCGGGAAGAATCCCATCCTGAATCTGCGGCCCCAGCCCTCCATCACGGCCGACCGGCAAGTGGCCACCCTTGGGCTGATCAATCAATTGAACCGGCAGCACCTCGAACAGCGCGACTACAGCGACGAACTTTCGGCCCGAATCAGTGCCTATGAACTCGCCTTTCGGATGCAATCGGCCGCGCCCGAGTTGGTGGACGTCAGCCAAGAATCGACGGCCACCCAGAAACTCTACGGCATCGATGACCCTGAGACAGCCGAATTCGGAACCCGATGTCTGATGGCCCGCCGGCTGGTCGAGAAAGGGGTTCGCTTCGTCCAGCTCTACTCAGGGGATACGGGAGGATGGGATGCCCATAAGAACGTGCTTGAGAATCATAGCTTCTACTGTCGCCGCACCGACAAACCGGTGGCGGGCCTGATCACCGATCTGAAAAAGCGCGGGTTACTGGAAGACACACTGGTCATCTGGGGCGGTGAGTTCGGACGAATGCCGATGAGCGAACAAGGCACGGGCCGCGACCACAATCCCTGGGGATATTCCGTTCTCTTCGCGGGCGCAGGCACCCGTGGAGGCACGGCCTATGGACAAACCGATGCCATCGGGTTGCGGGCGGCCGTCAACAAAGTGCATGTGCATGATCTCCACGCAACCATCTTGCACTTGCTCGGCTTGGACCACGAGAAACTGACCTACTTCCACAACGGTCGGGAAGAGCGGCTCACCGATGTCGCTGGTCACGTGGTCAAAGAGATTCTGACCTAGCACTCTCATCCGATGACCGATCGCGTCTCTCTTTACATTGGTGCCCTCGTCCTGACGGTCTGGGGACATGTCAACGCGGCTCAACTTCCTTCCAAGCGTCCCCTCCAAGAGCCCGAGATCTCGGTAAAGGACCGCGAACACTGGGCCTTCCGCTCGCTGGTCCGCCCTCCTCTCCCCTCCGTGGGAAATGAGGCATCGATGCAGAACCCGGTTGATCATTTCGTCTCCGCTCAACTCGATCGACATGAGCTCCGGTTTGCCCCCCCGGCGGGACCGCGCACGCTCCTTCGCAGACTCTCTTTCGATTTGATCGGCTTGCCCCCTGCCGCCGAGGACCTGGAAACCTTCCTTCAGGACACGCGACCCGGGGCCTACGACCGTCAAGTGGACCGCTTGCTCGCCTCGCCCCAGTATGGCGAACGCTGGGCCCAACATTGGTTGGATCTGGCGCGCTACGCCGAAACCGATGGATTCGAACACGACAAGGTGCGAGGAGAGGCCTGGAAATACCGCGACTGGGTGATTGATTCATTGAACCGCGACCTCCCCTATGACCGATTTATTCGAGCTCAAATCTCGGGAGATGAGGAAGGGGCGGGCGGAACGCGGAATCCCCTCGGAACCGGCTTCCTTTTGGCGGGGCCCGACATGCCCGACATCAACCTGCTGGCTGAACGACGCCACAACGTGCTCAACGAAATGACGTCGACCGTCGGAGCCGTCTTTCTTGGGCTCGGCATGGGTTGCGCCCAGTGCCATGACCACAAATTCGATCCCATCAGCCAGGCCGATTTCTACCGTCTTCGGGCCTTTTTCGACAACATGAAGTTCCCGGCTAAGAACAAGCAACTCGGTCCGGTGATCCAAGAACTGGGGGCCGCCCCCCAAGCAAGTCACCTTGCGGTCCGGGGCGACTTTCGTCGACAGGGACCGGAGGTTTTTCCCGGATTTCCCCGGATCCTGAATGCGGAGAACCTCCTTCCAGTGATCCAACCCGCGTCGGAATCCTCCAGTTATCGGCGGTCGGCCCTGGCCGACTGGATCACCCGGGATGACCACCCCCTGACCTCACGGGTGATGGCCAATCGAGTCTGGCAGCACCATTTTGGACGGGCGCTCGTTCAGACCCCCAATGATTTCGGATCCCAGGGCCTCCAACCCACCCACCCGGCGCTCCTCGACTACCTGGCGACGGAACTCGTGAGACGCGACTGGAGCCTCAAACAACTGCACCGCCTCATCGTGACCTCGAGAACCTATCGACAGGCCAGCTCGGGAACGGGCCCCCAATGGGACCACGCCGTGGCTCAAGATCCCGACAACCGATGGTATTCGAGAATGAACCGGCGCCGGCTCAGCGGGGAGAGTCTGAGGGATGCCATGCTCGCCATTTCGGGTCGCTTGAACGACCGCCAGCGGGGAAATAGCGACCGACCGCCCCTGCCGCAGGAAGTCCACGCCACGCTCCTGCGCAAGGATCACTGGCAAACCAGTACCGACCCTGCCGACCACCATCGCCGGAGCATTTACGTGTTTGTGCGGCGTAATCTGAGATATCCCATTTTCGACGTCTTCGACCGACCCGATGCGAATGCCAGTTGCGCTCAACGGAGCCTGACGACGACGGCCCCCCAGTCCCTCAGCCTCCTCAATTCAAAGCTCTCTCTTGACTTGGCTCGAGCCCTTGCTCATCAGGTGCTTCGGGAACCCCGGAAGAAGCCATCGGATGCCCTGCCCCTCCTGACCAACAAGGTCCTTGGCCGCAGCCCAACAAAAGCCGAATTTGAGCATCTGAGTACGTTCCTGGAGTCAGCAAACTCTTCTGAATCAGGAGATCACGACCCGCGGCTCCAGGCCCTCACCGAAATCGCTTTGGCGCTCTTCAACCTCAACGAGTTCCTCTATATCGACTAGGGCCCTCATCCAGCCGCCCCCTCTTGATCCTTGATCCTTCAGAGCTTCGCCCGCCGAAGGTGGGAGAAGACAAACGCGAAGATCAATCCCCAGAGCAACGCCGCGAGCAGTGTTCCCAGATTGAAAAATCCCTTGCTCGAAGTCCAAACGATCGAATAGCCAAGACTCCCCGGAAGGAAGGCGTAGTAGAGAAAGGCGGGAAATGTCTTTCGGATGATCGCCCCCTCTTTCCCCACCAGACCCACCACCGCGGAGGCCGCCACCACATTGTGCACACAAATGATGTTTCCGGCAGCGCCCCCGACCGCTTGTAATGCCACCACCCACGAGGGGTCCACGCCGATCCGTTGCCCCACGCCAAACTGAAACAAGCTGAAGGTCATATTACTCACAGTATTGCTTCCCGCCACGAAGGCTCCGAATCCCCCGATGAGCGGGGCAAACAAGGGCCAGGCTCCGCCCACCGCGACCGAGACGCCGTGGGCCAAGACGTTGGGCATCTTGTCATAGAGCGCGCTCCCGCCGCCGCTGTTCAGGAAGACCTGAACCATGGGCACCGTGAAGATCACCGCGACCGAGGCCTTCAACATGGTTTGGGCTGAGGTTTTCCATGCCGTCGCATAGGCCGCAGCCGACATTCGGTGGAAAAAGAAAGTCATGACGGAGACCACCAAGAAGATCGTTCCCGGCAAGTAGAGGGGCTCGAAGGCCGCTGAAATCTCGGTCCCAAACAGCCCTCCCGAATCGACTTTCCAGGCCTTCGCCCACTGAAGCAAAGGGAGTGATTTGAGTCGGGTCAGCACCAAGAGGAGCGCCACCATGAAATAAGGGGCCCAGGCCCGAAGCAAGCCAATGGGTTTCTCCCCCACCCCGCCATCCTTTATCTCGATCAGCCCGCTCCACTCAGGGTCCCAGTGGGCTCGATCACCAAATCCCCAAGGCCCGGAAGGCGTCTGGGCAGACGGCAAGAACCAACCTCGTCGCGCCCCGGTCACGACGATCGCCAACCCGATCAGCGCGCCAAATAACGACGGAAACTCCGGCCCCAAAAACCGGGCGACTGCATAGTAAGGAAGGACCATTGACAGGGAGGCGAAGACGGCAAATCGCCAGACCCGAAATCCATCTAAAAAACTTCGGTTGGGACCGAAGAATCGACTGATCAAGCCCACCATGATCAACGGAATCAGCACCCCGGTCAGAGCGTGCAAGAAGGCCACTTTCGCCCCCACCTCCGCCAGGAAGCCCCCCCAATCAAGCGCCCCCGTCCCGTTTGAAAATCCCTGAGCCAGCGCCCACTCCGTCACGGCCTCATCCCCAGACAACCCGCTGCTGACCCCCACCAGGATGGGCGTACCCAGGGCGCCAAAGGAGACGGGAGTGCTCTGGATCACCATCCCCGCGACCACCGCCGCCATCGCGGGGAACCCCAACCCCACCAGCAAGGGCACGGCCACCGCCGCCGGTGTTCCAAAGCCCGCCGATCCTTCGATAAAGGAACCAAAGAGCCACGCAATGATGATGACCTGAATCCGGCGATCCGGCGAGATATCGGTAAACCCATCTCGAATCACTCTCAAGGCACCACTCTGCTGCAAGGTATTCAACAACAAGATCGCCCCGAAGATGATGAACAAAAGCGTTCCCGCCACCACGAGTCCCTTGACCGACGCAGCGGCCACCTGAGCCCCGGGAAGCTTCCACACGAAGAGAGCCAGACCCACGGCCGTGAGGTAGGAGAGAGGCATCGCCCGACTGGCCGGCCATCTGAGCCCCACCAAAAACACCGCCACAACAAGAATTGGCAACAATGCCAAAAACGCTAAGAGCAAGGGCCCCATACTCGTTCCTCCACTTCTAATCGGTTAGGCGAATCTCAACCTTCATCGGCGATGCGTAATCCTCCCACAATCGATCAATCCAGCCGCCGTTGGGAGCCCCGTCAAAGACCAGAAACCGATACCGCGAGACATAGGGCTCACCCGGCTGAATCTCCCAATCGCCTGCCTGCGCCGGGGCATAGCAAAAAAACGGTTCGCTCGGATGAATCCGCATGGGCTGCGGCGCTCGAAAATTGTCCGGATGGCAGAGGATCGCGATCCCGCTCAGGTGTCCCCCGATTTTGCCCCCCAGATGGCACCAGGGCGCTCGCGTCGCATGTCCCTTGATCCGGTCTGTTTCACCCAGACCCGTCAGGAAATGAGCGTTCTCCCGGCCATCCCATTCGCCACGACCGCGAACCCCGAGGCCGCCATAACGATACTGTGGGAACCGGATCGGTTTGTCCGTCGCACACGCTTGCACAAAGGTGAGATCAAAAACATGATACTCCCTCCCGCTTCCTTCGATCGCAAAAACCTTCACCTCCCACTGCTCGTTCAGGACCGTCACCGGCTCCGACCACGTGAGATCAACAAAGCGGTGCCGACTCCGAAACCCGCCAAACACAGAACCGCTCCAAACGTGATCCAGCGCCACAAACTCCACGGTTCCGCGTTGGTGCCCCATTTCCCAAAAATTGGGTTGTCGACCGTCGAACTCGGTCTTGGTCCATGACACCCAGATCCCATGATGGTGAAGGTGATTCTCCGGATAGTCATCGGTCACGGCCCGACCCGCAGGACTCCAGACGGGATGCAAATAGCCCCCCCGGCGAAAAACCGGATCGATCCCCTCCCGAGGCACGGCACTGGGCGAGGCCTGGTATTGAACGATGGGTGATCCGGCTCGCTCAAACCGAATGGTGTCCCCCACCTGTCTTGACCAGACGCCTGAGGACGAAAACGCAGCATCTCTTCCGTTTCGGAGCCGGTAAGTTTGATGCGCTCCCTTCGCCAACTCAGGCACGACAAAATAAAGTTGCCGGTCCAACCCAAGCTGGATGGGGATCGGGTGTCCCGCCAAACTCAGTTCGGGACGATGAATCTTGTCCGGACACTCAAAGGAGACGATCGAGTCTTGTCGACCCGTTGGTCCGGCATGAACGATCACCTCAAACACCGCCTCCGCCCCCTTCAATCGCCCACTGTCCCCCAACGCCCCCCACGAGAGAAGCAACACAAGGAGACGGACTCCCACTTCACCCCACTTCTTGGCCGATCGATCCTGCCCGAGGCGGTCAGAAGGGCGCATGCATCCGGAAGAGAAGGATCGGGTCATCTCTCCTATCTCTCGAGAAACCTTGATTCCGTCAAGTCGCAACTTTTTCTGCGCGTCAAAAGGATGCTTTCCTCCCCTCTCTTGGAATCAATACTCTGGAGTCGCCCACCGACCGTTCTTCCGTTCACCGATCTCGACTCGAGCCTTTCTCGCCCCATCCAGTGGGAAACCACGGAACAGGCTGGATTGGATTCAGAATGCCCTGACCGCTCCCTGAATCACAAACGTCAATCCGGCGACATACAACGCGGCCAGGAGATCATCCGCCATCACACCCCATCCTCTGGGTAAGCCTTGACTGATTCCCACCGGCCATGGCTTGGCGATATCAAAGAATCGAAACAACCCGAAAATCCCGGCGATCCATAACAAGGAGCTCGAGGAGAAGGAGGACATCAGGGATCCCGGATCAACGCCATCTATCTCGCACCATAGCACCCACCCCAGCCCAGCCACAGGAACCGCCAAGATCTCGTCAATGACGATGCAAGCGGGATCATGTTGCTTCAGGACCCGTTCCGCTTCGGTGCAAATCCATACACCAACGGGAAACGAGCCCACCAGGAGGGCAAGACTCAAGAGCCGGTCGGGCAGCGAAATCAACAGCCCGAACCAAAGCATCCCCATGAGGGAACCGAAGGTCCCCGGCGCCTTGGGAATGCGTCCGAGCCCCCCGCCCAACGCGACCGCGACGATGATGGCATCCCGACCCATCTCTACATATCGTCCAGATAGAGATCCCGGTTGCGCCAGAGATAGACCGCCCCTGAGTAAAACGTGAGGAGGACCGCCACCCATTTCGCCAGTTCGGTGAACCAGTAAACCCACGGTTGTCCTCCGATCTGAATTCCAAACAACGCATTCCCGATCCCTCCCCACTGCGGGTAACTGGTCATCATCAAAATGGCAATAATCGCGGTGATCTGGGAAATCGTCTTATGTTTCCCGTAGCGCTCTGCCGCCAAGACGACATTCTTCGAGGCCGCCAGCAACCGCAACCCCGTAATGGCCAGTTCGCGGGCAACAATGATCACCACCATCCAGGCAGGAACCAGTTCCAACCCCACAAATGCGATAAATGCCGAGCACGTCAGAATCTTGTCCGCCAAGGGATCCATCAGAATCCCAAAATTGGTGATCAGCTTGTCCCGTCTGGCGATCTTGCCGTCATAGTAGTCCGTCAGGCTCGCGGCGATGAAAAGCAACAGGCTCAAAGTCTCCCCGTAAGACAGATCAGCGAACACGACGAGCAAGAAGGCCGCAGTTAAGACAAATCGCGATACAGTGAGGCGATTGGGTAAGTTCATCGCTCTCGGAAACGTATCGAATCTCAACCATCGATTCCATGCTTTTGAATCCGGAAACACCAACTTTTTCAACGTCGAACCAAGCGGGTCCATGCCCGGGGGAACGCCTTTCCATGGGGTGGGGCTGCCCCTCTGGTTCGAACCGTTACAATTGGAACCGCTCCTTATACTGTCCGTCGAACGGACCGAATGCTATGCTACGACAGAATTCGAGACAGATGAACGATGAAGAAGCTGAAAAAAAACGATCTCTATCAACACATCGACCAGTTCCTGAAGGACCGGGGCATTGAAATCCGAACCTCGGCCCCCCTTGGATCACGTCTCAAGGCGGGTTGTGGTCTTCTCACCGACACCATCAATCACGCTCAAGAGGCCATCGATGCGGCGCGTGAACACATGGACGATCGACTCGACACCATGCGGAGCGTCATCCACGCAAAAACGGCCCCACGAAAGAGCGCATCGAAAACGAAGAAGAAATCCAAGAAGACCAAGGCCTCTGGCTCGGCGAAGAAGAAGGCCGCCAAGACTCGCTCCGTGAAGAAGAAGGCCTCGAAATCCGCGACGGCCCCTCAAAGAGCCAAGCGACCGGCATCCCGACGTCCGGCCACAAAAGCATCAACGGGCCGCAACCCCCTCCGCCGAAAGAAATCCCGTTCCGCGAACGCCAAAGGAGGAAAGTAGGGGAAGAGGAAAAGCCACCCAGATCAACCCCTGGGTGGCGCTTCACTCCCACCCACCGGGATTGCTCGGAGCGCCTTACTGCTTGGGACGGAGCAGAATGGCTTTCTTCGAGGTTCCCTCGACTTCGACGCTGTTCGATTCGATGTAATCGTGATCCTTGAGGGCGTTGTGGACGATCCGGCGCTCAAAGGCGTTCATCGGCTCTAGTTCCACCACATCCCCCCATCGTCGAGCCTTTTCGGCAGCCTCCTTGGCCTTGGAAACCAGCGCTTCCCGGGACTTCAATCGATAGTTTCCCACGTCGAGCGTCACTTTCGGCGCCTCTCGATCCTGTCGAAACAACAGTCGGTTGAGGACATACTGGAATTGGCTCAACGTCTGACCCTGACGCCCGATCAGTCGGCCTGGATCATCGGTATCAATATCCAAAATCATACCCTCATCCAAGGGACTGGCTTCTACTTTTGCCGAGAAGCCGAGCAGTTTCAGCATCTCTTCTAACGTTTCTTTTGGTTGGGCACTCATGGTTATCGTTCTTGATGGGCCGCGGGTTTAGAGACCGGGCCGCCCTCTTTTTCCTTTCGGTTTTCGTTTCCTCTGCGTGGATGGCGCGCCTGAAGAAACCGGCAGGGGCTCGTTCTTGGTCAACTTCATCTGGACGATCGACAGGAGGTTTTGAACCGTCCAATAAAGAGCCAGTCCCGCGGAGAAATTGTAGAGAATAAAAACGAACATGAGCGGCATATACTTCATGATCTTCTGCTGGGCCGGATCCATGCCAGGCGAGGGCGGCGTCATGCTCATTTGCCAGATCTGGGACGCCCCCATGAGGAGGGGCAACAGATTGAAGGGAATTCCCAGGCCCGGAATCACGAACAGGGTATCGGGCATGGACAAATCACAGGTCCACAGAAAGCTGGCGCCCCGAAGCTCAATGGCACTCTGCAGCATGGTGTAGAACCCGAAGAAGACCGGAAGTTGGAGCAGAATCGGAAGGCATCCTCCGAGCGGACTGACTCGGTTTTCCCTCATAAACTCCATGAGCTTGCGGTTCATTTTTTGAGGATCGTCCTTGTACTTCTCCTGAATCTCCTTCATCTGCGGCTGGAGGGCAGCCATCCGCTTCATCGATCGAGTACTGGCCTGAGTCAGCGGCCAGAAGAGCACTTTAATGATGAAGGTAATCACCACAATCGATAATCCATAGCTCAATCCGAAGCCGTTCAATCCGTTCATGGAGAGCAGAAGCGCCTTGGCGAAAAACCCGAAAAAACCATCAAAGTCCATGATGCCATCGAGTTCATTCCCGAATTGGGAACTCAAACGCGCCAACGTGTTGTATTCCTTGGGGCCGGCAAAAATCTCAAACTCACGCTCCACCGATTCTCCCGGCTGCAGAACTTGTTCCCGATAACCGAGCTCAGCATGAAACCCTTTCTTGATCGTATACCTCAGGCGCTCGCTTTCGCTGAATTGCAACGGGGGCTGGGTCGCGACGATCGAATCGGCCGGCTGCTTGGGAATCAACGCCATGGTAAAAAACTGATTGTCCACCGACCCCCAGCTGACCGGTGTCTCCCCATAGGAAAAATTGGTTCGTGGTTGACCGGGAAAACACCCCAGGGTCCGATTGGCAAACCAACTCTCCTTGATGCGTTCCACCTCATCGCCATCATGGTACATGAGCCCCATCAGGATTCCGTTGTCTTCGGGAGCCATTGGGGTGGATGTGCCGATCCCCCAGTACTGGGTTGGCAAGGTCACAGGCCCATCCGTCGTATTGCGGATTGAGGTGGTCGCGTGAACCAAGTAATTGGTTCCAAAGGTGAAGACCTTTTCGATCGCCAATCCACTCTCCAAGGTGGCTTGAAAACGGACGGCATCCGCCTCCTCGTCGACCGCATATCCCACCACCCTCGTCGACTCTCCCAATCGAAGCCCCAAAATCGGGAGACTCGCCCAAGGATTGAGTTGGGCAAATTGAGAATCCGGGCGCGACTCGTCCCCCGACCGGTTGCAACCCGTATCGTTGGGATAGCGCAAGAGATCAACCAATTCGATCCCCCCTCCGAGATTGCTGAGGCGATAGAGTGCGAACTCCGTCTCCCGGTCGAGCGTGACCGCCGCCACGTCGCGAACCGCCGCCGCCAACTGAGGTTCCTCGGGCACAGGGACCGGGCTGCCTCCGGCTTCCAGAGAAGGGGCAGAGGATGGTTCCGACGTCACTCCGGT
>MDTE01048077.1_pt1 | contig 23216 bp, 26 predicted proteins | sample 811231 | NCBI WGS metagenome assembly MDTE01 (sample SAMN05326651, study PRJNA326480) | marine metagenome | isolation source: seawater | place: Indian Ocean: Red Sea | collected 2010 | reverse complement strand
TGATAGGCTGGGTGTGGAAGTGCGGTAACGCATGTAGCTGACCAGTACTAATAGCTCAATTGGCTTGATTTATGCACTGAAAAAAATTTACAAAACATCTTGATAATTAGAAAAATACTCTAAATAATAAAAACATAATTGAGTAAAAAAAAAAATATATAAAATTATTGCAATTATTCCAGCGAGATCTGGTTCAAAATCCATTAAAAACAAAAATATAGTAAAGCTATTAGATAAGCCATTAATAGCTTGGTCGATTCAACAATGCCTGAGCTCTAAGACATTGGACAATACATATATATCTACAGACTCTCTTAAATATGCAAAAATTGCTAAAAAATTTGGCATAGATAATGTAATATTAAGACCAAAAGACATTTCAAATGATAAAGCAACAGATTATCAAGTTATATTGCATGCGATAAATGCAATAAAAGATGATTTCGATTTAATTGCTTATGTGCGCCCTACTACACCATTTAGAAAAGTTGCTATATTCGATAGAATTATTAGAAATTTTTTTAATAAAAAAAAATACACTTCATTAAGAACCGTGCATGAAGAACCTGAGACTTCTTATAAATCATATGAGATAATAAATGGTAAATTAAGAACCTTTGGATTTTTAAAAAAAAATATTGATGAATCAAATAATCCAAGACAAGGCTTTAAAAAAACATTTAGAGCGAATGGATACCTAGATATTTATAGGAAGGAAATCATAATTAAAAAAAAACAACTTTTTGGGAGAAATGTAAAAGCATACATTACTGAGTTTACACCTGAATTAGACTCAAAAGACCAATTAAATTATCTAAAATATTATGCAAAAAATACATACAAAAAATAGATTTTTAAACAATTTTATAACTACTTCTAAGTCAAAAAAATTAATAAAAAACTTAACAAAAATTGAACCTGATTCAATGAATAGTTATTTACCTATCGTTTGGAACAAATCTAAGGGGAGCTCAATTTATGATATAAATGGCAACAAATTTATTGATTTCACCTCGACTATTTTTGTAACAAATATTGGTCACTCAAATGACAAATTAGTTAAAAACTTAAAAAAAGGTTTAGATAAAAATCTGCTACACACCTATATCTACCCACATAGATTAAGGAACGATTATATAAATAAATTACTTAAATTCAGTGGTAATATTTTTGACAAAGCATTTTTATTATCCTCAGGTACGGAGTCAACAGAGGCAGCATTAAAGCTAATGAAACTATACGGGATCAAAAAAAAAAAAAGAAAAAAATATATTATTTGTATCGAGGGAAATTGGCATGGGAGAACTATGGGCGCCCAATTAATGTCCAACAATCAAAAACAAAGAAAATGGATTGGAAATGTGAATGCTGAAATTTTGCATATTCCTTTTCCATATCCTTGGAAAGTAAAGGAAGCCGAAGGAAGGAAATTTTTTAATCAATCAATTCAAAAATTAAAAAAAATTAATAATCCTAAAGAAGAAATTGCAGGATTTATGCTTGAAACTTTTCAAGGTTGGGGAGCTTTGTTTTATCCCAAGTCTTATGTTCAGGCAGTTAAAAAATTTTGTAAAAAAAATGATATCATTCTCACTTTTGATGAAATGCAAGCTGGATTTGGACGTACAGGTAAAAATTTTGGTTTTCAGCACTATGATGTTAAACCGGATCTGATATGTTGTGGCAAAGGTATGGGCGGTGGAATTCCACTATCAGGAGTGATAGGTAAAAAAAAGGTAATGGATCTGCCAAATATTGGAGACATGAGTAGCACAAACTCTGGCAATCCATTTTCTTGTCTTGCAGGAATGACAGTCATAGATGAACTAGTGAATAAAAAGGTTATTCTTAAAATTAAAGATAAAGAAATTATTTTAAATCAGGGATTAGATAAAATATTTTGTAAATATTCAAAATACATTAAGTTTGTGTCTTGCAAAGGCTTAATTGCAGCGATCATATTTAAAAATATTCCTAAAAACATTTATCTCGATAAAATAAATAAAACTTGTATAGAATGTCTAAATAATGGACTGCTTGTTGTACATACTGGCAGAGAGTCTATAAAAATAGGTCCTCCTTTAACGATATCATTATCAGCTTTAAAAGAAGGTTTAGAAGTTTTAGATTATTCTATAGGTAAATTCTTTAATGATTAAAATCAGACACACTGGACTTGTAACTACAAATTTGAGAGTATCCATAGACTTTTGGGTTAAACTTCTCAAATTCAAAATTATTAGTGACAATGTGGAACAAGGCCAACTAATAGATAATGTCCTGGGTTATAAAAAAGTCAAAGTTAGAACAGTCAAACTTGTAGATGAATACAAAAATGGAATGTTGGAACTTTTATATTATTATAATCCTCCGAAATTAAAAAAACAAAAGGTTTATCCATACTCGACTGGGTTCACTCATATATCTGTCACTGTTAAAAATATCGATAAAATTTACAAAAAATTAAAAATGAAAAAAATTAAATTCAATTCAAAGCCAGATTTTTCTGCAGATAAAAAAGTTAAAATGACGTATTGTAGAACGCCTGAGGGCGTTTTCTTAGAATTAGTTCAAGTATTTTAAAATGTTAAATAATTTAGGCATTATGCAAGGAAGATTGTTACCAATGATAGGAAACAAAATACAAGCTTTTCCCGAAAAAAATTGGAAAAAAGAATTTAGAAAATTAAAAAAATTAGGGATAAAAAAATTAGAATGGACTATAGATCACAAAAACTTTAACAAAAATCCTCTAATTGATTTTAGTCAACATAAAAATATTATAAACTTAAAAAAAAAATATAAAATAAACATCAATTCAGTCACTTGCGACTGTATGATGCAAAAACCTTTTTGGAAGACTAAAAATAATAATAAATTATTATTAGACTTTAAAGAAATAATTGTTTCATGCTCTAGACTAAAAATTAAGTATATTATCATTCCACTAGTAGACAACGGATCAATAAAAAAAAAAAAAGATGAAGAGTATTTTGTAAAAAAAATTACTGAATTCAACAAACTAATTAAAAAACACAAAGTAAAAGTAATATTCGAAAGCGATTATGAGCCATTTAAATTAAGACAATTTATTAAAAAATTTAATAAAAATTTGTTTGGAATTAATTATGACATTGGAAATAGTTCTTATTTTAATTATGATGTTGACGATGAATTTGCACTTTACGGCAAATATATTGAAAATATACATATTAAAGATAGAAAGTTTAGGGGTAAAACAGTTAGATTGGGTGAGGGTAATGCAAATTTTGATAAAGTACATAAAAATGTAAAAAAAATTAATTATAAGAAAAATTTTATTTTGCAAACTGCAAGATCTAAAAGTGGAAATCATGTTAAAGAAATTAAGCTCAATATTTCTTTCCTAAAAAAAAGGGGGTTTTAATGAGAAAAAAGATTGTATTTATTACAGGTTCTTCAAGAGGAATTGGTTTAGGATTAGCTAAAAGTTTCAAGGAAAGAGATTTTATTGTCATAATTAATGGCTCAAATGAAAAAAGACTAAAAATTGCCGCAAAAAAAAATAATATTAATTACTTCTATTCAGGAGATATTACCCAAGTAAAAATTTGTAGAAATATTATCAAAAAAATTAAAAAAAAATTTGGAAAAATTGATTTATTAATCAGTAATTACGGAGAAAGTAATTTTAAAAAAAATAATTTAGAGTTTGAAACATCATTTAAAAAAAACTTTTTTTCTGCAACGAATTTTATTTTAGAATCCCAAAAGCTAATTAAAAAAGGAGGATCTATTGTTTGTATCTCTTCAATTTGTGGAGTCAAGCCTATTGATAAAGCACCGATTGCATACTCTTGTGCAAAATCATCTTTAAATTTTTTCGTAAAATTGTTTTCAAAAGAGTTGGCAAATTATCAAATTTCATTAAACTCAATATCACCAGGAAATGTTTTATTTGAGGGTTCTTTGTGGGATAAAAAGTTAAAACAAAACAAATATCAAACTCTTAAATATATAAAAAAAAATGTTCCGATAGCGAAATTTGGATCAATAAATGACATTTTTCAGATTTGTTTGATGATCCATGAAAATAAAACAGGCTTTCTAACTGGCGCAAACTTTGTTGTTGATGGTGGACAAACTAATGTATGAATTTTGATCTTTTGTTTAAAATATTATATAGAAATATTTTTGAGTAAATATATGTCAAAAATTATATCAATTGCAGAGATTGGCATCAATCATAATGGAGATCTAGATATAGCAAAAAAACTTATTGATATTTCCAAAAAAGCAAATTGTGATCTGGTTAAATTTCAAAAAAGGGATGTCAATACAGTTTATAGCAAAGAAGAATTAGATAAACCTAGAGAAAGCCCATGGGGGGTCACAACACGCGAGCAAAAATTAGGTTTGGAATTTGGAATAAAAGAATTTGATGAAATTGATAAATATTGTAAAAAAAAAAATATTGAGTGGTTTGCTTCTGCTTGGGACCATAAAAGTTTAGATTTTTTAGATAGGTATAATCTTAAATATCAAAAAGTTGCTTCAGCCATGATAACTAATACAGATTTTTTAGAGTCAGTGGCTAAAAGAAAAAAGTATACATTCATTTCAACAGGTATGTCCAACTATGAAATAATAGATAAATCAGTGGAAATATTTAAAAAAAACAATTGCCCTTATGAGTTAATGCACTCTGTTTCCACTTATCCATGTCCAGAGGAAAATTTAAACCTTAACTTAATACCTGTTATGCGAAAGAGATATGGATGCAAAGTTGGCTACAGTGGACATGAAAGTTCAGTATCTCCAAGTATTATTGCTGCTGCATTAGGCGCAACTTCAATAGAAAGACACATAACACTAGACAGATCTATGTATGGTAGCGATCAATCGGCATCATTAGAAGAAAAAGGCTTTGTAGATCTTGTAACGATTATAAATAAAGTTAACACAGTTATTGGATCATCTACAGAAAAATCTATTCTAAGTATTGAAGAACCAGTAGCTAAAAAACTCAGATACTGGGAAAAATAAAATTGAAAAATATTAATTCATACGCACTTATAACTGGTGCAGCAGGTCTACTTGGTGAACAGCATTCTTTAGCTTTAGCTGAGATAGGATATAATTTAATTTTAGTAGATATTAAATTAAATAAATTAAAAATTTTAAAAAAGCAAATACTTAAAAAAAAAAAAAATTTAAAAGTTTTAATTTTTAAAATTGATGTTTCAAATCAAAAGTCAGTTTTAAATTTAAGTAAAAAAATTGTAAATAGAAAAATATATTTAAAAGTTTTAGTAAATAATGCTGCAATCGATTCAAAATTTAAAAGTAATACATTAAAAGGCTCTTCAAAATTTGAGAATACTAATTTAAAAGATTGGAAAAAACACATAAATGTCGGCTTAACTGGTGCAATGATCTGTTCAAAATTTTTTGGAAAAATACTTAGTAAGAATAGAAATGGTGGAATAATTTTAAATATTGCCTCAGATTTATCAGTAATTGCGCCAAATCATTCTATATATGGAAAGGATCAATTTAAACCAATAATGTATTCAGTTGTAAAACATGGGTTAATTGGTTTGACAAAATATATAGCAACTTATTGGCATAACAAGAATGTTAGATGCAATGCGCTATCACCAGGACCTGTGCTAGATAATCAATCTCGACTTTTTATCAATAAATTGAAAAAAATGATACCACTAAACAGGTTAGCTAATATAGATGAATACAATGAGGCAATAAAATTTCTTTGTTCTGACTCATCTAAATATATGACAGGACAAAATATTATTATAGATGGCGGCAGATCAATATGGTAAAAAAATTCTATAAGACTCCAAACTTAGATTTAAGTTTAATAATTAATTTTAAAAAAAAATTTAAAAAAAACATTAATCAAAGTTCATCCTTAAATCACTTAACGCCGATAAAACTTCACTCATCATCAATACCATACCCTCCTAATATTTCAGAGTTATATTTTTTATACGAATTTACTAAAATAAATAAAAGACTAACAGTTTTGGAGTTCGGTTCAGGATGGTCATCTTTGTTTTTTTATTTTGCATTGATAGAAAATAAAAAAAAATATCAAAAATTTTGTGAAAAAAATATTAGAAATTCAAATTTATTTGAGCTTTTTATATTAGAAAATGAAAAAAAATTTCTTAAAAAAACCAAAGAAAGAATAAAAAAAAATTCTTATTTAATAAGAAATAAAATTAAAGTTAATTATAATTTTTCAGATATCAATATGATAGAATTTAATAATTTGATTTGTCATAGTTACAATAAACTTCCATTATGTAACCCAGACCTTATATATTTAGATGGCCCAGACCAGCATAAAGTCAAAGGTGACGTGAATGGTATAAATATAAAACATCCAGATCTTATGCCAATGAGTTGCGATCTCCTGAAAATTGAATTTTTCTTGAGACCTGGAACAATAATAATTATTGATGGAAGAGCAGCTAATTATCAATTTTTGACTTCTCAATTTAAAAGAAATTGGACAAGTGAATATATAGCCAGAATTGATAAATATATTTTGTATCTCGATGCCCCAAGTCTTGGAAAAGCCTCATCAAATTTGTTAAATTTTTACAAAAAATAAAAATGAAATCTGAATTTTATGTTGTAACCGGTTGTGCAGGTTTTATTGGGTACCATTACTGTAAAAAAAAACTTAAAAATAAAAATATTAAAATAATCGGGATCGATAACCTAAACTCATATTATGACTCAAAAATTAAATATAGAAGATTATCAGAGCTTAAAGAATACAAAAAAAATTTTTTTTTTAAAAAAATCGATTTAAAAAATAAAAATTCTTTAATTTTGAATTTAAAAGGAAAAAAAATATCTAAAATAATTCATTTTGCAGGACAAGCTGGAGTAAAACATTCTGTAAAAAATCCACACGATTATGTAAACGATAACATTTCAAGTTTTATAAATTTATTGGAATTTTTTAAAGATTTTAAAAATAAACCTAATATAATTTTTGCTAGCAGTTCGTCTGTATATGGAGATAATTTTAATAAAAAATCTAATCTTAATTTCAAACCTAATTCAGTATACGCGATTTCAAAACTGACTATGGAAATGTTAACAAAGGTTTACTGTCAACTTTATAAATTTAAGATTTGTGGTTTAAGATTTTTTACTGTTTATGGTAGTTATGGTAGGCCGGATATGTCTTATTATATTTTTGCAAAAAAAATTATAAATAACGAGGTTGTTAAAGTTTATAATAAAGGTTTAAATCAACGAAGTTTTACTCACATAAATGACCTTTTAAACAGTATAAACAAAGTAGAAAAATTTTTAAATTTACAAAAAAAAGGTTTTAACGATAATTTCAATATAGGAAATCCTAAAAGCTATAATGTCAAATATTTACTGAATATTATTGAAAAAAATTTACAAAAAAGATCAAAAGTTTTATTTTTGCCCTTAGAAAATTGGGATATAGCTAAAACTAAATCGAATATTCATAGAGAGAAAAAATTATTAAAACTTAATTTTAGTGTTAATTTAAAAGATGGTATAAAAGAATTTACAGACTGGTTTAAGCGATATGAATAGAAATATTAACATTGGTGTTTTAGGACTTGGTAGACTTTTTGAAAAAAGATTAAATCATTTATTTTTAAAAGAAACTAAACGTGTAAATCTAGTTTCTGTTTTTGATTTAAATAAAAAAAAAAATAGTAAATATTCTAAGATTTTTAATTTACAAAAAAATCATTCTTTAAGTGAATTTCTTCAGAAAAAATATGATTACGTTTACATTGCTACAGAATCTGGCAATCATTATAAACATACAATATTAGCATTAAAAAATGGCCACAACATCATCCTCGAAAAACCTCCTGTTCTAAAAATCGAAGATTTTAACAATTTAATAAAACTAGAAAAAAAATTTAGAAAAAAAATTTATGTTGTTTTTCAAAATAGATTAAATAGTTCGGTATATTTATTTAATAAGAAAATAGATAATATTGATCCTCAAAATATATTGAATGTTTCATTAAACCTACAATGGTCAAGAGATAAAAAATATTATTCAGATTGGCATGGTAAATGGAAAATGGATGGAGGAGTTTTAGCACAACAGGGAATACATTATATTGATTTATTATGCTTTTTTTTTGGAAAGCCAATTAAAACAATTGCTTATTGCTCTAATAAAAAACATAAGATCGAGTGTGAAGACACAATAACAGCATTAATACAATTTAAGAGTGATATTGTTGCGCAAGTTTTCTTAACAACTGCAATGTTTAATAAAGATTATGAAGCATCAATTACTGTATCGACTAATAAAAAAATTATCAAAATTTCAGGCTTATGTTGTAATGAATTTTTTGAAAAAGACTTATTAAAAAAAAATAAATTTATTAAAAATTTAAGTTACAGCCAGAAAGTACTAACTGGCTACGGTTTATCACACTTAAATGTTCTAGAAAATATAGCTATGAAAAATAAAAAAAAAATTACTAAACTTAAAGATACAGAAAATACAATAAAATTATTAAATATGATTTATCTAAGTTTTGAGAAAAAACGTTGGGTATATTTTAATGAAAATCTTCAATCTAAGTTAGGTAGATAATTTGACGTTTGATAAATTGATTTCAAATAAAGTGGGTTTTGTTCAAGGTACAAAATTCACAGTAATTATTGGATCTACTCCATCAAAAACGGCGAGATCACCAAAAATATGGAATTCGCTTTATAAAAAATATAAAATTAAATGCAAAATGTATCCTTGTGATACAAAAATTAAAGATTTAAAAAAATTAATTAAATCCATAATTTTGGATAATAATTTTTTAGGTGGTGCTGTTACAGAGCCATTTAAAAGTGAAATATTAAAATATGTTAATTATCAGGACAATGCAGTTAAACAAATTGGAGCAGCAAATATTATCTTAAAAAAAAATAACAAACTTTATGCATTTAATACTGATTATTTGGCAATAAAACAAAATTTTCATCAATTAAAAAAAAAAAATAAAAATTAAAAATATCGCAATACTTGGGTGTGGTGGAGTAGGAAAGTCAGCTGTAGTTGCAGCAAAAAATGTATTTAAAAAAAAGAAAATTTTTGTTTTTTTAAGAAAAAATAAAAATAATTTAAAATTTGAAAAAAAATTAAAATCTCAATATGTCAAATTTTATCCTTTTAGTGAGCTTATAAATTATAAAAATATAAGTTTACTGATTAATTCAACAACAATAGGATTTCCTAAAATAGTAAAAATTAAAGGGCAAAATATAAACTATAAACACTTTTCTCCAATTTCTTTTGATAAAGTAGAAGAAATTATAAAATTAAACAAAATGGAAAAAAAAAAAATTAATTGATTTAAATATTGAATATATGAACTTATTTAAATTTAAAAATAAAAATGTCTTAATATTCGATTTAATTTATAACCAAGATAATTTACTCAAAAAATTTGCAAAAAAAAATCGCCTAAAATATTTAGATGGGTTATTCATAAATAAAAAACAAGCTGAAATGGGCTTTAGCAAAGTTAACAACATATAATATTATGATTTCAAATAAATTTCCAACAAAAGATATTAGTCAAGAAGATTTAAAAACAAAACTTAAGCTAGCATCAAAAAAAAATGAAAAAAGCCATATTGTTAAAATAAAAAAGAATATTTTTTTTTCTAAAGAAACTTTACCAATAATAGCTGGGCCAAATACTTTAGAGAATGAGAGCTTGATTTTAAAATGTTGTGAATTAATGGAGAAATTAAATCTTAAATTTTTAAGAGGTGCGATATATAAGCCATTAACTTTTCCTTATCGATCAAAAAAATATTTTGAGCTGGGTGACAAAGGAATTAAAATTTTAGAAAAAATAAAAAAAAACTTTGATGTAATTATTGTTACTGAAATTTTAGAAAAAGAGAAACTAGAAGCTTTAAGAGATGTAGTTGATATTTACCAAATTGGGTCTAGAAATATGCAAAATTTTAATCTTATTCAAGATGTAGCTAAAACAAAAAAACCTATGATATTAAAAAGACATTATGGAGCATCCCTAAGGGATCTAATGGCATCTGCTGAGTACGCTTTACATGCAGGAAATCAAAAAATTATTTTATGCGAAAGAGGAGTTAGCATACCACATACACATAAGGACACGAGTCGTTTTGCATTAGACTTACAAGCAATACCTGCATTAAATGAATATTGTAAACTCCCTGTAATTTCAGACCCAAGTCATGCATGCTTTTGGCATAGATGGGTGCCACAACTAGCAGAAGCTTCAGTATCAGTGGGAGCTGATGGATTGATCATTGAGTTTCACCCGGACCCAAGAAATTCTGCAGTAGATCCTCTTCAGGCAATAAATTTTAAACAATTTAAAAATTTAGTAGAAAGAGTCAAAATACTTGCCGAATTTTATGGTAGAAAAATTTTATAAAAAAAATTTAGTTTCAATAATAATAAGAACTAAAAATGAAAAAAAATTTATTCTTAAGACCTTGAATAAAATTCAAAGTCAAAAAGAAAAAAATTTTGAAATTATTATTGTCGATAATCATTCAACTGACAATACAGTCAATGAAATAAAAAAAAAAGGATTCAATAATGTAGTTATTAAAAATTATCCTTACAAAATTTATAAGCCAGGTTTAGCACTTAATTATGGTGCAAAATTTTCAAACTCAAAATACTTATGTTTTATTTCTGCTCATTGTATGCCATTAGATAATATGTGGCTGAAAAACTTAATATTACCTCTAAATGATAAAAAAGTTGTTGGAGTATATGGAAAGCAAGTGCCAACAAAAATGACTAATATCTTTGAAAAAAAAGATCTTCTATATGTTTTTAGAGATGAAAAAATAGTCCAAAAAAAATCCAGTTTTTTTCATAATGCAAACAGCATCATAAAAAAAAATTTTTGGGAAAAAAAAAAATTTGATGTAAGGACCGATCATATTGAGGATATAATTTGGGCAAGATTTTGGATAAAAAAGAAATATAGAATTATTTATGAACCAAAAGCTAGTGTAAGTCATTATCATGGAATGAGTCATTATAATAAAGGAAAAAAAATAAAGAAGATTTTAAAAATAATTGAAAATTTTAAATTGTAGTGAATGAGAGATTTATTAGTTATTATTCCTGCAAAAGGAAACTCAAGTAGACTTAAAAAGAAAAATTTACAAAAAATTGGGAATTACTCTTTAGTTGAAAAAAAAATTAAAGATTGTTTAATATCTAAGATACCTAATCAAAACATTTTATTATCATCTGATAGTGAGAAAATTTTACAATATCAAAAAAAATATAATTTATATCCTTTAATAAAAAGAAATAAAAAGTATACAAGAAATAATTCATCTACATTTTCAGTAGTTCTAGAGTCGATTAGAAATTACAAAAGACTAAATAAAATCAAATATATTGCAGTGCTACCTGTAACGAATCCTTTACTGAGTTATAAAAAAATTTACAGTGCCTATTTTAAATTAAAAAAGAATAAAAAAATTAATTCAATAATTAGTATTGTGGAACCCGGCTCGCATCCCTTTCAATTTGTAAAGCATAATCAAAAAAAAAATTCATTAAAATTTAATTATTTTAAAATAAATGGAAAAACCTATTCTGATTATGAAAGAACTCAGGACTGGCCAAGAGTTTTTGCTGTTTCACCGGCATTAAAGATCTCAAGAAAAAATTTTTTTCTGAAATATTTAAATAATACTGATCATTTATTTAATAAAAAAGTTTTTGATATAAGAAAATGTACCTCAATTTTAATTGATAACATAGAGTCTATTGATATTAATAATGTGCATGATTTAAAAATTGCGAGAATATTAAATGAAAAAAAAAATTAGAAATGTAATTAAATTTACAATTAAAAAATTAATTCATTTTTTTTTCAAAAAAAAAATTACAAATCTATTGTCCAAACTTGAATTGCTACAGATAGGAAAAAAAATCTTAGTTAAAGAGTGTAAATTTTGCAAAAATAATAATCTCAAAATAATTGGTTATATAAATTTAAATAAAGATTATGCATTATTTGAAAAAAATAATAATAATTTGAAATGGATATTTTTATTAAACTTGCCAAAAATTTTTTATTATTGGAAATTAAACACTTTAAGAATTTTAACAATTGAAGCCTTATGGGAATACTTAGATGGAAAGATAAAATTATATTATCTATTTTGTGATCAGTGCAAAGTTTTTTTCCATAATTATAATGATCATGAAAAAAATTTTGAAAAGCATTATAGTTTTTATTATCGTCTTAATACAAATAAATTGGTTTATGGTAGAGCAAAAGAAAAATCGCATTTAGATAATTATAATGAATACATTGATACGTTTAAAAATTATCTAAAAAACAAAACAATACTAGATGTAGGATGTGCCGAGGGAACTATGATTAACCTTATTCAAAAGAGGGGTTTGTCAAAAAATTGTTATGGATTAGAGCCATCAAAACAGATGTATTATTATTCCCAAAAGCAAAATTTAAAAAATATTGTTAATTCAACATATAAAAAAAATTTATATCAAGAAGGTTTTTTTGATTTAATTATTTGTCATCATGTTTTCGAGCATTTTGAAGATATAAATTCTGAAATTGAAAAATTTTTTTTTCATCTAAATGATGTTGGAGAATTGATACTATCTATACCAATAGTTGAGGATGAGTTAAAAAAAATTAATATAAAAGATGAAAATTTAAATTTATCTAATAATCATAATTTCACCTCTGATCATATAAACTTATTTTCTAAAGAATTTTTAATTAATATTTTTGCAATGCACAATTTTAGAGCTATTGAGACTTTTGAGAATACCAGGAAACATCTTGTTAGCGATCTAACTATTGTGTTTAAGAAATCATGAAGCCAAAAAAAGTTGCAATATATTTTACTGATCTTTTTTTTTTATCTAGTTTAGATTGGTTTTTACCAATCATATATAATTTAAAAAATTTTCAATTTATTTTTATAATAGAAAATCAAAAATTTTTTGAAAAGTTTAAAAAAAATATTTTCTATGAAATATTGAATGAAAATTGCAATATATACTTCAAAGTAATTAACGTTAATAACAAAAATAAAGATTTTTTTTACATTTTCAAAAAACTTCAAATCTATAAACTTTTAAGATATATTTATTATAAGTTTTTTTTTATAAAATTATCAAATAATAAAGAGAGCATAAATAAAAAAAATAAAATTAAGGAATATATTAAAAATAATCAATTTGACCTATGCATTTTCCAATATGCAAATTTTTTCACAAACTTTAAAAAAGAAATTAATTCAAAAATAATTCTTATCCCTCATTCAGTAGAAATTAAGTCAAAAGAAAATGTATTTTCAACTTGTCCAAAAATTTCAGATAATGATTATGATTTGATATTAGAAAATACTTATTACTGTGAAAAATCTTGGAAAAATGTTCACGGAGATAAAGTACGAGTAAAATCTATTGGTTTACCAAGAGCAGATATAAATTGGATAAATGATATTGTATTTAAAAAGTATGAGAAAAAATTAAAAAATATTAGCAAAAAGAGTGAAATTGCTGTTTTTTTTACCAGAAAAACACACCCAACCTCACCATATTTTGAAAATTTAAATTTAAATAAAGAAATTATTGAAGCTTTAAAATTACACAATTTTTTTGTAATTATTAAACCTCATCCAAATGAAGATACGTCAATTTATAATCAATACAAGCATGATAAAAATATTATGATAAGTGACTTACCAAGTAGTTTGCTGATAAAGCACATGAGTTTAGCAATTTTCACCAAGTCGGCAATAGGCTTAGAAATAGCATTAAATAGAAAATCTAGTATACAAATTTTATCAAATAAAGATAAAGAGAATATTAGATCAATAGAAATGTTAAATAAAAAAATTTATAATACTATTTCAATTAAGCAATTTTCAAATTATTTAGAGCATAAAAATTATGTGAAACATAAAAATGAAAATATTTTCAAGTATTTTCAAATTAAGCAAGATAATACCATTCGAAAAGGCACTGCTCTAGTTTTTAATTTAATTGGTGTATCAAACAGTGCTTAACATATTTCAACTTTTTTCAGCTAAAAATAAAATTTCTTTTTTTTCAATATCATTTTTTAGCATGTTAGCAATTATATTTAATTTAATTTCATCAATGCTTATAATTCCAATATTTTTCTCTATTATTGATTCTTCTTACATTGCCAACACTACTTTTAATAAAATTTTTGATATTGCAGGTATCAATTTAATTAAAAACTTTGACCACGCAATTATTTTTGCGTTATTTATAATAATTCTATCAAATTTAATAATTCTTCTTTCCAATGTACTGAAAAATTATTATCAGTGGCACTTAATTACATCCTTTAAAAAAAGATATTTTGATCTGGTTGCTAATTTAAATTATGAAAAATTTGTAAATTTATCACGTTCCGAATTTGTGAAAGATATGACAGCAGAAATCGACAGGTTAGTAACAGGGTATTATATTCCAATTCAAACTTTAATTACTAAAATAATGTTTTTATTTTTGTGCTTTATTTTCTTATTTTTAAAAAATCCAACTATAGCCTCAATTACTGTAATATGTATTACTTTAGTTTATTTTTTTATTTTTTTATTAGTAAAAAAAAAAAATAAACGAAAAAGGTTTATTTTATAAAAATCTTGTAAATGATATCGGATATTATTCCCACGTTGTTATCGAACATTTTAAATTAATGAAGATTTATAATTTATCCAATGCATATAACAAACTGTTTGATAAAAATCTTAGAAATGTAAATAAGATTCAAAATTATTTTGGAATTATAAAATTATTTCCAAGATTTATATTGGAAATTATAATTTTTTCTTCAGTTTTACTTGTAATGTATCTTTTTTTTATAAATGAAAACGACAGAAATGATGTTGTTTTTTTCTTTGCTGTTTTAGGGGTTTGTTCATATAAATTACTTCCAGTAGTACAGGATGTTTTTTTTAATCTTACGCTATCGTCACAAAATAAAGCAGTTTTAAATTATATTAAAAAAAGATTTGATTTTTTAGAAAACAACCAACTAATAAAAAAAAATGAAAATAATTTTAAGTTAAATTTTGATACGTTAGAAGTTAAAAATCTCTCTTTCAGCTATGACAAAAAAGAAATTATTCGAAAAGCAAATATTAAATTTAAAATTGGAAAAATCTATGGTTTTGTAGGACCAAGCGGATCTGGAAAAACTACATTAATGGATATTTTGTTGGGACTATTTAAAGCAAACCTTGGAGAAATAATAGTGGGAGGCAAAAAAATTGAAAGTGAAATGCTAAGTGCATATCAGTCAAAAATTGGTTATTGCTCTCACAACCCGCTACTTTTAAATGATACTATCAGGAATAATGTTATTTTTTTTACTGAAAACGATGATGCCAAATTAAAAAAATCACTAGAGATTGCTAATCTTAATAAATTTATTGAGAAACTTGAATATGGCTTAGAAACATACATTGACGATAATTTATCATCAATAAGCGCCGGGGAAGCACAAAGGATTTCTTTAGCAAGAACTTTTTATTTAGATAAAAAAATTTTAATATTAGATGAATTTACAAGTAATTTGGATTCTCAAAATGAAAAAGAATTATTAGATAACATCACTAAAATGAGAGAAAATAAAATTATAATTATTGTATCGCATAAAAATAACCCTTTAGAGATATGCGACGAGGTATATCAGATTAATGACAAACAAGTAGATCTAAAAAAAAAATAATTTATATTTTTTCTTGGAATATCTAGAAATTGAAAAAAAAATTTTAATTAAATTTAGATAAAGGAGAAATTTTTTTTAGATTATTTTTATTTAATAAAAATGAATACTTAAAAATTTTTATTATTGACTTGGTAAATACTATCGAATGATTAAAAAAAAATCTTATTATTTAGTTCTTAATGCAAATTATCAATTCAAAAAAAGGTAATTTTTTGCGCAAAAGAAAATTAGAAAAAAAATATTTTAAGACTATATAAAAATTCATAAATTAAATAAGATTAATATATTTATAAAAATTAAAACTCCACCCTTGTTCCTGCACCAGCGTGAGGGTAATTACTTTTGTATTTATAATAGGTAAAATATTTATTTTTTTTTAATTTCTCAAAATATAACTTTTTAGTACCCCATGTTTTTCGTGTATCAGTGCACACCGAAAGGTTATTGTCCTCTATAATAAAATGAATTGGTAATTTTTTATTCTTTGAAAATTTATACGCTTCATGCATTATCCCAGTTTCTGAAGTCATATCACCTACAAAACAATAAACTTTTTCTTTTAATTTCTTTCTTTTTATCGCCATAGCTGTACCCACGGCTATTGAAATATTTCCACCTACGATAGCAGAAGAGTATATTCTATATTCAGGAAAACAGAGAGAAATAGATTTTCCCTCTAATATTTCTTGTGTTAATTTTTTTTCGGGAACACCTTTTAATAAACATTGGTAATGTGAACGCCAGGTACAAAAAACCCAATCATCCTTTTTAATTTTTTTAAAAATCTTTATAATCTCATTCTCATTCCCGGAGTACAAATGAACTGGAGCGCGAATTTTCGCATTGTTAAAGAGAGAAGCTATTTTTAACTCAAAATTAATTAAAACTTTTGAATTTAAAGTTTTTTTCATATAATCCATAGGTATATTTAAAATATGGTAGATGTCACTTTTATTTCACCAAATAGTGCAAAAAAATCTTATCAATCATTATCTGTGAAGCATTCGGCAATTGAGCCACCCACTTGGGCATTATTGTTGGCGGAAAGTTGTAGATCAGTTGGTTTCAAGGTCAGCATAATTGATATGCTTGCAGAAAGCTTGAGGGATGAGGAGTTATTTGAAAGAATAAATAAAATAAAACCAAGACTTATATGTTTTGTAGTTTATGGTCAAAATGTAAATGCTGGGACTACAAATATGAGCTCAGTAGTTTCAACATGTAATTATTTAAAGAATAATAAAATTGAAATACCTATTTCAATAATTGGATCACATGTGCAAGCATTGCCAAAATTAACCCTTGAAAAAGAAAAATGTATTGATTTTGTATTTATGAATGAGGGTGTCTATGCCTTACGTAATGTTTTAAAATTAGATAAAATAAATGAAACAAACCTTCATTCAATTAAAGGCATTTGTTTTAGGAATAAAGAAAAAAATATTATAATCAATCAAAATGAAAAAATTGTCTCAAAAGAAAAAATGGAAGATGATCTGCCTGGTTATGCTTGGGATTTATTACCTTATGATAAAAAACCTTTAGATCTATACAGATCACCATTATGGCACGCTGGATATGTTGATGAGAATCGAACACCTTATGCTGCGATACAAACTTCGCTTGGTTGTCAATTTAAATGCAGCTTTTGCATGATAAATTTAATTAATAAAACAAACAATGACGAATTAGGCGTGGCAAATGAGTATAGTTATATGAGATTTTGGTCACCTGAGTTTGTTATTAAGCAATTTGATAAACTTATTGAGTTAGGTGTTAAAACAATAAAAATAACTGATGAAATGTTTCTACTTAATCCTAAATATTATTTGCCGCTCTGCGATTACCTAGCTGAAAGGAACAAAGATGACAAACTAAACTTTTGGGCTTATTCAAGAATAGATACCGTAAAAGATAAAATCATTTTAAATAAAGTAAGAAAGGCAGGTATAAGATGGCTATGTCTCGGAATAGAAAGTGGAAGTAAAAGTATAAGGCTTGAGGTTTCAAAAGGAAAATTTGAAGATGTAAAAATTGATGAAGTTGTAAAACATATAGAAAGTTGTGATATCAATGTAATGGCAAATTATATTTATGGCTTACCTGGTGATACTAAAGATACAATCAACGATACATTTGAATTAAGTAAAAAACTTAATACTGCTGGTTGGAATACATATGCCGCAATGGCGCTACCAGGAAGCGAATTGTATAAAAATTCATTAAGCAATAATTGCGAATTGCCACAGAAATATGAGGAATTTTCTTTTCTTGGATATGAAACTTTACCCTTAAGTAATGAAAATTTGCATAGTGCAGAAATTTTGCAATTACGAGATAAACATTTTAAGGAGTATTTTGAAAATAAGAATTTTCTTGAAAAAATAAAATCTAAATTTGGAGAAATAGCAGTAAAAAATATTCAAGATATGTGTAAATTAAAATTAAAACGAAAAATTATTGAAGACTACAATAAAAAAACTACCTTTGATAAATAATTTTTGTTCCATCATCATCAATGTCAAAAGGTATATGAGATAATTGGTTTTCAGTAAAAAACTTTTTGATAAATTTTTTTTTGTTTTCTACGAAAAAAATTAAACATCCATTTTTTCCAGCACCCATTAGTTTTCCACCTATTGCACCAGATTTTAATGCAGATTTATATATATTATCTATTTTATAGTTAGAAATTTCATTTGAGAGTTTTTTTTTTAAAAACCAGGACTCATTGAGTAATTCACCAAAATTTAAAAAATTTTTACCATTAATTAAAATTTTTTTTCCTTCTCTGGTCAACTTTTTCATTTGATTAAGATATTTATCATTAAATTTGTATGATGAAACTATTTCATAGGATAATCTCTTCGATACTGTATTTACCATTACAAGATGGTCTAAAAATTTTGATTGAATATTACTACTTAAAATTATTTTGTTTAAACTTATTTTATTTTTTGAAAATAATATGTGATTAATCCCCCCATTTGCCACTGCCATTTGATCTTGTGACCCAACTAATTCTTTATTAAGTTTTTGCTCGACGTGTATAGCATCTAATGCAAGCTTTTCTTTGCTTTTATAAGGCTTATTTAAATACACACTTAATGAATTGAGAAGACCAACCGTGAAGGCAGAGCTAGATCCCGAACCAGACATTGACGGCAAATCACTTTGGTGAAAAATTTCTAACTTCTCATTTTTTGCTTTTAAAAAATTTAAAACATTTTTAACAGTTGGATGTTTGATTTGATTTATATTTTTTTTTAGTTCTATTCTCGAATAACATATTCTAAAATTATATTTAAAAAATGGATGTAGTTTTTTAATATGTAAATAGCAATATTTATCTATTGCACATGATAATACTTCACCTTTGTGAATGTTGTAATACTTCGGAAAATCAGAGCCTCCACCAAAGAATGATATTCTAAAAGGCGTTCTTGCAGATACAAAATTTTTGTATTTATCGATCATTAATTTCCGAAGTAGAGTCTTGATCTTCTTCAATTATATATTGAGGTCTTCCTCTAACATTTTCATAAATTTTTGATATATAAATTCCTATTACACCGATTACAAAAATATTTACTCCACCTAAAATTGCTATTAAAGATACTATAGCAGTCCATCCAGATGTTATATCGCTCAAAATCATTTTTTGAACAACAGCATAAATTAAAAAAATTATAGCAAATAAAACAAATATAAATCCTATAAGTAGAGCCATGTATAAAGGAACCATTGAAAAACTTGTTACACCTCTAATTATTTCCTTCCATGGATTTGTACTTGCAAAAATTTTAAAATTACTTTCTCCATGTTTTCTTTTATTCCTTTTATAATTAATATAAGTTTGTCTAAAACCAACCCAATTAAATAACCCTCTTAAGTATGGATCGTACTCTTTAATTTTAATGATTTCATTTAAAGCTCTTCTTGAGATTAATTTGAAGATTCCGCTATTATTAGGAAGGTCAATCTCAGACAATAAGTTTATTAATTGATAAGCTTTTTTAGTAAAATAATTTTTAATTATTCCAATGTCGTCTCGCTTTTCTCTTCTTGTGTGAACTATTTCAAAGCCTTCTTTATATTTTTCATACATTTCAAATATTAGTTCGGGTGGATCTTCTAAATCACAGTCTATAACTACAACACAATCACCCTTTGATTTTTTTAAACCAGCAACTATACAAGATGCATTACCAAAATTTCTCGTAGTTTTTAGGTATTTAATTTTTTTGTTAAGTTTTATATTTTTTTTTATAATTTCAGCTGAGTTATCTTTTGAACAATCATCGACGAAAATCACTTCATAATTTGAAGATATTTTTGAACACACTAAAGTAATATTATCTATAAACCTCTGCAAAACACCCTCTTCATTAAAAAATGAACAAACTATTGATATATTGACCATAGTTTCCTTAGTAATTATTTTTATAAATTTTCATATTTTTTGTAAATATTTTCACTAATTCATTAATTCCGTCATCAAGAGAAATTCGAGCTTTAAAACCTTTGCGCTCTATCTTTTTGTTTGAAACAAAATAATCTCTTTTATCTATATCTTTTTGATTTTTAACAATTTTGTATTTAAAGTTTTTATTATATTTGTTGATTTTTCTTATCATCTCCAATTTAGTTATATTACCAGATGATAAACCAAGATTATAAATATTATTCTTAAGTTTATAAAAATTTCTAATTGAAAAAAGAATTGCGTAACATACATCTCTAACATGAATAAAATTTCTTCTAAAATTTGGTTCGTAAATTTCAATAATTTTATGTTTTAAAGAATGATAAACTAGATTATTTAGCAAAAGGTCTGTCCTCATCCGATAAGAATAACCAAATACTGTTGCCAATCTAAAAACAATGTAATTATTTAATTTTATAACTTTCTTTTCAGAATTAACTTTTGTTCTTCCATATAAGGAAATTGGTTTAAGTGGGGATCTCTCATTGCAAAATTTATTTTTTTTTCCAATCCCATAACCAGAATTTGAATTAAGATAGATTATTTTTTGTTTTTTTCCGATATTATCTATAATAAAACTGATATGATCCTCATTAAGTTCTTTAGCTAATTTTGGAAATTTATCACATAATGGAGCACCAACTAAAGCAGCAAGTGGTATTATTAAATCAAATTTATTAATAATTTTTTTTAGTACTTTTGTATCTCTGACATCTGAAATGATTAAATTGAAGTCTTTATTAGCCAGAAGATGGTCTACAGAGTCTTTTGAGTATTTTAAGTTATCTATAACCGTTACCTTGTATCCATTGTCTAGTAATATGGTAGATAATATTGATCCGATATATCCCGCACCTCCAGTAATTAATATTTTTTTTATATTGCGGAATTTAATATTTTGCATATTTTTGAAATTTTCTCTTTTGATAAGTCTGGATAATTTCCAATATAATATCCAAAACTGTGTACATGTTCAACGTTTTTAAAATCTTTACTTTTAAATTTTGGTATTACATTTTTTAAATAAGGCTGTCTCATTTGATTACCACCTCCTGCGTTACCTCTTCTAAACTCTATTTTATTTTTGGATAATATTTTTTCAAAACGACCTCTTTTGATTTTGGATCTTGTTTTAAGAATTACAGGTAAAGCATAATTTGATACACCATTCATATCATAATCAACATAAAAATTTTTTTTAGAAATCATTTTTAAAAAATATTCTAAATTTTTATTTCTTTTTTCAATTCCATTATCAAGTCTTTTCAATTGATTTAGGCCAATTACTGCAGAAACTTCGTTACTTCTCATATTATATCCAGGATACATAAAAATAAAATTTGGAGACAAATAATTAAATTTTTTTATAAATTTATTTTCATAAGACTTATTTCCAGCTTCTCTAAGCATACCATGGGCTCTTAACATTCTACAAGTTTCGTAAATTTTTTTTGAGTTTGTAGATATCATTCCGCCTTCAATTGTAGACAGGTGATGAGCATAATAAAAAGAAAAATTTGAAATATTCCCAAAGTTACCAAGCTTTTTATTTTTATATTTTGCACCATGTGACTCACAAACATCTTCTATTAAAAATATTTTTCTTTTTTTTATTTCTTTTAGTAGCTTATTGTTTAGACCATTAAATCCCTGAGCATGTGTTAAAAAAATTGCAAATGTATTTTTATTAATTTTATTTAGAATTTTTTCTGGATCCATAGCAAGGTTTTTCAAATCTATATCTACAAAAATTGGTTTAAAATTATTTGAAATTACTGATACAATATCTGAAATCCAGGTAAGAGGCGGGACAATGATCTCATTTTTGCTTTTATTTTTTTGATAAATTAATTTAAGTGATAATACGGATAAAAAATTTGCCGAAGATCCTGAGTTTACCATTACACTATATTTTGTTCCTAGCCATCTTGACCATTCCTCCTCAAATTTTTTTACCATTTTATTTTGAGTTAGGATTGGCTGGTTTTTTAAAAATTGAATTACTTTATTAATATCACTTTTAGTAATATTATTTTCCATTAAGGGATGACTAAATTTATTTTTCATTATAATAATCCCCATATTCAACTATTATCGAGTGCTTAGTTTTATTTTTGTAAGCTCTTTTGTAAGCCTGGAAAATTTCATTTGTTTCTTTGAGTATTATAATGTCAATATTCTTTGCCATTACTTTAAAAGCTGAACTAAAATCGCCAATATGTTGATCTTGAGGATGAAGTGGTCTTTTAGAACCAATTGAAGTTCTGATTATTGCTTTTGACTTATATTTTCCATTATTCATTTTTTCAAATTTGTCTAAATGGTTTACTAATTGATTTGTTGCTAAAATTAAAAAATTCCATCGGGGGTAAATTGATATTGGGGTTAAATTTTTCATTAAGTATCCAATAGAAATACCCATTTGAAATTCTTCAGCAACCGGAAGTTCAATTTTTTTTGATTTTGGCACATCAACCAAGGTATTAGACATAGCAGTTCCCTTATATTCAACTGCTTGACCTAAAAAAATTGTATCATTTTTTTTTGATAAATAATTCATTGATTTTTTAAGTTCTGAAAAATAAGTTTTTTTCATAAATACGAATTATTATTCTAAATAGTATTTCAAATTATTTTATATTTTAATAAGATACTCTATTTAAGTTAATTTTAGAATGCTCAGTTTGCTTTCAAAATTTAAAAAAATAAAACTATATATAAATATTTTTTATATTAGCTAATTAATTTCAACTTTATTAATAGTGCTAATATTTTTGATTATAATTGATGAGAAATAGACAAAAAGGCAATTTTTTATTGAATTTGTGAATTATCTAAATTTTACCTGTTTAAGACCTATACAATTTCTATTAGTCCTAAGTATATTTGAAATAATGACAAAACTGGATTTAAATGTAAAAACTATA
>MDTE01138870.1_pt1 | contig 23218 bp, 41 predicted proteins | sample 811231 | NCBI WGS metagenome assembly MDTE01 (sample SAMN05326651, study PRJNA326480) | marine metagenome | isolation source: seawater | place: Indian Ocean: Red Sea | collected 2010 | reverse complement strand
TGCTCGTCACTTCCATGCAGAGAGAGGTGGTGACGCTTCAATTACGAACTCTAACTCTAACTTTGGTCAGACTGCTCTTGAGGCATCAGGATTCAGACCAGAATCATTTGATAGAGATGATGTTGGTTATATTACTCATGTTATTCCACCAAGAGAACTTACAAAAGATGATAGTACAGCATCATGGTTAACACTTGATGTTGAGAGAACTGTATCATCAACAGGTATTGGTGTTACTGATAGACTTTATATCTTTAGTTATGATACAGAGGAAGTTATTCCACCTGCACAGGTTGACTCGTTCAGAGTTGGTTCTCAGAAGGGTGATAGACTATATCTAAGTTTAGTTAATACTCTATCTGGTCAGGCAGTACAGGAAACCTATGAGACTCCAATTCTCATGCAGGTTCCAAGTGGTATTGGTACATCATCACAGAAAGAATACGAGGTTATTAGAAACTCTGGTGTTAACGCCATTATTTCTAACGTACTTCAGTTTAAGACTAATCATCAGTTGGTTAACGGTGAGAAGATTAGAGTCTTCTCTAACACTGGTGAGACACCAAATGGTATAGTTAATGATAAGATATACTATGCAATATCTGGTGGTACTCTTGCTGCGGATAGAATACAATTAGCATCAACATATAATGATGCTCTTTCACGTAGACCATTAACAGGATTATCTAATGGTGGTGGTAAGTTAAAGATAACATCTACTGTATCCGATAAGAATCCAGGCGATCCAGGCCACCCAATACAGTTTGACGATGCGTATCATACTGTTTATATTGATGGTACACCAACATCTGTTATAGGTGGTTGGTATATCTTAGGTCATCCAAGTACAACATATAATACTATATTCCCTGCACTTAATAGTATTGGTGTAGGTGTTATTGGTAAGGAAACTGGTACAACATATATCAAACGTAGAGTTGATAATAGGTCATTGATTGACAGACTCTATAGAATGAGATATGTACTACCTAAAGAACATATCAATGCTCGTGCTCCTAAGCCTGGTTATATTCTACAAGAATCTAAGACTGTTGGTATTAGTAGTGCATCATACTTGACTGCTGACTTGAGTAACCCAACTCAACTTAAGAACGTCAAGATTATTAAGAACGCATCATTTAATTCTTCTACTCTTACATTCACTACAGAGAATAAGCATAGGTTACAGAAAGGTGACTTGGTAACTGTCAGGAATATTGATAGTGTCAATAACAGTACAGGAGTATATAATTTAGGATATAACGGTGAACATGTCATTACAAATGTTGTTACTGCTAAATCATTTACTGTTGCAGGTATAACAACTGATCCTGGCGCTTTCTTAAATCAGGTTAACCAGAGAACCACACAACAACAGATTGAAGATCTACCTACAGTACAGAGATCTAAAGCAAGTGATACATTCTCTGTTTATAGGGTACAAGAAGCAAGACCACATATTCCAGGCACATCTGGACAAGACGGTGTATATAACCTAACCGTTGTTTGTGGGTCGATTCCACTGGACAAAGACCTTGGATTTGGTGTGTCCATGAAGTCGTTCTCTCAGGACGTAAGGAACCTATATCCACAACAAGATAGAGATAACTATAACTCTGATCCACAACCTGCAATTACACATGCCAGTGCTTCGGTTGTTGGTCAAGTTGTTACTAATGATAAGAAGAACTCAGTTACTCGTGAGGCACTATCCTACTTCATGCAAGGACAGCAGGTAGGTTTCGCTGTAACGGGTGCAGTTATTACTGGTACGGGTAATACTACTATCACTCTTTATACTGATGTTGAGCATAACTTTAACCAAATCAAGACAGTTAGTCTCACATCGCCTGGATCTGGATATAACAATGGATCTGGTATTGCAACAGTAATATACTCTGCAAACTTTGAGAATAACGCACTATCTGGTAAGAATGGTGCTGCAGAGGTTACTGTTTCTGCTGCTGGTACTGTTACTGGTGTTAAACTAATTGATGGTGGTTCAACATATGGTATAGGAAATACCATGACAATTTCTGCTTTCCCAGCAGGAAATCCCACTACAAATGCAACAGTTAGAGTTGATTCTATTTTCCAAAATGCTGGAGATGGACTAACATTATCTGGATTTGAGACTCCAGAACTTAATGGTACATTTAAGATTGTTGATGTACCAACTGCTAAGTCTGTATCTGTTGAGATAGGAACATCAAGAACATTATCTCCTTACTTTATTGCAAGGGATGATAGGAGACAGGCAACATATACTCTTGCAAACGTTGGTGTAGGTATTACCTATATTGATGTTGATCGTGCAAGTGGTATTGCAACTATTAGAACAGATCATAACCATACTCTTGTTTCTGGTAACGCATTTACTGTTTGGGGAACAGGTAACCCATTGTATGATGATAGAACTCTTGTAGTTGATGGTGTAGAATCTGACATTCCATTAAGAAGTATCGTATGTAGTGTAGGTATCATTACATCTGGTATTCAAACATCATATGATACAGGTAGTAATGTACTGTTTGGTACTGGTATTAGTGCTAATGGTAAGACATTAGGTCTTGGTGAGAATAACCTTGCAGGAAGATCATCATACTTCTATGCTGGTATATCCACTACAACTGCTGCTCCATTAACATCTACAGATACAACCATTACGTTGACATCCACTGAAGGATTCATGCGTGGTGACTACTGTATGATTAATGGTGAGATTGTTAGATTTGTTAATGATAATATCAACAAGATCCTTCGTGGTCAGTTTGGTACATCATCTCTTGCTGCTATTACTGGTACTACCATTAAGAAGATAGAAGTTCTACCAATGGAACTTCGTAGACCATCTATTCTTCGTGCATCTGGTCATACATTTGAATATCTTGGATATGGTTCAGGTAACTATTCAACCTCATTACCACAGAAACAAGATAGAGTTCTATCAGATACAGAAACACTTTCTGCTCAGAAGAAAGAGTTAGACGGTGGTACTGTTGTTTACACTGGTATGAATGACTCTGGTGACTTCTACACTGGATATAAGAGATTATCTTCTATTACTGGTGAGGAAGAAGTCATTGAGGCACCTGTATTCTCCTATACTGGAGATGATGCAGAGGCAGAATCTACTAAGAGAGTATCTGGTGTATTTGATGAAGTTCTTGTTAGAGAATCACTCACAGTTGAGGGTGGAGATAATAACAATAGAACATCACAGTTCTACGGACCTGTTAACTTTACTGAGAAACTAACAAGTAACAGTGAAGAAGGTATTGAAGCAATCAATATGTATATCCGTGGTGATGCACCACAGGGTAAACTATTAACAGTTGGTATTTCTACTCCTACAGGAACTAAGAGAGGTGGTGACATCTCATTTGCTGGTATTCCTGATGCTGGTGGTTACTTAGGACACATATTTGCTGCTGGTGAGTGGAGACGATTTGGTGTAGTTTCTCAGGAAAAAGATAGAAACTTTATTAAAGTTGATCAGATTGGTATTGGTCAGTCTAATGTTGGTGTATTTAACTTCAAGGATTCACTGGAAGTTAATGGTGTTGTTAAGGTTAAAGACCTATTTGTATCTGGTATTGTTACATTCTCAAGTAACCAGTCATTCGCTGGTGTGTCTTATGACACATTGGTTGTTAAGAAGGTTGCTAACTTCTGGGGATATAACACATCTGGTGGTGTATCTCAACAGGGTATTCCTTGGGAAACATACGGTTACTACACCATAGTAGATGAAGGTGGTACTGCAAGACTCAACAACATGGAAGTTGTTGGTACTTATGTATCCTTCAAACCTGCTGCACATATTAAGGCAGAGTCTTCATGGCACTCCACATGGGCAGGAATCAGTACATTTAATGGACAACTTAATGTTGGAGATCTTAATTGTGGTGTTGGTTCTATTACCTTTAATAAGTTAGAAGGTATTAATGCAGGTATTGATACACTATCAGTTTACAAGAATCTATATGCCACTAACGGTATAGTTACAGACTTCAAGGCAACTGACGCATCTATTACAAGAAACTATAGTGATGTAGGTGTTACAACTCTGTCACATGTTGGTGTTCAGTGGGTAGGAACCAGTAATGTTTACACTGGTATTGCAACTCAGATATCAGCATCTAACCATATTATTACACCTCAGTTATATTCAGTTGCTGGTGTTGTTACTAACGTAACCAGTACAAATATCTGGTCTACTAACATATCTGGTGCTGCTGTTACCGCAACTGACTTGCACTTTACTGATGACCTTTACGGTCCTGATATGTACATCAACTCTGGTGTTGTTACATCATTGATTGGTGAGTATATCGGTGGTAGAGGTGCTTCAGGTAACGGACAACCTGAGATTAGAGTTAATGTTAACTCTGGTGTTGTTACTTCATTGACTGGTTACGCCATGACAATGGAGAGGATCAACATGTCATCTGGTGGTAAGGGTGTTGCAACTCCAATCCTTCTTGCTGATGTTGGTGTTGTTACTGCACTATCTGCTGGTAGTAACAGGTCTATGACCATCGATGCTGGTGCAACTGGTATGGTTGAGTCTTATAGATTCAAGTCTACTGCATCTGCTGGTAGTAATGTATCTCCATTCATTGTATCGTCTTCTACTAAGGTTGCTAACCTGAACGCTGACTTACTTGATGGAATGAACGCTGAGGCAAATGACCAGTCCTCTGCAAGTATTGTTGCAAGAACCGCTGCAGGTTCATTTAAGGGTAATGTTATTACTGCAAATGGATTCGTTGGTGGATCACTCAACTGTGACTCTGGTGCAACTATTGGTGGTACTGGAACAGTTCTTGATGTTAATGGTAACGCAGATGTATCTGGTTCATTAACAGTTGGATCTATTAATGCCACAAGTGGTATTACAGGAACCGCAAGTAACGCCACTCTCGCAAAACATGTTGAGGGTACAGGTGGTAGAGTTCTTTATAACAATTCCACAAATAATACAACTACAAGTAGTAACTTATCGTTCAATGGAACTACACTATCAGTTCAGGGACTATCGGTAAGTAATACTATTAGTGGTAGTATTAATGGTAACTCTGGTACATCATCTCTTGCTTCTTCCGTATCTGGAACTGGCGGTGGTGCAATCCTTTATAACAGTGGTACTAACAGTACAACTAATACATCTAACCTCAAATACTCTGGTGGTACACTACAGTGTGCTGGTGACATTCAGGCATATGCGTCTGATATTAGACTCAAGACAAGTATTGAACAGATTGATAATGCAGTCGCTAAAGTATGTAAGTTGGATGGATTTACTTACAGTTGGAATCAACTTGCTAAGGATGAAGTATTACCTAAAGAGGGTAACTATGATGGAAGAAATGCTGGTGTATCTGCACAAGCAGTACAGGAAGTATTACCTGAGGCAGTTAAATCTGCGCCTGGTAATGGTGACTACCTAACAGTACAGTATGAGAAGTTAGTTCCACTACTTATTGAGTCTATCAAGGAACTTAAGAGCGAGATTGATGATCTAAAGAAAACAAAACAAGATAGATTAAAGGTAGGTTAATGTCCTATAATCAGAGGGAATTTCAAGAAGGTGAATGGTATTGTGAAGCACGCATGGGTATCTGGGAAACCAGAACCATGTATAAGATGTTAGAGAAGTATCTTCAGTTATCTGAGGAAACTATTGATGGTAAAGAGAGACAATACCTTGAACATGTTAGGAATAAAATGTTCTCTATGATTGCAGAGTACACCTTTACAGAGGTTGACCACCCAGACTAAATACTATGAGTTAGGCATTATTATGAGTGAATTACTGAATTATGTTAATCAGGATGATCTGAAGATATCGGAAGATTTATACTATGATGGGTATAGAATAGGACCGAATGAGAATCATCCCATTGTAGTTGTTGATAATGTTCTTGCTAATCCAGAAGGATTTTGGAAGAATGTTGTACAGAAACAACCATTAGAAAGAAATAAACCTAAAGACCAAGATGTAGTATTCCCAGGCTTCTCATCCACTATTGGATTTGAGATGCTTGAGTTTCGCAGAATGGTCTCTCATTTTGTCAATGAATATACTGACTTTGAAATAAATGATCCTGATAATTTAAATATATCTAATCAGTTGAATGTCATGTTTAGTGATGTTCAGACTGAAAGGATTAGTGTGCAACCACATATTGATCCTGCTATGTTTGCTTATGTTCTATACTTAAATGCACCACAGGATTGTCATGGTGGTACTTCATTCTTTAACCATGAACATACTGGTGAGACTAATATGGAACATGTGGATAAGACATTTAGGAGATCAGAACAGTATTGGAATTACAAGGAATGGTTATATGATTTCCACAGAGAAAAAAGAAATGATTTAGTAGAATTAGATACTAAGAATATTGAACCAGTATATGAAGAGTATCATCATATAGATATGAAGTTTAATAGATTAGTATTATATCCTTCATACTTATGGCATACTGCCATAATTAAACCAGGCATGTATAAAGACTTTCCAAGAGTTTGTCTTGCCGGTTTTATACATTGGGACTATTTTATTGGTGGAAGTGGCGGACCTAATGCTTAATGATTACATATTCACTTATGATAATATATTAAGTGAACATGACCATAGTAGACTGTTGGAGTTATGTAATAACACACAGTTTCCTACTGGAGATCAAGATGATAGAAATAATGAGGCATATTATAAATTAACTGGTGAAAGAGGAGAGATATTATTAGAACAAGATGATGAGATATATTATCTAATTCATAAGGGTATGTTGAAGACAATGCCCAAGATATATACTGATTATTCTGAGATAAATCCACCAGATTCTCCTTTATATGATAAATACTCAGGATACTGGTTATGTAAATATGATGTAGGTGGACATCTCTCTATTCATACTGATTGTGATGCTGATGCTGCATCAATAACTGCATCATTTAATATTAATGATGACTATGAAGGAGGGGAAGTTTGCTTCTGGGGTAATACAGATATGCCTAAACATGCTAACTCAATACATGTTTATCCAAGCAATATGTTATATCCACATGAAGTAAAACCTGTCACTAAGGGAGTAAGATACTCCGTTATCGTATGGTTTGGGTATCAAAAAGGAAACAACTGGGAATAAAATGTCTGTAGATTTTGACAGTTTAACTAAACAAGTAAATACACATCCTGATCTCCTGAGTGATACTGATATCACTAATATTAGGAAGATTGTTGATGCTAACCCATCACTATTTGAATTAGGATGGGATCAACCTGGCAGTCAACGTAGGGACTCTGGTGTATATTTTAATAAGACACATCGTAGTGATGGTAAATCAGTACCCACTGAATATGCGTTCTTATTTAAGATACCTACTGAAATTAATCAGATTCAGACATTTGATGGAACTATCTACACTAATACTCTTTTTAGATACTTAGAGGATACTAAAGCATTCTGGTTTGATGCTGATGATCCTACAACTCCAACCTCTGAGTTATATCACTTTCTTGATGAACCACCATTATTGTCAGCAAGTATAACAGCGTTTTGTCAGTTAGCAAGTGAAGTTACTGGTAACGCTGACACTTCTGCATTAAAGAATTTACTTGAGATTTGTGATAATATTCTTACAGAGAGACATGATTGGGGATTCTCCTCAGTTAATATTAGTAAGAAGAATAGAACTATTGGTCTATCCCTTTGGAAGAACTGGGATCCAGTAGATGATGTAGAGATGAAGAATATAATTAAAGCAACATGTGGTAATGGTAACTCCAAAGCATATACAAATACTAAAGCAGTTGCTGATATTATAGCAGGTAGATTTGTTACTGATTTTGATGCAATTACTACTCTACATTTTGAGTTTAGTGATAAAGGATTGAGTAAGACTATAGGATATGAGATTGCACCAGATACTCATGCTTATGCTCCTACTGGTACTCAACCAATGGATAACTATGGAAGATATACTGAGAAGTTAAACTCACATAATAGAGCAGTTACAAAGATAATTGACGACACAACTACTGCCACCACTTGGTTGCCTTCATCTTGGAAGGATCAAATGGCATCATGGGAAGGATGTGAAAGTATTCACTCAGTATTTGGTGATGTAGTTATATGGGGTACTAAAGAAGGAACCACAACAGAGTTACAGTATGGTTTCTCAGGACCAAGAGGTGGTGCTCAACCTACTAATAACGAGAGAGATTAAGAATATCTACCACCATTGTGACTGGTAGTGTGTTTGCCTGGGGCAGAACCGCCACCATGTCCACCTGTTCCATTCTGACCAGATCTATTGGAGTGGTATCCACAACCTCGGTTGTCTGATCCACCGTCTGCTCCTCTATTTCCTGTTCCACCTGTTCCACCATTATTTTGGTGACCTCCACCGCCACCACCTGTGCCTCCTTGTCCGCCAGCACCTGCGTTGGTTCCACCAGCAGCACCACCAGCACCTGCGTTACCGCCACCCCATCCTGCTCCGTGGGTATCTATCCAGACTGAACCGTCCCATTGATATCCATGACCATGACCTCCTTGTCCACCAGCACCGCCGGCACCGCCTGCGCCACCATTGTTATAACATACTCGTTTAGTTGACCAACAGAAACGACTATTACATCTCTTAGTACCGCCGTGACCACCACCGCCACCTTGACCGCCAGTACCGCCGCCTCCGCCGCCTCCACCACCGCCTTTGATGCGGTCATTCCAGTCTCCGTCTGAAATTTTAGTGGGAACTGCCATGTGTATTGCATAACCACCATTACCACCTGATGTTAGTCCACCTTGTCCGCCTGGTTGTCCTGAATATCCCCATATTCTACCTGATGCGACCATCTCAAGTCCAATAATATTACCACCACCTGAGTTATTAAATCTTATTGCAGGTTGGTTAGGGTCAGTAACACCACAATGTCCAGACATTTTAACCATTTTGTTTAGGTTAGATGTCCATGTACTGTCACCGAATATATCCCATCGTGTCTTTAAGTGACCAAAGTTACCGTTACAATGACCATTTACGGTATCAGTCATACCACGGAAATCACTGAACTTAATAGTACCACTGGTAGGAATACTATTGTTATTTCCTACATTAGCAACAGCACTACCGCCTCTATAATATCCACTGATTCTATGTCCACCACCTAATTTATTATTCAGTTCAGACATTGCTATTGTGCCATTCTGAAAAATAGAGTTATATGATAGACTAATAGATCCGCCACCTACATCATTAGATGTATAACTATCCACTGGATACATTTGACCCAATGTTGAAGGATTAGAAGTATCTGATGTTACATCAAGTGATAGATTGATGTCATCATATGACATTTCATATACTTTATCGTTGTCATTTATATCAACAACTTGTATCTTACCATTGTCACCATTGTATTTCTTAACTTCACCTGATAAGTATCTTACTGCGTCTCTAACGTCTCTATTACTTGATAGTACACCTGTTGATCTTACAAGTACATTAACATATACTGCCCTTGTTTGTACCATGTACCTGTGCAGTTTGTTCTCATCGTCATCATCTAACCATGATGTAGAACATACTAATATAACAGGTTTCTCTCCATTAAATGACCTATCAGGGTTATATTCTTCTTTGCGATAGAATACTCTGCACTCAAAGTCACCAACAGTTGCTAATGTTTTGTAGGTAAGAGTTTCGGACTCTATTGTCCACTTTTCAATGGGTAATGATGCCTGTTGAAGATCAGGATTCATCACCATATCGTTCTCTTGCTGTTCAGCAATGGAACTATGGTTGGTGTCAGTCATGTACGGTAGATACTATACCTCACATGTATTTATTGATCTAAATATGGTATAATAGAGAGAACTTCCACCATACTATGACTGATATTAATCATAAGGAACAACTTATTCAGAGATCTAATCAAATACAACAAGAATTAGTTGACTTACAAAAATCATTTGATTTGAAGAAAGAAGAATATCTTAAACTACAAGGCGCACTTGAAATGTTACAGGTACTTGAAAATGAAAACAATGAAGGAAATAGTGAAGGAACTTGATGATTTAGTTATAGATCAATCAAAGAATCCTGATAGACTATACAAAAAGTACAGAGATAACGAGGAAAAACAAGATAATTCTACTGTAGAACCTCCGACAGTTTACAAAGAGGCACAAGCAGTGATTGACAATCGTAGTCATTAGTGGTAATCTAAGAGAAATAAGATTACTAATGACTAAACTTCCTTACATTGGTTCTGTCATCAACTTAGCGAACTCTTTTTCACAAGCAACACGACCTCGCAATATGGGTCAGTGTAGTGATCTCATCCAAGAGTATAGAGAATCTACACCTAATCCTTCACAGGATGGGTGGCAGTCCTTCTATGATGAGAAACAAGGACTTGATAAGATTGATGTTGCTGCTGATAAGATATGGGAGTATGTTCTGAAGATTAAGAAGAACTTGGATGAACTTAATCGTGATGATGTATATGATTGGACTAAGGATTTAGTTATTGATAAGACATTCGCAGGGTTACAAGTTCAGTTAGATATATTGGAGATGGTATCTGAGACTGGTGATTATAGATTAGCAACTCCAGATGAAGAAAGTAAAGGAATTGATGGTGTAGTTGATGGTCAGTTTGTATCAATTAAACCTCATACTTATAAGAAAACAATAGAAGCAGGGAAGGAGACGATTGACTACCCTATTATATACTATAAGAACACAAAGAATGGGTTAGTTGTATTACCATGAGTGTAGAAGTTTACGATGATTTCTTACCACAAGATCTCTATAATAATGTAAGTAAGTTTCTACTTGGTGAGAATATGCCATGGTTCTTTAATAGTGGTACAGTATATGAAGATGATGGATGTCCACAATGGTCACATACTTTCTACCTTAATTGTGAACCAGTGTCACCACATTATAGTGAAATAAGACCAGTATTAGTAGGAGTAAATCCACTTGGGTTGCATAGAATTAAAGTCAATGCTACAACAAGGACAACAGATATAGTAGAGAAACCATTACATTATGATGTAACTACACCTGATGGAGATACACCTGAAGAAGTAAAGATATGTATAATATATTTCAATGATTGTGATGGTTATACATACTTTGAGGACGGACAAAAGGTACAAAGTAAAGCAAACAGAGCGATAAAGTTCCCAGGCACGTATAAACATGCGGGTTCATCTTGTACTGATGCTGACCGAAGAATTGTATGTAACATAGTGTATTTGTAATGGACATATTTCCAACACTAATTGAAGAATATGATCTAAGTAATCATCCAGATCTTGATACTTGGAAGAAACATATTAAAGAGAATGGTAAAACTAATCCACACTCATTAGCAGTCAATGGTGTTAGTTCTCATGGTGGATGGGATCCACTAAGAGATGAAATTGCACATCCAATGTTATTTGCATTTCAACAATGTTTGGATGATTATTCAGATAAGACTGGATATTTCCCCAGTATGTTAAGTGGTGCTTGGTACAATATATTACCACCTGGCGGATTTACACATAGACATAGACATGAAGGTTCGCCCTTAAGTGGAGCATTCTATGTGGAATTACCTGAAGGTGATGTAGGTAACTTGTACATGCTTTCGCCATTAACTCCATATAAAATGTGTGAGATGCACTTAATACAAACTCAGTACACTCAGTATGAGTTTGATGTACCTATTAAAGAGAATCATTTGTATATCTTTCCATCATGGTTAGAACATGGTAGTAGACTCAATAACACTGAAAGTGATAGAGTAACTGTTAGTTTTAATACTGTACCTTTCCCAATGGAGTATATGGATGAACAGAGATTAGCAAAAGTTAAAGGTGATTATCAGGGTAAATATGGTGATGAATCTTTTGAAGAAAGGCAAGATCATCCTGTACCATGAATGTAGTTCCTATATTACCACAACCAGTAGCAATTATATCATGTCCATTTCATGAGCAAATGAAAGCACATGTTATGGAGGAAGTTGATAAGATTAAGAGTAAAGGTGGAGCAAGAGAGTTTATGCCTGATCTTGCTAATCCTAACTCTGATGAACTATATCATTTGGATTATTACTCTGTATTAGAGCAACCACAGTTTGAAAGATTTAGATATTGGATAGAAGAACAAGCAGAAATATTTGTTAAAGATGTAATGGGTAAGTATCTAAATGATACCATGATAGTAACAGATAGTTGGGTTAATATATGTGAGGTAGGTGGTATTCAAGGACCACATTATCATGGTAATAGTATAGTTTCAGGAGTATATTATGCAAACTATGATAACACTAAACATCCTACAACTTACTTTGTTAAGAATACATCATTGATGCAATTTCCAGACAATCCTACAATTAACCTTGCAAGTGAGAAGAACACAAGATATAATCAAATTGACCATATTAAAGCAAATGAAGGAGAATTATTACTCTTTCCTGCTACAGTTGTTCATGGATATAAGAAGAATACTGAAGCAAACCGTATAACACTTGCAATGAACTTTATGCCAAATGTTGTAGGTGATGGTGATTATGGATGGAGAGTTTCAAGACTATCAAATGAAGAAAGGTTAAGAAATTTTACAAAAAGGAAAAAAGACGAGATTTGGGTGTATCCTGATATTGATATGGAAGAGTATCACTCTGATTAACACTATGAAATGGCGAGTCTTTGCAACCACTAAAGATGGTAGAAGGGTTAATACTCTATTCGAGTCATTATCTCCCAACAGATCTGCAGCACTATTAGAAGCAAAAGAAAGATATGCTGTGGATGATCTGTGGATACATCCTGAACCAGATAGGTAGACAGTTAACAAAGTGTCCACTAAACCCCCACAGAGGGGTTTTTTCATGTATTATATAAGAGTGCTCAGGGCATTGCGTGCTTGTAAGTCCCAGAGATGTGGTAAACCCACGAGTGAGGCAATGTAGCGAGCAGGTGCCGTGGATAAGACCTCACTCAACCTAATCCCCATACCTTATGCTAACAAGGGCGAGGTTAATGCGAAAATGGGGATTTCATTCTTTATTACTCAGGATTATGTCAACTAAGACTCAAAAGAAACTCAGTCCCGATGCTATTGCAAGGGCAGAATTGAAAGTAAGAGTATTACGTTGGACTAATGATTTATGTGTTGCTCTTGAAGAACAGTACATAAGATACTCTCTTAATTCAGCACGTAGATCTTATAATTCTTCTCCTTCAGACTACTTAAGGGCAAGGATTGAAGATCTTGAAGATGGTAAATCTACTATGGAATTTCGTATTACCACTGGTAGAAAGTATCACAAAATCATTCAATATGATAGAGGAAGAGCAGGAAGTGTTCACGCATTTGTTGATAAGAACACTGGTGAAGTTTATAAACCTGCATCATGGGCATCACCTGCAAAACATGTAAGATATGATATGAGAATTATCAATCAACGTGAAGCAATGTATGCAAACTGTGATTGGGCAGGTGGTTATCTTTACCTTAGAGGTTGATAATGGGTAGACCTAAACTTATCGGACCTCTAACCGCTTCCGAAACTAAAAAGAAACAACAACGTCATCAATCTTATCTGAGGAATAAACAATTAACAAAAGATCGTGCTCTTGCTTCTAAACGTAGGACACAAGATGAGTTTAAGGAGAGAAAACTTAAACGTGCTAATATAGGTTGCGAATATTGTGGTTATGTGGGAAATCCTAATGAATTTGATTATCATCATCGGGATCCTTCCACAAAGATAACATCAGTATCAGATATGTTAGGACGTGGAAGTAGACAAGCAATAATAGAAGAGGAAGAAAAGTGTGATTTTATCTGTAAAGGATGTCATGCTGATTTACATTACCCACATTATCCATTTCACGACAGATGAGAACAGTAACAATTAGTAGACAAATTGGGTCATTACTGGTTGTTGTTGGATATTTCATAGTATTGCATGTAAGTGTTACTTATGGTACAATAGTTCATGCTATTGCTTGCTTAATGAGTATTCCATTCTTTGCAAGAACTAAAGCATATGATGTGGTGGTAATGCTATCATTTATGACATGTGTTTCTATCTCTAAGTTTGCTTTCTAAATACAAATGTTCACTGACTAATTATTATGGCACAACAAACAATGTCAGCGCCTGGTGTTGATACAACTGCCAAACTGAATGAGTTAGATAGACTAACAAAACAGTTGAAGGTTGCTATGACAACTATAGGTAATATTGATGAAAGGTTGTCAGCAATGGAGAGTATGATTAACTCTGCATTATATAAACAACAAGAAGATATTCGTCAAGCATATGTAGAGATCAATTCTCTTAAATCACAGAATCAAGTAAGAGAAAAGTTTGATCTTGATGCTCAAGTTGCTCAAACGCCTGGTGTACCACCAACTGCATAATTACACTCACTGAATCACATTTATTATGGAAGATTTTGAATTTGAATCACTTGAAGAATTGAATAATACTCCATTAGAGGAGGATTTATTTGAGTTGGGTATTCAGGAGGAGTTATCCCCAGAAACCAAGAAACTACTCAACCAGTTTTAGAACTGTCCACTAAACACCCTATAGGGTGTTTTTTTATGCAATAATATATTATTGAAACAAAGTTGATGAAACTACGAACACATCAGCGTGAGATAGTAGAGGCAATGAAACACACTAATAAGGGACAAATCCTTGTCCCTACTGGTGGTGGAAAGACTCTATGTATGATTAAAGATGCACTCAATGAGTGTGAATCTCTTTGGGATTATGATAAGAATACAAGGAGATTCGTGGAACCCAAGAAAATTGTAGTAGTGGCGCCTCGCATACTACTTGCACAACAACTGTGTGATGATTTCTTATCACATAGTTTTGATAATGTTGCAGTATTACATGTACATAGTTCAAAGACTCGTCATTGGACAACAACAAATAGTAAGGAAATATATGATTTCGCTGTTAGTAACTGGAAGAAACATCAGTTAATCTTTACTACATATCATTCTCTTCATAGAATACAAGAGTCTAAGATTAAGGTTGATACAATATACTTTGATGAGTCACATAACAGTACACAAAAGAACTTTATTGAGGCAGTTGAGTATTACTCAATGTATGCAAAACGTTGTTATTTCTTTACTGCAACTCCTAAACATTCAAGAACTCCTTTAAAAGTAGGAATGAATGATGAGGACATTTTTGGTAAAGTAATCATACAAGTTCCTGCTCCTGATCTTATCTCTCAGGGTTATATTATCCCACCTAAAGTATCATCTTGCAAGTATTCTGCTGCAATGGAACAACCTGAAAGGGATAAAAGTATTCTATTAGAGATACTTAAGACTGAAGATAAGATGGATAAAGTGTTAGTTACTGCAAAATCTACAAAGGATATTGCTGCACTAATGTCACGCACATCTTTCCAGTTAGAGTGTAAAGAACTCCTTGGATATAGTGTCATGTGGATAACATCTAAACATGGTGCAATTATAGATGGAGTTAAAGTTAGGAGAGATAAGTTCTTTAATACTATGAACAAATGGGGTGATGATCCTAACAAAAAGTTTATTATGTTTCATCATTCAATACTATCTGAAGGTATGAATGTTCATGGGTTAAGTGCATGTATATTGATGAGAAATTTAGACTATATTACAATGGCGCAAACGATTGGTCGTGTAATAAGACTACATAAGGAGGATGCAAAAGATATAAAACATGGTATAATTAAACCTGGCGATGTTAGTAACTATCGTAAATCTTTTGGTAAAATGTTTGTACCAGTTTATTCTAATGTTGGTATAAGTACAACCAGAAGATTAAACACAGTAGTTAATACTATATTTGAAAAGGGTGAAGCACACGTATCACATGTAACAAGATGACATTATCAACTAAGTACCGTAATAAATTAACAGATATATGTTGTAGGATGATAACTACTGATGGTATTCCTGTTAGTTTAGATGAGAGAATATGGATGAATAAGTTATGCGAACATAATGGTCATGCAAGAGAACTTGTGGGGGCAATGTTGTGTCCTGATTTTATAGAAGATCGTGAATAATTTTGGTACTATTGATACATCTTGGAGTAGTATTAGAATATTTCTAATAATAGTTATGGCGGTAATTTGGTTCTATTTGCTTAATGTAGAACTGAGATCAGGAGATGACTGAGACAGTTAATATACTGTCACATAAAATGACATATCGTTCAAATATGCGGTATGATAACATCATTGGATTTAATTATGAAAACCAAAACCAAACGAGTTTGTGTTACTCCACTCTCAAAGAAAGCAAAGAATCGCTTCATTGATGAAATGGATTTATTCCATACATGTACAGTTGAAGATGAGAAATTGCACGAGGGAATTAAACACTATTATTTGAAATCATTGAAAGGAAACTATTTCTTTTGGGTTCCAACTAAAGGTAACAAAGATTGGAAAGTAGAATGAAAGAAGAACATGGAATCCAAATGATTTGGACTGGAGGTATTATTATCCTCATCCTAATTGTAGGACTATTTGTTAATCTATCTTCAACAGATAATCCATCTTCAGGTATGTCCAAACAAGAAACATATCTTAGGTTACAATCTCGCCCATCCAAACTTATTCAATAAAATGAGACAAATCGAAAAGATTCGCAACCAATGTTTAGAAGAACTTGAACAGACTTATGCAGTCAGATTAACACAATTAGTCGATGAATTACGTCTTGAAGATGCTGAATCAGTGATGCAAGAAATGGTCATTGAAAATGACATTGAAGATGCAGATTGGACATTTATGGATGATCTAACTGAGTTTAATAATGAGGATCTCGATAATATCGAGTTTGAACAGATTGAGTAAACAAAGTAGACAAGAGAAGAAAGATATTGAGAATTTGCTTCCATCAAATAAGAAGCATTTGAAGTTTCTTGCTGCTCTTAAAAGAGATCTTAAACGTGATCCTAAAGGGACTAAATTAAGGAGGAAGGATAGATTTAAGAATGGGAAGTGATCTACTGGGGCAAACAATCTTTGCTGTTAATATCTTCAAGTACAGTGTAACAAACTGGGAAGAAAAGAAACCAAAACTATTATCATTACTTGACTTTAGTGATGATGATGTGGTACAATCTAAATTACCACAACATACTGATTACTATTCTAATCAAGGTAGACCACCATACTTTAAACAATGGTGTGAGATATTAGAGGAAGATCTTAACAACATCTTTCAACAAGGAGATGTAATTACTCCATTACTTAAGAATAGTACAGATACATCTAAATGGCAATTATGGTCACAAAGATATAACAACCAACAATATCATTCATGTCATAATCATGGAGTTGGAAATCTTTCGTGTGTATTGTATCTTGAATTTGATAAAAGTGTTCACTCTCCTACTTGGTTTCATTCACCATTTAATGATCCATTTACAGGATATAATCAAGAATATGTTCCTCAAGTTGATGAGGGCGACATCATATTATTTCCTGCAATGTTATTACATGAGGCACCAAATAACACATCTAACGTGAAGCGAACTATTATGTCCTTTAACATTCCAATAGGGTAAAATGTACCATTGTAATCTTAAACTAACTGACAAACAATATAATCTCCTAAGTGAAGCATTGTTCTTCTATTCTGAGAACTCTAATGATAACAATCTTGGAGATAGAATAGAGGAATTAGAAGATTTAATTGATAGTAATTCCAAAAAGGTAACAAGGAAGAGAAAGACAGACAGTTAAGGAAGTGTCCACTATTCTCCCCATTGGGGTCGATTGTGTGTCATACTATAAGTATGAAAAACACTCATCTCGAACATCCTGAAGACAACATCCTTAATAATGGTAAGGAAGGTGCTAAAACAGTACTTAAATTCTTTCAGGAAAAGAATAGCAAACTGTCTGTAAAGTATGACGGTTCACCTGCTATTGTGTGGGGAAGAAACCCTGAAAATGATAAGTTTTTTGTTGGTACTAAGAGTGTATTTAATAAGGTAAAAGTCAAGATTAATTATACTCACCATGATATAGAATTGAATCATGGACATACACCTGAAGTTGCAAGTATCTTGCACATGTGTTTAGTTAGTTTCCAGAATTACTCAAACATGGGAGTATTTCAGAGTGATTTTATTGGGTTTGCAGGTACTAATGAGTACAATCCTAATACAATTACTTACAAGTTTGATGAGGAAATTGACTCTGATAAACATAACATAGTGGTTGCAACTCACTCTCATTATGTTGGTGATGAAATGAAATCTATGGACTGTGTATTTAATACAGAGTACACATTCTGTGGAAAAGCATACAATTTGAATACAAATGCAGAGTTAGTTCATAGACATTTACAAGTAGGATTGTGGGTCAATGTTGCTAAAACTCTCATACCATTTGTTAAGTTCCCTGATATTAAGGAAGGGAAAAAGATTAAACAAGTTGTTAATCAGTTCATTCGTGAGAGAAGAGAATTGACTGCAAATGCACTTGCAAAAGAGACAGGATTCTCTGCAAATCTCTTCCACTTGTATAACATTATTAGAGAGATTAAACTCTTGTTGATGACAGGAATTAACCCTGAAGATTCTACTGTAGAATGTTACATTGGTGATGAAATTGGTGGACATGAAGGATATGTCATGTCAAATGTTCATGGAACATATAAACTAATTGATCGTCAATATTTCTCCTATGCTAACTTTACTGTAGGGAGACAGAGGAAGATGAGTGACAGTAAATAAACTGTCCACTATTTTCCCCACAACACAATTTCTGTGTTATATTAACAATATGGGAAACAAACGAGGCGATTCCTAAGACTTTCAAGGTGAGTTCAATTCCATTTTTGGTGAGTAACTCTTTAAGTCGAACTTAAGCAGAATGTAAGTCCTCGTTTTGTTTCTCTCACCCATTTCTTTACACTAATGGCACTATCTGAAGAAACTATTGCTAAACTTGCTGACGTACTTGTACCAGAAGTTATTGCATACATAGAGGATGATTTTCCTCGTTTAAATGAGTTTTTGATGGAAGTAATTGGTGATGCAATTTGTGACAAATTGGGTAACAAAAAACCTGATGGTAGTTGTGAATTAAGTGGGGATATGTCAATGGATTTGGTTGTAGCAATCGCAGAAAGAATTGCACTCAAACCTATTAACAACCTCATGGAATCTGATCCATCAAACTTATAAGAATTATGGGAATGTGTTCGCCCTAAAGTTACACATTTTTAAATCGTTTATTTAACAATGTCCGACCTAATTTTCGTTCTTGAACAGTGCTCAAACGGTAATGAACTTATCGAAGTCATTGATGCTTACCTTGCAGGTAATTTTGAGTAATCTAACAATTTAATACGTCAATTTAGTACACATTCGCTTTATTTTAATGGGAACAAGATCACGCATTGCATTACAATTAGATGGAGACAATCTTGTCTCTGTTTATTGTCATTGGGATGGATATCCTACCTTCAATGGTAAGATTCTCCGTCAATATTTCAACACTCGTGATAAAGTTACCGAACTAATTGATGGTGGTGATATATCATCACTATGGTCAGATTCCACTTGGGATTTAGAAGAAACTCGTCCTAATCAGACACTATATTATAGTGAAAGGGGTGAAGATTGTCCACCTAAGTTACATGATAACTTTGATGATTTGTTAAAATTTGCAGAGGAATTTACCTATGTATTTGTTAACAATGAGTGGATATGTTATTCACATGATGGTTGGGATGGTGACAAACCTTCAGTAACAACTAAGGTTGAAATTCCAAGTGGTAATTTATATGATAGTGATGGTAATCCTATCAAACAAGAACCACTTGTTGCCGCCTAATTACATGAGGGAGTTATAAACAACTCCCTCTTTTTTCTTTATCTAATTATTATTATGTCTGAAAAAGAGTCATTTAAAGAATCGTATGATTCATTTGATGCTGAAGCATATCGTGAATATTGCGATCAGTTAAATGTATATCTAAAGAAAGATCCTACTGAATTAATAGAAGTTATTAAGAGATTAGGATTTAAATTAGATCAAACACTTTCTAAGATAATTAATCAATTAGATGAGGTAATTGAGTTAAATGATGATGAACCACGTTATCATGTTAAATAACATTTAAAAGGGTGTATTATGACGATAGTTAATGATCCAATCCGTAATTTCTTTACTGATGAAGAATGGCATGAAATTGATGTTCTTGTGTTTAGCAAAATGCCTCAAGTTGGTGATGATAATGATAGATTAGAGGTGTTACAGAAAATATCAGATAAGATGGCGAATTTGTTCGCAAAAAATGAGATAAACGTAGTGAAATCAGGTAGAGTTGGTAAAGATTTAGACTCATTAGATGGAGTATTACAATGAGGGTAATATTCGCACTACTTATAGCATTGGTAGGTGTAAATGTTGCACTAAGTATCATTAATTCACCATTTGTTGAGAAGTTACAAGAAAGAAATGAGTCACTTGAGAAACTGTCACAAGACCTATAGACAAAACGTGAAAAATGGACTATATTAAGAAAGTCCACAAACACAGTCACAATTTATGACAGTTGCTGCTACTTCTGCAAAGAAAACTAACACAGTTTCACGCAAAAGACGCACTCGTAAAGTTGCTCAAACAACTACGAAAGTTCAACCAAAAGTAACAAAAACTGTTACCAAAGTTCAACCAAAAGTTATTGCAACCCCAACAATGGACAAACCTTCAGCAACACTTATCACCAGACAACAGTACGTTGAGGATATCAAGAATAGATGGAATATTCATCTATTTGAGACTCAAGAACTCTGGAAAGATTTGGTAAAAGGTTATAACTACCTTCTACCATTTGCAAAGAAAACTGTTAACTACGTTCGTGAATCTTATGATCGTGCGTTTAACACTACTCCAGAGAATACTGAAGTCAAGTAATTAAGTGACAGTCTACGAACTGTCCACCAAACCCCCAATAGGGGGTTTTTTCATGTTATACTATAAAAGTAAACAATCAAGGGAGAAATCCAATGCAAACAATGGTTAGAGATTATTCCCAAGACCAGTTACAAACTATCAAGGGATTCTTTACCGAGGATGAGTGGGACGCAATCGACTCCGCACTTGCAGATTATCAAGATTATGGTGATAAAGAGTCAGACTTGATGAACTCAGTCGGAAACAAGATGTATCAACTCTTTAATCCAAAATTCCAAGATGAGAATCGTCATCCTGACAGTGGTGCAAACTAATTGCACCACTTTTTTATTAAACTTTGTCCCTTACTAATTAACAATCATGGAGAACATTTACCAAGAAGCGGTAGAAGTTAAGGATACGATTGAAGATGCAGTTGAATATATTTGTAGAGAATATCAACTTTCAGGTGAGAAAGTTTGGACAATGGTTTACGGTTTAAGTGAAGCGCACTTGAATCAATTTCCTATTGAAGATGAAGATTATGAAGAGTAAATTGAAGTTTGAATGTATCATCGAATTTGACGATGATTACGGTCTTCAAGTTAAACATTTACCTGAAGAATTACAAATGTATCTTGACTCAAACTATGAGGAAGATTCATACGCAAAAGTAACACAATGGAGGACAACTTTACTATGACTTATCTTGATTTATTGACTGAATTACAGTCATTTGATGATGATGATCTATTAAAAGAAGTCACTGTTTATGATACATTTAATGGTGAATTTTCACCTGTTGGTGTATTACTTAGTGATGATAATCGTGGTTCTTATTTGGAGATTTAATCATGTTATCTGATGCACAATTACAACAACGAAGAGATCTAATTGATGATCTTGGTTATGCAATTAAAGAAGATAATAATCTTCTTGGTGAACTATTAGATGACTTAGTTTCACGATTAAATGAGAAAGAAGTAAAGGAATATGAAGTACTTGTAGGTTCAATTTTTGGAGACAATTAATGGTTGAAGATGTAACAAACTCACCCGAAGATTGGAATGATTTTTGGTACAATTCCAAAGATATTACACCAGTCAAGAGTATAAACAAGGAAGGAAAAGTACAATGTTTCGTTGATAACGAAGAGGTCGATTGTACGACTTGGAAACCTATTACTCCTTGGAGAACTCTACGCAATTACTAACAATTAACCCAACTGATTACAATGCCTAATTATCATCCAAAAGAGATTAATTCTCTTGACAAACTAACAACGGAACAGAAGGATATTATATGGGCGAGTGGTCATTATTTGACTGAACATTTCCCTGATGAGTATATTAATTGGGGAACAGATGAGATTGAAGAATGGATCGAAGAGAACAAATGGGAACCATTTGAATATTATTCAACTCGTGATATTTGGGAGTTTATTGATGGTCTTGCATACAGTTTAAGACGTTATGTTAAACCTACGGAGGAATATTAATTAACATGAATGAACAACAAATAGAGTACTTAGTTGATAGTTTCACTCATGCAATTAGTGAGTGTGATGCTACAACAATTACATACGAAGAATTGGAAAAAGTATTACATTTATCCCTACAATCTCTTGACCAATGATGACTAATTACACCCAAACTGCAAATGAAAATGCAACAAATAGTGAGTTAGATGCGAAACGCATTGTGAAACATAGGACACTCAATCGTGACCAGAAAGATGAACTAATTGAGTCATATGTTAACCTCTTAATTGATAGTATGAGTACAAGTGATTTGATTTCTTATGTATCAGAAGACTTGACTAATTTCTGTGAGAAACTAACAGATATTGAGTTAAAAGAGGAAATTAGTTTAACATTAGATGATGAAATGTATCGTGAATTAGTTGATAACATAGAATAATAAAAACGTCAAGTGGATTTAGGACACTAATTTAAGTGTCCACATATTCACCAAAACACGATTAAATCGTGTATTATATAAGAGTGGAGGAAATCCACAAGTTCTTTATTATCATTTTTATGACACAATCAACCAAACTAAGTGTTAAAGAACTTCAAACAGTTCTTAACGATCTACCGTTTGAAATGGAAGACAGAAGTGTAACAAATGGTGATGATTTTTACAGGTTATATAACAAGTTCTTTCATGTAATTAATGGAACTGATTATAAAGTTGATATTGTAGATTGTCTTAGTGCGCTACACCGAGTCATGGAAGATTTAGAGATGTATTCTTA
>MDTE01085319.1_pt1 | contig 23221 bp, 23 predicted proteins | sample 811231 | NCBI WGS metagenome assembly MDTE01 (sample SAMN05326651, study PRJNA326480) | marine metagenome | isolation source: seawater | place: Indian Ocean: Red Sea | collected 2010 | reverse complement strand
TCATCCAAGGAGCCAATGCTCCGGGAATGGCTAGACGGTCTCCTCTATTACCTGGCGGCCGCGATAGAACCCGCACTGAGGGCACACGGTGTGGGGCAGCTTAGCGCTGCGGCAGCGTGAGCATAGCGCGGGGTGGAGCGGGCTGAGCTTGTATGAAGCCAGCCGCCGACCCTTCCGGGCCCTGGTCAATTTCTTCCTGGGTACCGCACCCATAATCGGTCACGTCCTTTTGGTCTGGCCTTGCGTCAGGTGCACATTTCGGCCGCCGCCGGTCATTCTACCAGGCAAAGGCGTAGAGGTACACTTTTCAAGCGAATGGGAGGCTGGAGTGGGAAAGTCCCAGTCTCTGTTCATGTCCGGGTCATGTGCCGGAAAGGAGCCCCTAGATTGCCCCCCTGGATTATCACTCGACGCTAAAGAAGTATTACTAAGGAGGAGGCCGGTCTATTCCAGCCTCTCGGTTAAAAGCTCCGCCAACGACTCCCACCGCGCGTCTATGGAGGAAGCTTCACATTTACATTTTTCCTCGTTTAAGTTCGCTCCGCACTCAGTACACAGGCCAAGACATTTGTCTCGGCACAACGGCTTTATGGGCACCTCGGTGATGGCATACTGACGGACCAACTCGCTCATGTCCAGGCCGTGTTGGGCATCCAGATGGGCCACACCGTCCGCCTCTTCCGGAGGATCGACTTTGCGGCCAGTCTCCGGATCAACCGTGGCGAAGCATTCTTCTTCCATTGTTAATTCGGACCCGTATTCGAACTGGCTGATGCACCGGCTGCAGGACAATTTCACCCGCAAGTCCAGTTTGGCCCGCACCAACACACCGTGGTGTGTCCGAATGACCTTGACCCATCCCTGGGCCCGGTCCGAGCCATCTTCAGGGCCGGTGAAACTTTCGTCTACTTCGTAGTCTCTGGTCGACCCGGTAGGCTCCTTCAACAACTGAGCCAAGTTGTAATGCATCGAGCCTATCCAAACCCTTCAAGTGACCGATGACAATTATAGATTCTGCCCACGTTTGCCTGTCAAGGAAAACCGGTTTCCCAGGCGTGGCCATGCCTGTTATGTCGACATGAGCATCACTGACAGTTATGTCAGTTTATGCCGGCCAGTAACTAGGGTTTAGACCGGGCACTCATACTCTCTTGAATGTAGTCGACGATGGAGCCGGTGGGCGTGCCGGGACCGAAGACCTCGGCGATCCCCAGGTCCTTCAAGGGCTGGCGGTCAACCTCGGGGATGATTCCGCCCACCACCACGATAACGTCGTCCATGCCCTGTTCCTGGATGAGGGTCATGATCTCGGGCAGTATCTCCAGGTGGGCGCCCGAGAGGATGCTCATCCCAATCACGTCCACGTCTTCCTGACTGGCCGCCTGCACGATCATCTGGGGGCTCTGACGTATCCCCGTATAGATAACCTCCATACCCGAGTCCCTGAGGGCGCGGGCGATGACCTTGGCTCCGCGGTCGTGTCCGTCCAGTCCCGGCTTTGCCACCAACACCCTGGTGGGCCTGTTGTTGTCCTGCATGATTAGGGATTACTCTCCACCAACTCGGTCAATATTCCGAACACGGACCTGGGATGCACAAAGGCGATGGTCCCCGATAGGCCCTCCCTGGGCTTCTGGTCGATCAGATCCAGGTCCAGGGTCTTCAGCGTCTGCAACTTACCCGCGATATCGGTGACGTTCAAGGCCAGGTGGTGCAGGCCCTCGCCCCGGCGTTCGATGAACCGGCCCACTCCGGTCTCCGGGCCGGTGGGCTCCAGCAGCTCCAGGCGAGTCTGGCCCACCTCTATAAGGGTGGCGCGGACGCCCTGGTCCTCCATCAACTCGATCTCAGCATCGGGCACATCAAAGACCTTCTTAAAGAAGGCCAGCGACGCCTCTATGTCCTTTACGGCCACGCCCACGTGGTCGATGTAATTAACCGTGCAGACCTCAGTCACTTTGCGTTGTCTCCTCTCTAATCGTCAGACACTGTCCCCTCCCCCGCTGGCGGGGGAGGGTTAGGTTGAGGGTAACTTTCCGCCACCAACATGCTTACTGAAACCCAGACCAGCCCCTATACCGGGTACTGCTGCATCAACTGCCGGGCGATGAGCAGCCGCTGCACCTCGGACGTTCCTTCATAGATGGTGGTCACCCGGGCGTCCCGGAAGATCCTCTCCACCCCGGCCTCCTGGAAATATCCGGCCCCGCCGTGTATCTGGATGGCCTTGTCGGCCACGTTGATGCACATCTCCGAGGCCATAAGTTTGGCGATGGACGCCTCCTGCAGGAAGGGCTGTCCAGCGTCCATGAGACTGGCGGCGTTCATGGTCGCCACCCGGGCTGCGTGCACTCCCACAGCCATGTCGGCCAGCATGAACTGGATGGCCTGGTGCTGGGCGATGGGCTTGCCGAAAGTCTCCCGCTGCTGGGCGAACCGCACCGCAGCTTCCAGGGCCGACTGGCCGATGCCCACGCTCTGGGCAGCGATGATGATGCGGCTCTGGGTCAGTATCTCCATGGCGTGGTTGAAACCCCGCCCGCGCTCTCCCAGCAGGTTCTCGGAACTGACCGGGGTGTCCTGGAAGACCAGCTCGTCGGTGGTGGAACTGCGCATGCCCAACTTTCCGTGCATGGGGTTGATGGTCAGGCCCGGCGAGTCCTTGTCGACCAGAAAGGCGCTGATGCCCTTGTAGCCCTGGGAGCGGTCTTCGGTGGCGAACACCACGATGGTCGAGGCCACCGAGGCGTTGGTGATGAACATCTTGCTGCCGTTGAGGAAGTAGGTACCGTCCCGCTCGGTTGCAGTCGTCTGCAGGGCTGCGGCGTCGGAGCCGCCGCTGGGCTCGGTCAGTCCAAAGGCGCCCACGGCCTGGCCCGATGCCAGGGGAGTGAGCAGCCGGTCCTTCTGTTCGTCGTTGCCGAAGCGGTCGATGCAGGCGGTTCCCAAGGCCAAGTGGGCCAGCCAGCTTACACTGGTGGAGGCGTCGCCTCGGGCCACTTCCTCGGCGGCGATGGAGACCTGCCGGTAGCCGGCCGGGCCGCTGCCGCCGTACTTGGTGTCGATGCCCAGACCGGTCAGACCAAGGTCGGCCAGACCCTGCCAGTTGTCCCACTGGAACTCGGCCTTTTCGTCAGACTCTTTGGCCTTGGGTGCTATCTCCCGGTCCACGAAATCCCTGACCGTCGTCTGGAGCATCTGCTCTTCTTCAGTCAGTATCAAATCGGGCATGACATTTCTCCACTTATACCTTGTTATGTTTACTTATGAGGCTAAATCGCCGGGTAATATGACCTGGCGCTGGTCTCAGGTCAGAAGGTAAATGACTCTTCCTGTTCGCCGAAAACGTCCCTGAGCACCTGGCATATCTCTCCCAAAGTACAGTAATTCTCGGCGCATTCCAAGATGGCGGGGACGGTGTTTTCATCACCGGACGCCGCCTGGGAAAGGCGCTCCAACGCGGCCTTTACCTTACCCCCGTCCCGCTCTTTCCGGAGCTTTTCCAGCCGGTCGATTTGGGTCTTGGCCGCCGCTTCGTCCACCCGCATCAAGCCCCCGATGGGCTCTTCTTCGGTGGTGAACCGATTCACCCCGACGATGGTCCGGTCGCCCGAATCCACTTCCTGCTTGTGCCGGTAGGCGGCGTCCCCGATCTCCTTGACCTGGAAGCCCTGCTCGATGGCCTCCACCGACCCGCCCATGTCGTCGATGCGCTCGATGTACTCCAGGGCCTGGGCTTCAAGCTCGTTGGTCAGGTTCTCCACATAATAGGAACCGCCCAGGGGGTCCACCACGTCGGCGGCGCCGCTCTCGTAGGCCAGTATCTGCTGGGTGCGCAGGGACAATTGGGCCGATTCCTCCGAGGGCAGGGCCAGGGCTTCGTCCCGGGAGTTCACGTGCAGCGACTGGGACCCACCCAGGACGGCAGATAGGGCCTGGATGGTGCAGCGGATCAGGTTGTTGTCGGGCTGTTGGGCCGTCAAACTCACGCCGGCAGTCTGGGTGTGGAAGCGCAGCATCATGGAGCGCGGGTCCTTGGCCCCAAACCGGTCCTTCATTATGCGGGCCCACATCCGCCGGGCCGCCCGGAACTTGGCCACCTCTTCAAAGAGGTTGTTCTGGGCTACGAAGAAGAAGGACAGCCGGGGGCCGAAGTCGTCTATCTTCAATCCGGCGTCCAGGGCCGCCTGGACGTAGGAGATGGCGTTGGCGAAGGTGAAGGCCAGCTCCTGCACGGCCGTGGCCCCGGCCTCGCGCATGTGATAGCCCGAGATGCTGATGGTGTTCCACTTGGGCACGTTCTCGGCGCAGTACTTGAAGACGTCCACCACCAGCCGCATGGACGGCCGGGGCGGGTAGGCGTAGGTGCCCCGGGCGATGTATTCCTTGAGGATGTCGTTTTGGACCGTGCCGCTGATCTGGTCCTGGGAGACGCCCTGCTTCTTGGCCGCCGCGATGTAGAAACACAGCAGGATGGAAGCGGTGGCGTTGATGGTCATGGAGGTGCTGACCTTGTCCAGGGGGATGCCGTCAAACAGGGTCTCCATGTCGGCCAGGCTGCAGATGGGCACTCCCACCTTGCCGACCTCGCCCTTGGCCAGTTCGTGGTCCGAGTCGTAGCCGATCTGGGTAGGCAGGTCGAAGGCGACGGACAGTCCGGTCTGGCCGTTGTCCAGCAGATAGCGGTAGCGCTGGTTGGTCTCGGCCGCGGTGCCGTAGCCCGAGTACTGGCGCATGGTCCAGATTCGGCCGCGGTAGGTGTTGGGTTGGACGCCCCTGGTGTAGGGAAACTCGCCGGGGTACCCCAGGTCTCGGTTGTAGTACAGGTCCTGAGCAGTCAGGTCTTCAGGGCTGTAGAGGGGTCCGATGGTCAGACCGCTGTCGGTCTGGAAATTCTCCCGCCGTTCCGGAAATCTCTTGACCGCCGGCTCCAAAGTTTCCTTCTGCCACTGCTTTTTATCGCTTCTAGGCACGGCCAACTCCAAAAACTCACTGAGGCGCCGATTAAAGGGGTCGAATGACATAACCCAGTGTCCGGGTCGGCGCGGCCCAACAATTGTACCCATATATAAGGGGTCACTCAAGGTTGGTCGGGGTGACGGCGGGGCGGACGCCGCACGGTTTAGAATCCGATTCCCTGCATATTACTACCTTGGAAAGCTGCAGATACCTCTAGGTGGTCCTATGGGAATTGCCGAGCTAATCATCGCGATATTAGATCTGGTCGGAAAAGTTGTTCCACAGGTCAGTAAGTGGCTGGGCAGAAAGACCAACGGTTACAGCGTCTGGAAGTCGGAGCTTACCTATTGGGCAGCACGGCCCCGGTCAATCGGCCGGCGGTTTGTTGGCCGTGATGCCGAGCTGAAAGCCACCACCGATGCATTCAGACACGGCAACCACGTTGCGCTAACCGGTGGCCCGGGAACAGGGAAATCTCAACTTGCTGCCGAATTCGTGCAGAAGTCCAAGCGCAAAGGCTTTTGGGTTTCTGGCGGCGAAACGCCGATTCAAACCATAGTTGCTCTTGCACCACATTTGGGCATTGAACGGGAAGGTCGCAACGTTGATGAGCTTTTGTTTCAAGTCCGGCGGCGCCTCCAAGCACTGCCAAACAGAACCCTTTGGGTAATCGACAACCTCGCCGACCTGGACCAGTTGAACGGCCTTCTAAACGAAATTGGAAAAGTCACGCTGTTGGTGACCAGCCAAGACAGCAGGGAAGGGGTGCTGCCTGCCGGAATCGTCTTTCAACCGATTGGGGTCTTGGACCCCGAAGCAGCCGTCAGGATCCTTTGCCGAAATGACCGTCATGATTCCAGGCAGCCTGTGTTCAGAGATTTGGTGGATGAAGTGGGCTGCCTCCCCCGCGCCGTGGAAGCCCTAGCGATGCAATTGTCTTCCCCGAATGAAAACCCTGCAAGGCTTTTGGAAGAGCTGCGAGAGTCTCCCAACCCATTGCAATTTGACCGGTTCCAAATGCAGACTGCCGGATTACAAATCCCACAGACCGAATCCTTGTTCAATGCGCTGCGACGTCCGGTAGATGCTCTGGAGCCAGATACTAGAGCGGCGTTGGCGCATCTGGGCTACACGGCCGACCTACCAATCCCGATGCCTTTGGCATTGGCACTGACCGGGCTGGATGGCGGGGCTATAGTCAATTTCTTCGACAAATGCGCCCGCAGGTCAGTTCTATCAGTAAGCGGGAATGAAATCACGCTCCACTCTCTAACTAAAGCATTAATCGCTGCCATAAGCCCGGCTAGGGCATTGCGGATTACCCTTGAGCGCGCCACGCGACGGTTAGCAGAAATTGACGAATCTGGATATCCGCCCCCACCGGATGAGTTCCCACATTACGAGCAATTGTCACGGTGGACATACACCCACATTGACCAAGAAGACTTGGCCTTGATTTCGTTCAGCAACAACTTAGCTATCCATTATTCCAAGATTGGCCACTATGATGACGCCGCGCGTATATACGCGGCGAATCTGGAGGTTGAAGAGAGAGTTTTTGGACCGGAGCATCCCAATACCCTTAACAGCCTAAATAATCTCGCTTCGAACCTCAGTCAAGCCGGACGATTTCTTGAAGCTGCCCAACTCCACAGACAAACCCTAGAGGTCCAAGAAAAGGTTTTGGGTCCCGACCATCCCAGTACGATCTTGAGCCGGAGTAACCTTGGTGCCGACTATGCGAATTCAGGCCAATTCAACGAGGCCATTCTAATTCTTGATCTCACTCTGGAATCCAGGAACCGGGTGTTAGGGCCAGATCACCCTGATACCCTAGGAAACTGTAGCTACCTCGCTGCCACTTACAGCCAATGCGCCCGATACAATGACGCCGTCCCACTGCTCAAGAAGACAATTGAACGCCAAAATCAAATTTTGGGGCCTGACCATCCCGACAGCCTCGTCAGCCGTAACAACCTCGCCGCCACTTTTGGTCAAGCTGGATATTATGAAGAAGCTTTACTAATCATGCGTGAGACGGTGGAGGCTAGAGAGCGTATATTAGGATTCGAGCATCCCGACACATTGACCAGCCTGAACAATCTGGCGAACGCATTTACCAGTGCCCGAAGATTCGATGACGCCTTCAAATTGAACCAACGCGTTTTGGAGGCTCGAGAGCGATTGTTTGGGACAGAACACCCAGACACCCTCGCAAGCCGCAACAACCTGGCATATGTGTACCGGGCTCTTGGTCGAGATGCCGATGCGGACGCCCTTTTCGATTAAGCTCGACAAGATAGACCGACCGCTCGCTATACCGTCAAAGGAGCGCCCTCCACCATGCAACCCCAAGACCTGAACATGACCACCACCGTCACTGGGCATCAGCTTTTTCTTTTTGTGACCCTGGCGGACGCCGAAGACGAGACGGAACTGGCACGGGCCATCGACGGGCTAGGCGGGGACATGGAGAACGCCCACGACGTTGACGGCGCGCCGTCGGAAGACGCCTTCGGCCGGGGACGGTTCCAGTTGCTGCGGGCGGAGGCGGGGCTGACCAACGACCAGCAGATCATTCACCCGGCAGTGTCCGAGGCCCACGGGATGGTGCGATTGGAGTGCGCGACCCTGGTCTCCATCAAAGAGTACGAGGACGGGCTGCGTACTCTAATAGAAGAACGGGGCGGTTCGGTGGAGACCCTGGCCGGGGTGATGCGGCCCCGTAGTTACACCAGCCACGCCATGACCCAGTTCGCCTACGCCCACGCCATGCCGCCCAACAACAGCGAGACCCACCCCCTGGCGGCGGTGACGCCCATGAACAAGACTGACGCCTGGTGGCAGATGGACTTTCTCCACCGGGAGAGTTTCTTCCTGCCCCGCTACGACGAGAACGAGAACATGGTGGTCAAGGGCCACGCCCTGGCCAGCGCCGCCGGGGTGCCCAGCATCAACCGCCGGCTGGTCCACGCCCCCGAGGGCTACGGCCTGCAGGGCAATTACGACTTTGTGGGGTACTTCGAGTTCGCCGAGGCCGACGCGCCAGTCTTCCGGGAAGTCATGGCCGGTCTGCGGGACACCCAGCAGAACCCTGAGTGGAAGTACGTGCTAGAAGGCCCGGAGTGGTGGGGCCGCCGCGTGAGAAACGCCGCCCAGATGCTGGGGCAAGTCTAACCCGCCGCCGAGGTGTAGAGCTCGGACCGGGGGTGGAAGTCGCTCCAGGCGAACCAGAAAGAATAGTGGGAGGGCAGCCGCTCCAGCCTCTCCCCAAACAACGGCCCCTCAACCGCCTGGCCGGTAAGCACCTGCCATAGACTGCCCGTCTCCACGTCCCGCATGAGGGCCACACCGTCCCGCGGCGCCGACGGCTCGAAGGTCAGTGTCCTATCCTCCAGACGGCGTTGGAACGCCGCGCCGCTTTCGGACAGGGGCTCGAAGGTGACCACAACCTCCGAACCCGCGAAATGGTCGTGGATCACGCTGCGCTCCGCGATGGCGCTGAAGGGGTAGGCCTTGGCCAACCCATGCCCATGACCAACTCTTTGCCGGGCAGACGCTTGTCCTTGTTGGACTCGCCCAGGATGCCCGCCGACCCGCCCCGGTAATAGCCCTCGTAGGTGTCGCCCTGGTACCGGCCCCGCTTGTCCAGGACCAGGGTGTCGGGGTGGAGGCTGAGCCACTGCTGCCAGGTGGTCTGCACGGCGGGCACGATCTCCAGTGCCTGGTTCACCTGGGGACCCTTCACACCCCGGCTGAGAAACTGGCTCCACACCGTCTCCGACTGGTGGTCGTACATCACCAGGGCGTTCATGATGAGCTTGGCTGAAACGCCAAAGGTGTGCTCAGTGCCCTGAATCTCTCGGTCATAGACTATGCCCGCGAAGCAGAGGGGCCACCATGTGACGGCGATGGGCTTGCCGCCGACGGTGTCGTTCACTATCTCGTGCCGCGAGAGCAGGTTCAGGGGATAGGCCCGGTGCTCGCCGTTGATGGACACCCCCATCACCCGCTCCGCCAGGTCCATCTGCCCCAGGGCCTGGGCCGAGGTTGCGAATTGGGGCTCCAGAATGGCGGGGATTCCGTCCCGCCCCAGCACGGTGATTATCTTGAGATCACGGGTGCCCGTGGCGCCGGGTCCCGACCGGGCCGACGTGTCGACGATGCTGACCGTCTCTCCCCGCAGGTTCAGGAAGAAGGAACGTAGCTGCGGGGCGAACAGCACGGCGGCCACCAGCGCCACCAGGAGCAGCACCACTATTGAACCGGACTTGCTCAGGAACCATCCCATGTGAATTTTGATGCCGGACGGCGGCGCTGGATTCAGCGGCTAGTCCTGTACCAGTATGGCCTCGATCTCCACGTCCAGACCCGGCTCGGCCAGGGCGGTGATGCCGATGAGCGAGTTGGCGGGATACATGTCCTGGAAGTGCTTGGCCATCAACTCCCGCATCTTGTCCGAATCCGCTTGGTAGTCGGGGATGCTGGTCACGAAGGTGGTCAGTTTGACGAAGTTGCCGAGGCCGAACCCTTCCTCGGCCGCCACCGCCACGAGACGGCCCAGCGTCACGTCCAGCTGCTCCATCATGGACTTGCCCTTGGAATCGGTACCCCGGGCGGTGCAGCCCGATATGAACAGCATGTTGCCCGCTTTAACGGCGCGGCTGTAGGTGGGTCCCGCCGGTGCGATGTCCGGGTATTGCATTCTTTCCACTGCCATCTGAATACTCCTCACTGGCCGGGTTAGAGGCAGGTATTCTAAAGAAACATCGGCCCCCAGTCACCCCACGGTCTGGCACTGAGCACCGCTACCATCTATAATTCGGTAGTCCTTCCATCAACGGGCTGCCATTGATTGGGGAGCAGGCGGGTGTAGCTCAATGGTAGAGCTCCAGCCTTCCAAGCTGGCCACGTGGGTTCGATTCCCATCACCCGCTCCATTCCGCAAATAAAAATAGGCCCGTCCCGATAAATCCGGACGGGCCTATTTTTTTGTTTCTCTTGCGCCGGGTTAGCTGGCCAGCAAGGTCCGTGCGACCTGGCGCACGGCGTCTCCGTCCAGGACCACCGAGAACTTGCCGTCCGGCTGCTCCTCAAAGGACGAGTCCACGTGGAAGGTCCGGAGCAGTTCGGCCACGGCGGATTCCCGACGTTCGTCGGGGATCACCACCGGATCGTCCGACTCTCCCAGGTGACGGTTGATCTCGTGGGTGATGATCTCCCGCTCGATGTACCGCTGCTGGATCAGGTTGATCTCGCCGGTGTGGCGGCCCAGGTAGCACCCGCCGAACTGCATGGACTCGCTGTGCCGCCCTTCGAAGTCGCCCTCGCTGCGGTACTTGGGCTCCAGCTCATTGGCTTCCAGGTAGTCGCGGATCTCCTGGTCCTCGGGGTCCGGATTCTCCAGGTTGGCGATCATGATCACCCGGTACATGAAGAACTCGGCTGGTTCAACCTTGATAATCATGGGATACCCCCAGCGTGCCTAGCGGCCCACCGCCTTCATTATGCGGTCCACGTGGGCCTCATCTTGGCTCAGTGTAGCATCGTCGATACCGTTCATAACCTCGATAACCGCGTCGTTGAAGGGGGTGGGAATGGCTAGCTCCCGGCCCTTCTGGGCGACCAGGCCGTTCATGAGATTGATCTCCGAGCGGCGACCTTTGTACACATCCTGGGCCATGGAGGCCAGCCAGTTGACCCGACCGCCCGAGGCCGACATGTGGGCGTCCAGTTCCTCGAAAACGTCTCCCTTGTCGGCGTCGGCCCAAGTCTGGGCGGGCTGCCCGTTGATGGCAACCACGTTCAGTCCCATGGCCAGGCCGACCTGGGCGCCCTCTTTGGCCAGGTTGATGCGGATCAGCCGGCAGCGGGGGTCTTCGGCCATGGACTGGGAACCCAGCCCGGTGGCGGCGGATATCCCGTTGCCCATGGAGTTCTGGCAGAGCTTGGCCCAGCGCTCGCCCCACAGGTTGTCCGAGGCGTAGGCGGCGTCGATATTGTCCAAGAGACCGGCCACCATCTCGGAACGGGGCGTGATGCGTCCGTCCTGCTCACCCACCCGGAACACAACGTGGCCCGAGTCGCGGCCAACGGCCCCGCCGCGGGTGACCTCACCCGGCTCCCAAAGGGCAACCTCGATGTGGGATGCGATGCAGCCCATCTGCCGGTTGGCGCCAACGATCTCGCCCATGGGAACGTCGTTCCAGCAGTTCTGCAGGGAGACGAAGAACCCGTCTTCCCGTACGTAGCGCTTGATGAAATGGGTGGCCCACTCGGTGTCGTAGGACTTCATTGAGATGAAGACCCAATCGAAGGGTTCGGCGATTCGCTGGGCCTCGGTCAGGTGCATGGCTTTGACAGGCACTGTGAAGGGTCCCTGACTGCCGGTTACGCTGAGGCCGTCGATCTTCATCTTTTCGACGTGTTCCGGCCACATATCGATGAGGGTCACGTCTTCGCCGATTCTGCTCAGGAAAGCGCCGACGTAGCTGCCCAGCGCTCCGGCGCCCATGATGCCAATCTTGTCACCCATTTGGTCTTCTCCTGTTGCTGACGCCCGCCGGGCATCGTTCGCTGTTAGCTTTGGTGCAGAGCGCCTAGGTGGGCCAGTCTCACGTTATAGATATGGCCCAGGTCCCGAATCTCAGACATAACCTCAGGGGGCACCGGGTCGTCCAGACCGATGACCATCATGGCCCGGCCCCGCAGGTTCAACCGCCCCACTTCCATGAAATTGATGTTGATGTTGTGGTTACCGGCGATGGTCCCCACGGCGCCGATGGAACCCGGCTGGTCCTGGTTGTCCACGAACAGCATGTAGGGGGTGGTCGGGACGATATCCAGCCAGTAGTCGTTGATCTTCACGATGTGGGGCTCGTTCCGCATGGACGTGCCGGCCAGGGTGATCTTGCCCTCACTGGTCTCCACGGTGGCGCTGACGATATTGGCGTATTCCTGGGCGGCGGTGTTGTGCTGCTCGGTTATGCTCAGACCCCTCTCCCGGGCCAACACCGGCGCATTGATCAGGTTGACCTGCTCCGTGTTCACCGGCTCCAGCAGGCCCTGGAGGACGGCAGACTGCAGCGACCGGGTGTCGTGCTCGGCGATCTCACCCTGGTAGCTGATGGTGATCCCCAGGAATTGGCCCTCGGCCAGATGGGTGAGCAGCTTGCCCACCACGGTGGCTACCGGCATGAGGGGGGCCAGTACGGCATGGACCTCGGGGGCGACGAAGGGCGCGTTCACCGTGTTACGGGCCGGTTCGCCGTTCAGAACCGCCAACACCTGCTCCGAGGCCTCGATTGCCACCTCACGTTGGGCCTCTTCGGTGGATGCCCCCAGATGGGGGGTGACCACCACCCTGGGATGGTCCACCAACCTGGTGTTCTGCGGCGGCTCCTCAGCGAATACGTCCAGGGCCACGCCGCCCAGTTGGCCCGAATCCAGCCCGTCCAGGATGGCTTGCTCGTCCACCAATTCGCCCCGGGCCACGTTTATCAAGCGGGCTCCGGGCTTGAGCAGGGCCACTTCCTTTCTGCCGATCATGCCGCGAGTGCCGTCGGTCAGCGGAGTGTGCAGGGTGATGAAGTCGGACTCGGCCAACAGCTCCTCCAGGGAGAGCAGCTCGATGCCCTTGCTCCGGGCGTAGTCGGGAGAAACGAAGGGGTCGTACCCCACCAGCCTCATGTCAAAGCTCTGGGCGCGGTGGGCCACTTCCGAACCGACTCTGCCCAGGCCGCAAACGCCCAGGGTCTTATTACGGACTTCCACACCCATGAACTGGCTACGCTTCCACTCGCCCGACTTCAGGGACTGGTGAGCGGTGGGGACGTTTCGTGACAGGGCCAACATCAGGGCCATGGTGTGTTCCGCCGCCGCCACGGTGTTGCCGGTGGGAGCGTTGACCACGGCGATACCGGCGGAGGTGGCTGCGTCCAGGTCGATGTTGTCCACGCCGATGCCGGCGCGGGCGACCACCTTCAGCTTCTTGGCCGTCTCGATGACCTCCTTGGTCACCTTGGTCTCGCTGCGCACCACCAGCCCGTCATAATCGCCGATGACCGACAGCAGCTCCGGAGGCTTCATTCCTGTTTTTACGTCCACGTCGACCTTGGACTGGAGCAGTGCCACTCCCTCGGATCCAATGGGGTCTGATACCAAAATCTTGGGCATGGGTTTATTCCTGGCGATGTGTGGGGTATTGCGCCGCCAGGCTCGAATTCGCTGCGCTGCGTGCCTGTACCAGCGGCCCATAAACTATAGCACAAACAGGACTAATTGGCGGGTTCCGCTGACGCCGTGCGGACTTGAAGACTCATTGGGCGAGCCGATTTGCCCTACTGTAGAACCCAGGCCGTTCCTCCGAGCAACTCCCGTGAGGTTTTCTTGAGGTATCCCATGAACCTTTTGTGTCAAAATTGGGATGTGGGCTCCCCACTTTGGAGTGGAAGGAGAACTGGGTATTGGCCTCTAACGATAACTTCAAAATCTTGTTCGTTGACGACAAGGCGAACGTCCGGTCGTTCGTCGGTCCTGCCATCAAGTCCGGTGGGTATCAATACCTTGAAGCGGAGGATGGCCCGGCCGCTCTATACCTTATAGAGGAAGAGCAACCCGACCTGGTCGTCTTGGACATCATGCTGGAAGACCCTGATTTTGGCGGTCTGGACATCTGCAAGGACATCAGGAGCCGGGGCAACCAGACACCTGTGATATTTCTGACCGTGAAAGACCGTACCGAAGACCCCCAATACCTTAGAAGGGCATTCAGTCTGGGCGGCGACGACTACATCACCAAACGGGAAGAACTGCTCCAGATGGAAAACAGCATGGGCCTGCGCCCAACTGAATACCTGGAGAACAAGTCCGATGTGGAAGAACTGCTCGCCCGGATCGAAGCCAGGCTTTTGTCCCACCATCCGGAAGCGGAGTCCGGAGCCCGCGAATTCGGAAGCTCGCTTAGCGTTGACCTAGAAACGGGACAGGTGCGGGTGATCCGGGGCTCAAATTGGGAAGATGCCAATCTGACGGCGACGGAGTTGGAGATCTTCAAGCTGCTGGCCCACCGTCCCAACCGGCCGGTGGGCGAATCCAATTGATCGACAGCATCGACCCGGACGGCACCATGACCGAACGCAGCCTGGAAAGCCATATCCACCGGCTTCGGCAGAAGATAGAACCCGACCCACACATGCCGGCGTACGTAATCACAGTCCAACGCCTGGGCTACCGGCTGCAGGTCACCGAGTGATGGAGTTTCATTGCTGATCGCCGTCGTTCGCACCGAAATGTGGTTCTTTGGGTTTATCTTGTTCCTTTCCTTCGTGATCGGGGCGTCCCTGGTCGCAGCCATCTTTCTCATACGGAGGAGGCCAGCCGCAATACCCATAGCCGGCGCCAACGAAACGCTGTACCTGGCCGTCAGCCGGCTCAGCCACAGGTTGAAGACTGTGGGCGAAGTCATAAGGGGACACATGCACGGCTTCAGTGACCAACTGCCCGAAGATGAAGATCGGTGGCGGGTCGCCCGGCGCGCAATATCCGACGAGGCCACGGAAGTCGGCAATCTGACCCAGCGGCTGGACTTGATGGTGCGCCTGGGAATGTCCGGCCAGCCATTGGTGATGGAGCCTGTCAACGTCCCAGCTTTGCTGGAAGATCTGATGATTGACCTGGCCCCGGCTGCGGAAGCCAAGGGAATCACCCTTGGTGGGGTGGTGCGCAGCGAAAGCGGTCCATTCCCCCACATTTCCGGGGATGCATCGGCCCTGAGGGAAGTCTTCTCCAATATCTTGGAGAACGGTGTCAAACACAACCCCTCGGGTACTGAGATTACCGGCGAGGTTCGTTTTGATTCCCAGCAGTTGACCGTCACCATCGCCGACACCGGCGCCGGCAACGGCGACAACTTGGTGAGAATAACCAACAACACAGCCACCGCCAACCAAGATGGGTCTCCTAATTGGTCCCCTGACGGAAGCATGATCACCTGGGTCCACCGCACGAACGGCTACCCGGTAGGTGGATATGATGTCTGGGCAATGAATGCCGATGGCTCCGGCCAAACCAACCTAACCAACGACTTTGGAACAGTTGCGGAGCCGGACTGGAGTCCCTGATGCGACCTCGCGAATGCCGCGTTTGGTCCCACAGGGTGGGGTAACAAAGGCTCCTTGACCCACGCCTGCCCCGCAGTTAGGATAGGCCCTGGCTGGCCTCAGAGTAATCTGAGCCTGAAGCCAGGGCCTTTCTCCATACTTTCGCGGATGAAAGACGCCCTGATACGACCCCACCACCACCGGCTCCAAAGTCGTCCTAACGCATAAGACCTGACCCGAAAGTCCAACCTCAGCACTCAGGAGACTCCAATATGTTCTTGATGCGGTTCACCGAACGGGCCTACACCAACTACACCGAAGAGGCCGTGAGAAACAGCCCCAATGAAGCCGTGCGGCTGACCTTCTCCAACAGCAACTTCGACCCCCAGGTGGGCGCCCGCCAGTACAACGAATACCTGGACGAGTACGAGTACTGCGAAGAAGCGGGATTCGACGGGCTGATGCTCAACGAGCACCACAACACCCCCACCTGCCTGGGCGCTACCATGAACCTGGAGGCGGCCATCCTGGCCCGCAACACCAAGAAGCCCAAGATAGTGCTCCTGGGCAACCCGTTACCCACCTTCGAGAACCCCCTGCGCCTTGCCGAAGAACTGGCAGAGATCGACATGATCTCCGGCGGACGCCTGGTCTCCGGTTTCGTGCGCGGCACCGGCGTGGAAAGCCTGGCCGCCAACGTGAACCCCCTCTACAACCGGGAACGGTTCGAAGAGGCCCACGACCTGATCATGAAGATCTGGACCACCCCCGGCCCCTTCCGCTGGGAGGGCAAGCACTACCAGTTCCGGGTGGTCAACCCCTTCCAGACCCCGCTGCAGAAGCCCCATCCGCCGGTCTGGATCCCCGGACTGGGCAGCCCCGAGACCCTGGTCTGGGCCGCCGAGCGCGGTTATCCCTACATCTACCTGGAGACCGACCCTCAGGGGACCCAGGACATGATGGATATCTACACCGAGGCCGCCCGTGAGAACGGCTATGAGCCGGGCCCCGAGAATTTCGGCTACCTCTGCCGCATCCATGTCCAAGACACGGATGAAAAGGCCTACGAATCAGCCAAGGGGTTCCTCACCGGCAACGTGGGTGTGGGCCGGGTGCCCGTGCCCAAGGACTACATGCTTCCCGTGGGTTACAGCGGCAGCAAGAAGGACCCGAGGATCGCCAAGTACCAGGGCCGGGTCCGCAAGGACCCGTTCTTGGGCCTGGGTCTGGAGACCGCCAGCTACGATGAGATTCTGGCCGCCAACCGCTGGATTGTGGGCAGCCCGGAAACCGTGGTCAAAAAGCTGAGGGAGACCCTGTCGGTCATCCGCCCCGGCATCCTGGGTGTTTGGACCAACGATGGCGACACCACCCATGCCGACACCATGCGCTGCCTGGAACTCATGGGACAGGAAGTGCTGCCCGCCCTGCGGGAGATCGGCGCCGACCTGGAACTGACCGACCCATTCCAGAAGGAAGCCCAAAGGGCTTAGTTAATAGCTGAAAGCTGACAGCATCCGAAGGAGAAAAACATGGTTGCCTTTACCGAAGAAATGGTGGACGTTGGCGGCACCAAGGTCCACACCCTGAAGGGCGGCTCCGGAGAGCCCCTGCTGCTGCTCCACGGCGCGGGCGGGAACAACGGCTGGCTCCAGTTCGTGGACGCCCTGGCCGAACAGTACACCGTCTACTACCCCTCCCACCCCGGCTACGGCCAGACGGAGCGTCCCGACTGGCTGGAGACCATCCCCGACATGGCCTGCTTCTATAGCTGGTACCTGGAGACCCTGGGTCTTGAGGGCATAAGGGCCGTCGGTTTCTCCATGGGCGGCTGGATCGCCGCCGAGATCGCCGCCATGTGCAACCACTCCTTCAGCAAGCTGATGCTGGTGGGCGCCGTAGGCATCAAGCCCGAAAAGGGTGAGATTGCCGACCTGTTCATCATCACACCGGCCCAGGTGCAGGAACTCATGTTCCACGACCCCAGCCAGTCACCGGAGTACCAGGCCATCTACGGCCGGGAACTGACCCCGGAAGAGGCCATGACCGCCGAGGGCAATCGCGAGATGGCGGTGCGCCTCTGCTGGAAGCCCTACATGCACGACCCCAGGCTGCCCAGCCTGCTCAAGCGGGTGAACATACCCGCGCGCATGGTCTGGGGCAAGAACGACCAGATAGTCCCCGTCGAGTGCGGCGAACTCTACAACAAGGCCATCAAGGGGTCAGACCTGGTGGTTGTTGATAACTGCGGCCACTCACCCCAGGTGGAAAAACCCCAAGAATTCATAAAGACGGCCCTGGATTTCCTGGCCTAACCCAGCCGATAGCTGACAGCTTCCGAAAGGAGTTTCTTGTGAGTCTGGACGTTTATTACTTCACGGAGATGCCCTACCACTACATCGACGATGAATTGGCGGAGCAATGGCCGTCCCTGCGGCTGACCTTCCCCAACAGCTACTTCGACCCCAACAAGGCCACCGACCTGTTCAAGCGGTATTTGGACGAGTTCCAATACGCCGAGGAGGCCGGTTTCCAGGGGCTGATGATCAACGAGCACCACAACACCCCGTCCTGCATGGACGTTGAGGTGAACATCACGGGAGGCATCCTCTCCCGTCTGACCTCCAAGGCCAAGATTCTCATGCTAGGCAACATGCTGCCCACCTCGGACAACCCGCCCCGGCTGGCCGAAGAAATAGCCATGCTGGACGTCATCTCAGGCGGACGCATCGTCTCAGGGTTCGTGCGGGGCATCGGCGTGGAAAGCTGGGCCAACAACACCAACCCCGTGTACAACCGTGAGCGGTTCGAGGAGTGCCACGACCTGATAATCAAGACCTGGACCACCCCCGGCCCCTTCCGCTGGGAGGGTAAGCACTACCAGTACCGGGCGGTGAACCCCTGGATGGTGCCGGTGCAAAAGCCCCATCCGCCGGTGTGGGTGCCGGGCACGGGCAGTCCCGAGACCGTGTCCTGGGCCGCCGACAACCACTACACCTACGCCGCCTTCCTCACCGAACTCTCCCGGGCCAAGCAGCTATTCGCCAACTACCGGGTACACGCCGCCAAGACCGGCTGGGAGCCGGGGCCGGACAAGTTCGCCTTCATGATCTGCGCCCACGTCAACGAGACCGACGAGAAGGCCCAGGAATCGGGCAAAGCGTTCATGTGGCGCATGGGACATCCGCTGAAGGGCCCCAGGGAATACTGGGCGCCGCCGGGCTATTTCTCCAGGGCCGGCACCCAGGCCAACGCCGCCCGCCGCCAGCGGCCCATGAACGAACTGTCCTACCAGGAGCTGCAGGACGACTACCACCTGGTGGTGGGCAGCCCCGACACGGTCATCAAGAAACTGAGGCACATAAAAGAGGAACTGGGCATCGGATCATTACTGCTGGAAGCCCAGGGCGGCCCGCTGTCCCACGAGGACACCATGCGGTCCATAAAACTCATGGGCGAAGAAGTCATACCCGCCCTGCAGGACTAAGTAGCCTCAGACCAGATCCCCAACTTGACGATTCGTCCCTTCCCCCTCTAGGGGAAGGTTAGAATGGGGGACACTCCGCAGACTAACGCCGGAACACGAAGCTGAGCGCTGACCCCTAAAACAAACAGTCCACCGACAGCTCGCCGCAGGTGTCCCGGATCCACTCGGCCACTTCCGGATGAAGGGGGATTCCCTCCTTGCGGCGGACGGCCTCCACCTCGGCCTCAGGCAGTCCGGCCACCAGCACCCGGTCGTGGCCCGGCGCCGGCTTGGTGCTCTGCATCATCTGCGACCACTCGTCCATCTGCACTTTGAAGGGCTCCACGTCGGTGAAAGCCTCGATGCTGTAGGCGGCAACGTAGTGGCCGAAGTTGGGACGGCCCGGCACCGCGCCGTAACCGAAACCAGTCAGCACCCCGGCCAGGATGTCCACGATGCAGGAAAGCCCGTAGCCCTTGTGGGACCCCAGTTCCCGGTCGCTGCCCAAGGGCAACAGGGTTACGTTCTCCGGGGCCTGTGAGGGTTCCATGATGGGGCTGCCGTCTTCCGCAGCCAGCCAGCCGCCGGGGATCTCCGCGCCCAACCGGCCCGCGATGCGAATCTTGTTCACCGCCACAGAACTGGTGGCCGCGTCGAAGACAAAGGGCGGCTCGTTCTTGGCCGGTACCGCGATGGCGATGGGATTGGTGCCAAGCCTTGGCTCAGCCCCGAATGTGGGCAGCACCGAGGGCGGGCAGCTGGTCATGCAGACGCCGATCATGTCGTGCTCCAAAGCCCTCATGGCGTGGTAGGACGCCATGCCCAAGTGGCGGGCGTTGCCGATGGTGACCATGCCAACACCCACTTTCTTGGCCTTCTCAATGGCGATGTCCATGGCCTTGGGGGTGATAATCGTGCCCAGACCGCGGTCCGAGTCCACATTGGCGGTGGCTGGACTCTCCTTGATCACCTTCCAGTTGGGCTTGGGGTTGATAGAGCCTTCCTGATAACCGGCCACATAGCTTTTCAGCATGTTGGACACACCATGGGAGTCCACACCCCGCAGATCGGCCAGCACCTGGACGTCGGCGGCCAACAGCGCGTCCTCCGGCGGTACGCCCATCTTCTCGAAGATACCGGCCACCGTCCTCTTCAGGTCGTCGTCCTTCACGAATTCCGCGTCGTCATGGCTAACCTTGAACTGCTCTAGCAACTTGTAACTCCTCTGTCTGTCAGGGATGCGGGCCGGACTCGCGCCCAGGCCCACCCAATCGTCTGTGCCCGAAGTATAGCACTGGCGTACCGCCGTGGCCCCCGGCTATAATCCGCCCAATCCCCGCGCTGGTATTCCCAGAGGATTTCGATGAGCGACCCCAAAGAGCAGGCCCTGGACTTCCTATCACGGCTGGGCGGCAACCCCGCCACCGCTTTCCGAGAAACCGGAGTGGCCGACACTGTAATAGCCATCCTGGACGAGATTGAAGTGGGCTACCAGCAAGACAGCTTCGGGAACATCATCGCCAAGGTCCCGGGTGCAGACTCAACCGCCAATCCCCTGGCAGTGGTCGCCCACATGGACCATCCAGGCTTCGAGATTACGGCCCACCATCCGGAAGGCGACAACAAGGGCTACGTGGCCAAGGCCATGGGCGGTGTGCCCCAGGCCAGCTTCGAGCCGGGAATCCCGGTGCAGGTGCTGCTGCCCGACGGCAGCCGGGCCAAGGGTGTCACCGGCGGCAAGTACGGCGACGAGGCCGAGCGGCAGGTGCTGATCCGGTTGGAGCAGCCCCAGGACCTGGAGCCGCCAATCTCCGTGGTCTTCGACCTGGTGGACTTTGAGCTGGACGGCGAACACATCCGGATGCGTGCCGTGGACGACCTGGCCGGCTGCGGCAGCATACTGGCCGCCCTGGCCCGGCTCAGCGAGAGCGACCCGCCGCCGGGTGACGTCTACGGCGTGTTCACCCGCGCCGAGGAGGTTGGCCTGGTGGGCGCAAGGCTCATGGCCGAGGCGGGTACGTTACCCCCTGAGACATTGGTCATATCCGCCGAGTCCAGCCGGACCCTGCCAGGGGCCGAGATGGGTCAGGGCATCGTCATCAGGGTGGGTGACGCCGGTTTCACCTTCACCGCCGATGCCGAGGCCGTGCTCATTCGCGCCCGGGAGACCCTGCGGGATCAGGACAAAGACTTCAAGTGCCAGCGCCAGTTGATGAGCGGCGGGACCTGCGAGGCCAGCGCCTTCGCCGTCTACGGCTACCAGACCACGGGCATCGCCTTCCCACTGGGCAACTACCACAACGGCGCTCCCGAGGACAAGATCGAAGCCGAGTACATCCATATCGACGACTACCTGGGCGGCGTTGAATTAATCACCGAAGCCGCCCGCCGGGTATCGGACCGCACCAACACCGCCTTCCGCCAACGACTGCGTGAGGTGCCCGACGATCTGCGCCAACGGTTGTTGGACACTTCAGGCTGAGACCGTCACCACCCGTTATTCCCGGCTACATGGGAATCCAGAGATTAACTCACTGGTATAGGACTTAACACTAGAACCAAATCTCTAACGCCTGCTCATGGTGAGCCTGTCGAACCACTGCTCCGGGCAAGAAATTCGCCAATAACCGGACCACCCGGCCCTTCGACAAGCTCAGGGTGAGCGGTGCCGAACGAACTGCCCAGACGAAAACGTAGGAGGAACACCAAATGGACGCCAATGAAATAGCCTTCCTATCAGCCACAGAGTTGGGCGCGGCCATCAAGGCCAAGCAGGTCTCCCCCGTTGAGGCGGTGGAAGCCTACCTTGAGCGCATCGAGCGCCTAGACCCCACCATCAACTCCTACATCACGGTGATGGCCGAGGAAGCCAGGGCCGAAGCCAAACAAGCTGAATCGGACATCCAGGCCGGCAATTACAAAGGCCCGATGCACGGCGTGCCCATCGCCGTCAAAGACCAGATCTACACCAAGAGTGTGCGCACCACCGACGCCTCCAAGATCCGGGCCGACTTCGTGCCCGACGAGGACGCCACCGTTGTGGCCAACCTGAAGCAGGCCGGGGCAATTCTCATCGGCAAGCTGAACATGAGCGAGTTCGCCCACGGCGAGCCCCAGAGTTCCCACTTCGGCCCGGCCCGAAACCCCTGGGACCTGACCCGCAGCCCTGGTGTGTCCAGCACCGGCTCCGGGGCCGCCACCGCCGCCCGGCTCTGCGCCACGTCATTGGGCGAAGACACCGGCGGCTCCATCAGGGGCCCGGCAGCCAACTGCGGACTGGTCGGTCTGCGCCCCACCTGGGGGCGGGTCAGCCGCTACGGCGTGGACGGCGCGGGCTGGTCCTTCGACACCATCGGCCCAGTCTCACGCACGGTGTCCGACGCCGCCATCACCATCGGCGGCATCGCCGGCTACGACCCCAAGGACCCCTACACCCACGATGTGCCGGTGCCCGACTACCTGGCTGCGCTGACCGGCGACATCAAGGGACTGAAGGTGGGTGTGGTCCAGGAGCTGATCGACCCGGTGGAACTGGACCTGGCCCCGGCCATGCGCCAGTCCGTGTTGAACGCCGTGGAAGTGCTGGCCGAACTGGGCGCAGAGGTGCGGCAGGTGTCCATGCCCCTGGCCGAAAAGACCGGCTACGTCACCCGCGCCATCACCCACGTGGACCGGGTGAACATCCACCCCGAGTGGCTGCGGGAGCGGCCCGAGGACTACCACCCCAACACCCGCGTCCACTTCACCACCGCCAACCTCATACCTGGCCAGGTCTACCTCAAGGCCCAAAAACTGCGCACCATGGTACGGGAGCAGGTGCTGGGACTGCTGGAAGAGGTGGACGTGCTGGTCCAGCCCACGTCGGGCCACCCCGCCAACGTCATCAACCTGGAACAGAAGGTGGAAAGCCAAGCTGGAGCCAAAGCCGCCCTGGCCGCCGGCGGGTTCCGGGGCCCCTACAGTCTAAGCGGCGCGCCCGCCCTGTCCATCCTCTGCGGTTTCACTTCAGACGGGGATGGAGGGTTGCCCCTGGCCATGCAGATAGCGGGCCGCCCCTTCGACGAAGCCACGGTCCTACGCGTGGCCCACGCCTACGAGCAGGCTACGGACTGGACCAAGAGAGTACCGCCTGCCGCGCTCTAGAGCCGCCCCACGGTCTTTACTGCATGCCTAGACTGAAGATAGTGCTCCCCGCGCTGGCCATGGTGGGGAGCCTGGCAGCCTGGCCGGTCTACGCCCACGGGTTCGGCCAGCGCACAGAATTGCCCGTACCTCTCGGGTATTTCCTTGTTGGTGCTGGACTGGCGGTTGCCCTCTCCTTCGTTCTCATCAGCACCTTTGGTGGACATCAGCGGTCAACCGTCCTACTGGCGGCATAACCTCATCGGCCACCGTTGGTCTAGGGGCGTCCTCACCTCTCCTTTGACACTGCTGCCAGTTAAACTGGTCTCGGTATTCCTCTTGGGCTTGGTCATCGCAACCGGGTTCGGCGGCGACCCCAGCCCTCTCCTCAACTTCAGCCCCGTCTTTGTCTGGGTAATTTGGTGGGTGGGCATGTCCATCACGGTAGCGCTGTTGTGGAATTTCTGGGCCCTGCTCAATCCGTGGAAGATCATCTTCGGATGGGCTGAGGGGATTCACCGGCTGGTGCGGCCGGGACGCAATCTTTCCTTGGCCCGCGACTATCCCGCTCGGT
>MDTE01005271.1_pt1 | contig 23229 bp, 19 predicted proteins | sample 811231 | NCBI WGS metagenome assembly MDTE01 (sample SAMN05326651, study PRJNA326480) | marine metagenome | isolation source: seawater | place: Indian Ocean: Red Sea | collected 2010 | reverse complement strand
TTTCTTGTCCGCAGGTTTCTTGTCCGCAGGTTTCTTGTCCGCAGGTTTCTTGTCCGCAGGTTTCTTGTCCGCAGGTTTCTTGTCCGCAGGTTTCTTGGCTTCGGGGATTTCCTTCTTCTTCGCGTCCGGGGCAGCCTTGTCAGCCGGTTTGCTGGTGCCCGCCTCGGGAATTGTCTTTGGTTTGGCTGCCGGTTCAGCCGTTGCAGCGGGGTCCGCCGCGGTGGGAGATGGAATGGCGGGGGCCACTTCAGGACTTGTCGGTGCAGCCGCGGGTGTACCGGCGTCGGGTGGCGTGGACCCGTCGTCACCACAACCGACCAAGAACACGGCCATTCCGATCCAACAGGCCAACACGTTCGGGTTCAGGCTCTTCATGGTCGGGTCTCTTATTACTGGAGTCTTGGAGGTGGGAGGATGTGTTGCCCGGCAACGGGTCTCTTCATCGCGTGATCTATCGTATGACGCTGAATGGTTCTCGGCCAGCGCCAGCCGTGACAATCATCCAGAGAGTGGACACGAGCAGTCGGTGTCGCGATCATAATTCGCCCTGTCGAGTTCAAAGCGGATCACCTGGAGTGGAAGTGACGATGCGGACCACATGGACATTTCATTCGGCCGGCCGGATCGTTTTCGGCATCGATGCTGTTGAATCGCTCGGCGATCATCTCCTGGAGTTGACCGAAGAATCGAGTCGGGTATTGATTGTCACCGATCCGGCGCTGGTTGACGCGGGCGTGTGTGAGCGTGTGCGTGAGGCACTGCGGGAGTCGGGGATCGAGTCGACCGTGTTTGACGGTGGCTGCCCCGAGCCACCGCTGGAACTGGCGATGACGTGTGCCGAGGCGGCGAAAGCGGCGGGTGCGGGTTGGTTGTTGGGCCTGGGAGGTGGCAGCAACATGGACCTGGCCAAGGTCACCGCGTGCGTGTTGGCTCACGGGGGCCATCCGCGAGATTACCTGGGCGATTGTGTCGTGCCGGGCCCGGTTTTTCCCCTGGCCTGTGTTCCGACGACGGCGGGGACCGGTTCGGAGGTGACAGCGGCGAGCGTCTTGAGTGATCCGGAGCGTGGAATCAAGGTCGCGGTTCTCAGTGACTTTCTGCGGCCACGGCTTTCGGTTGTCGATCCACGATTGACGGTCAGTTGTCCACAGCATGTCACCGCCGACAGCGGCATAGACGCCCTGACTCACGCGGTCGAGGCGTTTACCGCCGTGGACAACGAGCAGTTTCCATTGCCATCCGGCGAGCGATCTGTCTACCAGGGCAGGTTCGTGTTGACCGATCTCACGGCCGGCAAGGCGATCGAACTGGTTGGCCAGTTCCTGCGTCGTGCGGTCGAGGATGGCGATGATCTCGAGGCCCGCGAGGGGATGTCGCTGGCCGCGTTGTTGGCCGGGATCGGATTTTCCAACAGTGGAGTGGCCGCCGTCCATGCTCTCGAGTATCCACTCGGGTCGGCGGTCAAGACCTCGCACGGTCGCGGCAACGGGTTGCTGTTGCCCTACGTGATGGATTTCAACCGCCAGGCGGATCCGGACACATTCGCGATGGTGGCGGCATTGTTGGGTACTGAGATCGACGGATTGACCGACGATGCGGCCGCGGCCGCGGGGGTGGCCGCTGTCGAGACATTGAAGGCCGACATCGGTATCCCGGCCAGGTTGCGCGATGTGGGGGTGGTGCGTGAACAACTGCCAGAATTTGCGGAGATCGCCTCGGGGCTGGTACGGATTTTGCGAGTGAACACACGGGAGGCCAGCCGTGAGGATCTCGAGTCGATCCTGAATGCGGCGTACTAGGGCGCGGGCCTGGCAATCAGGCGTGTCGTTCCCGTAACAACCCGGCAGCAGCCGACAGGCTCTTCAGCTTTTCGTACGACTCGTCCAGCGGCACCTCGTGGTCCTTGCCGGGAGCGAAGCCACAGTCGGGGTTCAGCGTCAATCGTTCCGGCCCGATGTGTTCGATCGCCGTTTCCACTCGCTGGGCGATTGTCTCGGGCGTCTCCACCTCGGGGAATCGGACATCAACGCATCCCAGCCCGATTTGGACCTGTGGTGGCAACTCGGCGAGGATCGCCATGTCGCCGGCCACGGGGATGCTGAATTCGAGCATCAACTGGTCGACCTCGAGTCGCGAGATGTGATTGAGAATCGCCTCGTACCCGCCCGCCGCGCCCCAGCCTTGGCGGCCCCAGTTGCGGCGGCAGAGATGCACCGAAAGTTCGACGCCGTCAATGCCGTCGACGATCTGGTTGATCCAGTCAACAGCATTCCGCATTTCTCTATCGGGATCCTCGAACGTCGCCCGCACCTCGGGATCGACCAGGATGCACAGGTGAGGTTCATCGAGTTGGATGACATCGACACCCATGTCACGAATCGCCAGCAGTTCCTCTCGCAGGACCGGCACCACCGCTTCGCAGAACGCCTCACGGGTGGGGTAGGCCGTTTCCGAGTAACCCGGTTCCCACATTCGCTGGCCGATCAGGTACGGCGAGGGCAGTGCCACTTTCACCCGGCGGTCGGTGTTCTGCTTGAGAAACCGGGCCTCTCCGGCAATGACACCCGGCTGTCGGGGAGTCAGGGGTTCTGTCACCACCTGGTGGTAGCCAAACAACTCGCGTTCGATCCATTGGAACCCATGGCACAATTCGGCAATCACATCGACGTAGGTTTCGCGTCGCCATTCCCCGTCGGAAACGATGTCGATGCCAGCCTGTTCCTGGAGGTGGATGCAGTACCTCACCGCGTCGTCCATCCGCCGTTGCCACGCGGCGTCGTTGTCACCGATGCGCGATCCGGACTGGAACAGGTCGATCACGAACGGCGGTCGCGGCATACTGCCGATGACAGTGGTGCGAAACAGTTGTGACATCGTGGGGTTGTCCGTCCGGGTTGGTTCAGTACAACGCGATCGCTCGCCCCGGCCCGCCGTGGCAGCCCCGGATCGGGATCGCCGCAAACAGGAAGTAGGCCTTGCCGGGAAGCTTGTCGAGATTTTGCAGGAACTCGACGGCAACCATGCCCCGGCTGCCCAGGGCCCAGTAGGTCATCAGTGCGTTTTTCTCATCGACACCACCGATGCTCGGTGCATCGATTCCCACGCAGCGGATGCCGCGATCGTCCAGGTAATCGATCACGTCGGGGGTCACCGCCGGCCAGCCTTCAATCTTGCCGTTGAGCGGGTCCGACACGCAGGCCGAGCCATCGGGCAGTTCCCGGAAGGTGCGTTTGACGTGGCCGGTCCGGAATAGCACCACGTCACCGGACCGCAGTGCCCCGTGGGCTTTTTCGTATGCCCGTACCAGCGGCACGGTGATCTGGGGTGAGCTGGGCCACTGGTCTCTTTTGGTCGAACCGACCAGGCCCCGGACGTCGATCACCCGGGCTTCTCCGCATGTCTGTTTCAGTGGAACTTGCTCGGTTGTCACCGTGCTGGTGCGCCGCCGCCCGAATCGCTGTTGGTACTCCTTCAACCAGCCCTGGACCTCGTCGGAGTAGTCATCGTTGTCGAAGTCCTTGGTTGGCAGGGCGTAGGCGGGTGGCACCAGGTGGGTGCCCGCCTGGGCGTCCATCATGTGGGTGTGGTGCTGCAGATCCAGGTTCTTGGCGTAGAGGAAATCGACCTTGATGTAGGGGGTACGGTGGTTGCCGATGCCCGGGCCGGTCCAGGTGATGGGCAACTGCGAGTCGTTGATGACCGACAGGTCGACGGCCCGCTTGGCCTTGGCCGAGGCGATCAACCGGTTGGCCAGTTTTCCGGGACCGATCGCCAGTGCCCGTCCCTCGCCGTACATCCCCTTGGCGTGACGGGGACCCAGGACGCAGTAGAAGCTGCCCGGTCGCACCTGTTTGAGCCGGGTGACGCCCTCGGTGAAGATCATCCCGAACTTCAGGCCGGCGATGTGGGTTGGTTCGGCCAAATCGGGCAATGGGCCCATGCTGGGGCTGTCGCAACCGACATGCTTGACCCCGCGTTGGCCGAGCAGCGTCATGGTGTCCGGGTGCGGATCGGGCCAGGCGGGTGCGGTGCCTTGCACCGGGTCGGCGAGGAAGCGACGTCCAGCCGGGAACGGCTTGTAGTACTTGTCGGTGTAACCGCTCTTGAAGAGCACCACGTCGCCGAATCGCAGCTTGCGGTGTGCCTTCTCCCACGCCAGGACGTGTGCTGGCTGGATCAGGCTGCTGACACCGTTCTCGGTCGTGTCGAGCAATTCGCTGACATCGATCACCACCGCTTCGCCACCAAACTGCCACGCGGCCACCTTCTCGGTGAAGATCGTTCCCAGTGGTCCCTCGTTCTCCAGCCCGCTTCCGGGGCGTGGGATCGAGTGTGGTGGGACATCGATCTGGGTCCCGGTGTTGCCGTCGATGGTCAGCACGTCGATGTTGTAAGGGGTCAATGCCCCGATTCTCCGGTAGTGCTTCAACTGGAACATCGGGAAGCCCGATGGCCAGGTGCAGGGATGATCTTCGGCGACCAGCAGCGAGAGGTCGATGGGGTTGGCGGCGGGGGCGAGTGGAGCCTGGACGGCAAGGCCCAAAAGGACGACAGCCAGCAATCGGGTTGGATGAGTCATCGGTGTCTGGTCTCCTTGAGGTTCGACCACCAGCTGCGTCTGGGTGTCCGGGCAGGCGGGTCCTGTCATCGCAGTTCTTCGAGCATTTCCATGGCGAACTGCACATGCAGTGCCGTTCCCAGCGGCAGCGCGTCCTCGTCGACCTTGAACATGGGGTGGTGCACGCTGATCCCGGTCCCCTTCTGTTCATCAGCGATTCCCAGAGCGACAAAACAGCCGGGAACCCGCTCGGTGTAGTAGGCGAAGTCCTCACCACCCATCACGGGAGCAAGCTCCTCGATCTGTTCGTCCCCGAGCATTCGTCCGGCAAGGTTGCGGGCGAAGTCCCAGGTGGCGGGGTCGTTGACCGTCGGTGGGTAGTCGTTTCCGGGGAACTCGGTGGTGGCCTGGCAACGGTGCGCGGCGGCGACACCGCTGGCGATGTCGATGACCCGTTGCTGGATCCAGACCAGGTTGTCCATGGTCAGCGCCCGGACGGTCCCGCGGAGCTGGACCTCGGGGGGAATCACGTTGGACGCCGAGCCACCGTGAACGGCAGTGATACTGACGACGCCCGAGTTGAGCGGATCGGCTTCCCGGGAGATGATGGACTGCAGCGACGTGATGATCTGGGCGGCGGCGTGAACGGGGTCGACGGCCAGGTGAGGCATCGCGGCGTGCCCGCCCTTGCCCGAGACGGTCATGGTGAGGCTGCTGGAGGCGGCCAGGAACGTGCCGGGTCGGGACCCCGCCGCTCCGGTTTCGAGTTCCGGCCAGACGTGCAGTCCGAAGATTCTCTGGACGTCGGGATCCTCCAGCACGCCTTCCTCGGACATCAGTTTCCCGCCCGCCCCGCCCTCTTCGGCTGGCTGGAACAGGAGCTTGACGGTGCCGTGGATTTCGGATTCGCGTTCCTTGAGCAGGCGGGCGGCGCCCAGCAGCATCGCGGTGTGACAGTCGTGCCCACAGGCGTGCATCTTGCCGTCGACCTCGCTGCGGAACTCGACGTCGGTCTCCTCATGGATTGGCAACGCGTCCATGTCGGCACGCAGGGCGACACAGGGGCCGTCACCGTTGCCGATCCAGCCGAGCACACCGGTTTTGGCGATCGGTGATCGGTACTCGATCCCGAGTCCGTCGAGCGTTTCGCGGACCAGCTTCGAGGTTTCCACTTCCTCGTACATCAACTCGGGGTGTCGATGCAGCCGACGCCGGATGTCGACGATCCAGTCCTGGATGTCTGTTGCCTGGGAGCGTGTTTCGGTGGCGTTCATTGCGGTGATCCCGTGGAGGTCGTATGGATTGCTGCTCAGACGTCTTTGCCGCTGATGCCCTCGGGCATCGAGAGTGTCCCGATGACGCGCTGGGCCTGGTCAATCAGCGAGCCGGTCATCACGCCCGAATCGCTGCTGAGCAGGAAGCAGGCCAGGTGGGCGACGTCGTAGGGTTTCAGGAGTCGACCGAAGGGGGACTCCTGTTCGCCGATCGACAACCAGTCATCGGGACTCCCCTGCTGTTTTTGCACCACGTCCTCGTTGGGAGTGTCGGTCCAGCCCAGCATGATGCCGTTGACACGGATCGTGTCGTACAACAGGCCGTTGGCACAGTTCTTGGTAAATGTGGCCAACGCCCCCTTGGTGGCACTGTAGGCAGCGATGTGCGGCAGGCCGCAGTAGGCGGCGACGGAGATGATGTTGACGATCGATCCACTGATCTTCTCGCGTTTCATGATCTCGACAGCTCCCTGTGTCAGCAGGAATGGGCCGCGGACGTTGACGGCGAAGAGGTGATCCCAGAGTTCGACGGTGGTGGACTCGAGGGTCCCGCGGGTGGTGATGGCCGCGGCATTGACCAGGCCATCGATCCGGCCGAATCGTTCGTCACAGGCCGAGATGATGGACCGGGTGGCGTCCACGTCGGCCAGGTCAGCCTGGACGAACAGGCTCTCGGCTCCCAGTGCGGCAACCTCGGCTGCCACCCGGTTGCCGTTCTCGGCATTGCGACCGCAGACGACCACGCCGGCGGCTCCCAGCCGGGCTGATTCCAGTGCAATCGCCTCCCCGACTCCCTGGGTGCTGCCGGTGACGACGAGAACTTGTCCTTCGAGACTGGGCATCGGGTCTGGTCTCCGTGATGTGGTGTGTTGTGGTCCACGTGGCGAGTGTGGCGAAACAGGCCAGGTGGCCGCAGGCGATTATCTCGCCCCCGGTGACGATCGGCAACCGGGTGGGCTACAGGCAGGTGACATCACTGGAGCGAGGATCGCTGACCGGGGATCCGCTGTGCAGCGTGCCCTCGATCACCCGGTCTCGCCAGGGCCCGGGTGCGTCGAACAGGTTGGGGTCCAGTGTCATGTCGGTGATCAGCACGCCCGGGCGGTGCAGGGTCAGGCGGTCCATGATCTGGCCATCGGGTCGTACGGTGAAACTGGCCCAGCGACTGGGGCGGGCTGTTGAGTTGTTCGCGCTGATCCACATGTGGTTTTCGGCCGCGCGGCAGGACATTGTCGAGGGAACGATTGTTCGCCAGATGTTGTAGTCCTGGTCGTCGACGACCGTGGCCCGTGCATTGTGGAACGACTGCAACAGGATCTTCACTCCCTGCGTGTAGTACTCACGGTACAGCTCGGGAAATCGGTAGTCGTAACAAATCAGCAGTCCCAGCGTGATGCCGTCGACGGTGAAGTTCACGGGGTGATTGCCGGGCGAGTAATGTGAAAGGTCCATGGTGGGGCGTCGTCCACCGGTTCCCGTACAGAATCTCTTGTCGTACCGATCGACGATGTCGCCGTCGGGATCGATCAGGTACAGGCAATTGTGGGGCTTGTGGCGACCGGTCAGCCGGTGGGTCGAACCCACGACCACCCAGGTTCTGGTTTCCCGGGCCGCCTGTTGAACCTGGCCGGTCGCGGCGACCAGAGAATCCCAGTCGAGGTGCGACATGTCGGGGAACTCGACACCCGCGTACCCCGAGAGCGAGCACTCCGAGAAGTGCACCACCCGGGCCCCCTGCTCGGCGGCCTGTCGGATGTGTCGCAACGTGTAACGCAGGTTTCCGGCGATATCGGCTTCGACGGGGAATTGGCAGGTGGCGACTCGCAACGACTTCATTCCGGCGGCTCCTGGACGCTTCTGGGACGATCGACAGCTTATCACGCTTGCGGATCGCTCCCCAGCGACCAGGAGGTGTCTTGCTACCGGGTCATTGGGCCAGCGTGTATAAACGCATGCTGGTCCACATGGTTCTCCAGGAGTGCTCTCGTGTTTGCCGGACACATGCCCGTCCCCGGACAGGTGGAACTGGTTGATATTCCCGAACCCGAATTGCCGTCACGGGATCCCGACGGTCCCGGTCAGATCATTTTCCAGCCCACGCTGGCGTGTCTGTGCGGTTCCGATCTGCCGTTTTTTCAGGGCAGTGACGAGTTCCCGATTCTCGAGGGGCATTCGTTGCACGAGATGATCGGTCGGGTGGTGGCCACCAACGGCGACCGGTACCAGGTTGGCGACGAGGTGCTGGCGGTGCCTCTGGAGCAACGGGGGCTCTATGAACGGTACGTGGTGGACGAGACGCGTGCGATTCCGGTGGACGGGCGAGTGGCCAAGGAACATGCCCTGCTGGCCCAGCCGCTGGGCACGGTCATCTACGCCCTGAAGAAACTTCCCAACGTCCTGGATCTCGACTTCGCCGTCGTCGGCCAGGGCCCGATTGGCCAGCTCTACAACATGGCGCTCTCCAACATGGGCGCCCGGCAGATTATCGGGATTGACCTGCTTCCCTCGCGGCTGGCTCAGAGCCAACAACATGGTGCCACCGCCACGGTCTGCAATGCCGAGGTGGATCCGGTTGAGGCGGTCGCGGAGTTGACCGGTGGGCGGATGGTTGACGTGGTGATCGAGGTTGTCGGACACGCCGACCAGGCCATCAATCTCTGTATCAGCCTCGTCCGTCACGGGGGCCGGATGCTGTATTTTGGCGTGCCGCCGGAGACGATCGACGGGGTGCGTTGGCGGGACCTGTTCATGAAGAACCTGACGGTTCACACCAGCGTCAATCCGGACTTTGCTCGCGACTTTCCACTGGCCATGCGATGGATTGGCGAGGGCCGGGTCGACATGAGCGGGCTGGTGACGCACCGGTTCCCGATCACCGAGATCCAGCAGGCCTTCGAGTTGTTCAACTCGCGTGGTGACGGGTGCTTGAAGGTGTTCCTGGATTACCCCCAGGACTGAGGCTCGGCTGGGGGGCCTTATCAGGATCAGGGAGTCACCCCGAAGCGTTTGAGTTCCTCGAGCAGGTCGTTCCACCGGTTGGAATCGAAGGGGATCCCCAGTTGGCGGTTCTCCACGGCCGTCGTCCATCCCCGTTGTCCCGGCCAGCGGACCGGGTTGGCTGGATCGCTGGGTGGATGATCCTGGATCTGGCTCACCAGCGATTCTATTCGTGCCGAAAAAGCTTCGGTGCCCCCGAACGCCGCGGGATCGATCGCCAGGCAAAAGAAGGAACCGTGGTACGGTCCATCGGTTTCGTGAACCAGGGGAATCTCGCGACCGATGGGACTGTCGGCCAGTGCGGCGGTCAGTCCGTCAACCAGCAAGGCCAGTCCGAATCCCACGTGACCGGCGACCGGCAGGATCCACCCGCCCTTGAGGTCGGCCGGATCGGTTGTCGGATTGCCCTGGGCATCCAGCGCGGTCCCCTCGGGCAACCGGCCGTCATCGTCGGCCTTGTTCTTGAGCTTTGCCGACGAGTGGCCGGTCGAGAGATCGAAGACGAGTGGGTCGGAGTCGGGTCGAGGCAGCGCGTAGCTGAAAGGATTGGTGCCGTGCAGGCCCTCTCGTCCTCCGGGCGGTGCGACGTGGGGGGCACAGGCGGTGGCGGCGATGCCCAGCAAGCCGGCGCGGGCGGCCTGGATGGTGTAGGCCGAGATGGCTCCGTTGTGAGTGCTGTTTCGGACGACGGCCGATCCCAGTCCGGCTGAACGGGCCTTTTCGATTGCGGTGTCCATTGCTCGACGCGAGGAGTAGTGCCCGACAGACCGGTGGCCGGCGAAGACCCGGGTGGTGGCCGTTTCGGAGATCAGTTCCAGTTCCGCTGTGGGGACGATCTGACCCTGCTGCCACTTGTTGAGATAATAGGGCAGCACCGAGATTCCATGACTGGCGATGCCACGCACGTCGGCATCGACCAGGACGTCGGTCGCCGCCTCGGTCACCTTGCCCGGGGCCCCCATGGTCTCGCCAAACACGGCCTCGCAGATACGCCGGGCTTCGTCGACGGGGATCCGGATCGTGGAGTTCAGTTTGTCGGGGCCGGGTGTCATGGGGCTGCCCTGGTGTCGAGGTAACTGTGTGGATCGTCCTGTGGCAGGTAGTAGGTCCAGTCGGCGGATTCGTAGAGGATCACCTCGTGAATCTCCTTCCGGGCCAGCAGCTTTCGAATGATCGATTCGCGTTTCTTCGCGAAACCGGCCTTGTCCTTTTGTCGGAGTGTCTCCTGGGCTTCATACAGGAAGCTGTGTGTTCCCCGGAAGCGACTGTGTCGGTTGTTGGCCAGGTCGGCCAGGGCGTGTTCCAGGAACAGGTCCAGCGGTCCGGGTGGAGGAGCGAAGCGGATTCCCAGGAAGGCGGGTTCGACCCGCAGCCCCGAGAGATCGATGGCCGCCAGGCCTTCACCGATTGATGGGATGTGGTTGAGTGATCCCCAGATGTGTCGGTAGAAATCCGACTTGTAGACTCCACCCTCGGGACGCTTCATTGTCTCCAATCCCTTGCGAACCTCTGTCTCGACCCGACTGCCGGGTGGAATCACCACCCGGATTCGTGTTTTGGGGAATCGTCGTTCCAGGTCCACCAGCAACTTCCGGACTCCCCGGGCAATCGCCCGGCTGCGGTGAAATCGCCAGGGGAATCTCTCGTCGTTGTCCGGGCAGGCCTGGAACCACTCGTCGGTGTGCCACGTGGTGATTGTTTCCAGTGACTTGTCCTGTCCGGCTCGTTCCAGGAATGGCTTGTGGGTGGCCAGGCCACGAGGTGCTGCTGCCCGGTCAATGCCCAGGTGCGTGTAGTTGCGCCGGCCACGACGGAATTCGAGGATCGAGTCAAGTCGTCCGGAGCCTGCGAGTGTGTCACCGGTCGAGGCGGCCAGTTGAGTGTGTGAACGGGTATTGATGAAGATCTCGTCGTACGCCTCCAGTTTCAGCTGGGTGGCGATCTCGGCGATCGCCTCCTGGCGGGCACGGGGTTGTTCGAAGTCGACCATCTCGACGGACCAGTCGGCACCGCGGTCGATCACCAACTGGTGATTCTCCAGTGTCACCTGGCTGGTGCCGGTGGCCAGTAAGGCTGCGTGAGAGGCCTCGACCGCCTGGAATTCCGTTCGGTACATTCCCGACAGCGGAATGCCGACGACACGTGTCTTGCGGTGGGCCGGGTCGTCGCCGGCCAATGCCCAGTACTGCACAAGTCGACCCAGGCGATTGCCGGCGGCCGCGCGGACGGCCGTCGGGCCGACGGCAGGCAGGGACAGTTTTCGACCGTGGTCACCTGCCGCCTCGACCCACAGGAAACGGAGGCCCCGGGGCCAGTTGAGCCCGGTGATCTGGAGAGAGGTGTCGGAGGTGGCCTCGAGTTGCCAGCCGGTGAGCTCGTGCAGGTGCCCCAGGGCCGACTCGTGGATATCTCCATACCGGACGAGTCGTTGCCCGCCTGCCTCGGCCACGAACACGAGAGAGTTTTCATCGATCGGGGCGAACGGCGATGCCCTCAGTCTCAGGTCTCGTTGGCCATCGCGGAATCGGCGGGCCATTTCCCGTGCCCGTGGCACGTTCTCGAATTCGATGATCGCCGGTCGCGCCGCGTCCGGCCGATTCATCCTCCGGAGCAATTCGCCATAGCCGGCGAAACCGACCTCGTCGGGATGAAACATCGTTGCCGGGGAGGCCAGTGGCAGGAATTCGCCCAGGAACCGTCCACGGTCGTCAAAGCGGGGCACCACGTAGTACTTGGTCAGCCCCGACTCGAAGGGGCGAAAGCTGGCCGAGAGCTTGATGCCGTGCACCCGGGCACTGTTCGCGTAGGCGGTCATGATCGACGGGTCGAGTCGCAGCTTCAACAGCAATCGCAGCCAGCGCCACGGTGGCTGGCCGGGTTGTTTCTGAAGCGAGGTGGAGAGGGCCTGGTTGTCGAGAATTTCACGCGCACAGGATTCGAACAGTCGCCAGTCTGTTGCGGGATAGTTGGCAGGGTCGGCCAGGGTAGGAAACGGACCCGGCCAGACGATCAACCGGGCGACTCCCTGGCACTGCAGCCGACGGAAGTATTGATCGAACGCGTCACGGGTCACCGGTCGCCATCGACGCGCCGAACCATCCCAGAACATCCGGATCAGGTCGTCGACAAGATCGGAGATGTAGGAAATGGGGCGTGGCGGCGGAGCCGGTTGCAGCGTGATGGCCTGCCGGGTGATGGTGTCGCCCTGGCTCAGTACCAGGTGCAGCGTGGGGCGTGCCCGGATCCCCGGCCTGGCCGAGACCGCCAGGTGACCCTGGCGGTCGATCCGTGCCGACACGCCGTCGAGTTTCACGCGTTGGCCGCTGGCGACCACCTGTCCGTCTTGCCGGTGTTCCAGTTTCAGGCGGTCCTCCTCGGCCAGGCGTCCGACGAGAATCGGCCAACGACGCTCGGCGGAGTCGAGGTAGGCAAAGGGGACCTCGGTGTTTCGTGGAGCAAGCCGGGCCGCGTTGCCCGGTCGGCAGGCGGCCGTGCCACCGGTTGATAGAACGGTCAATAGCACCAGCGGTACGGAACAGAATTTGGCGTGTTTGCACATGGCGTCGGGGCCTGATGACAAGAAGTGGAGGTGGTCGCGACAGCCCGGTGTTGTGCGAATTGATACCACGCCATGGTAGTCTCGTCGCAAACCGGTAGCGAATCCTAAGCGAGGATGCCCGTGGGTGGAACGATCGAGACGATTTCACGACAGAACGTGTGCCTGTACGCGACGTACGACCAGGGACTGGCGGCCGACATCAGTCGCGGTGATCCCGAGCCAACGGTCAACCAGTTGCTCGTGAGGCACGACCCGGTTGGGGGACGCTTTGGTGGCCGGATGGTCGTCGATGCCCGTGACAACGAGTGGGCCGAGGACGAGATCCGTTACCGGGCCCCGGGCAACTTTCCTTACACGTCACCGGGAGATGGTGCCGGATTTGACGGAACAATCTCGATGTGGTTGCAGGGCGATCCCGACGCCGATCTCCATGACGGGTTCCCGGTGGATCCCTTTCACATCAGTCGCCATTCGGCCGACGCATCGTTTTACCTGGACCTGACCAAGCCCAACGACTGGCGGTATGGATCGCCGCGTCGTCTGCGGTTTGGTTTTTACGGGGACAGCCCGGCCCGGGACATGTTCGAGGGGGGCTGGTTGCTGGTGGCCGGTGAACTGGGTTGGGACGACCAGCAATGGCACCACGTGGTGGGGACATTCCAGAATGCCAACAGTGGTGCCGATGACGCCCGGGCGGCACTGTATGTCGATGGCCACTTGCGTGCGACGATGGCCGGCTACCAGCACACCCTGACCTGGGACATCGAATCACTCGGTATCGGGCTGGGGCAGCGTTACGTTGGCTCGATCGATGACCTGCTGATTCTCGACCGGGCCCTCTCTGCCGAAGCGGTTGCGGATCTTTTCCGGAGCGATCAGCCGGCAGTGGTGGCCTGGACCTGATCTGGTGACACGGTCCGTGGCGTGTCCAGCGGCCTCGGTTGAGGTCCTCAGTCTTCGCTGAGTCCTTCCATGCGGGCCAGGGCATCCTTGTACTCGTAGTCGACAGCCAGCACCTCGGTGTAGTGATGCTCGGCGGTCGTCCGGTCACCACCTTCTTCGAGCAACCGGGCGAGCCAGTAATGGACTTCCTTGTAAAGATCGGGTTGGTCGAGCTGGCTGACCGATTCGGCAGCCTTTTCGAACTGGCGTTTTGCCAGCTTCCCCTTTTTCTCGGCAATGAAGCACTTGCCCAGCGACGTGAGGGCACCGATTTCCAGCCGGTTGTCTTTCACGCAGACCTGGAACAGTGGAATCGCCTGGGGGTACTTCTTGATTCGCACGAAGCGTGAGCCGAGTTCGAATTTCAGCTTGAGGTCGTTGGGATAACGTTCGACTCGCGTCGAAAAGATCTCGATCTCGCGTTTGAGCAACTCGCTGGTGATCGCCTTGATGTTTTGCTGGGCCTCGTCATCTTCGGGATTGCGGGCGATGTTTTCTTTCGCGAGGTTGAGATTCCCGCGGAGTTGATCGAGTTCGATGTCTTCGAGGTTTTCACGGATGCCGGCATCGCCGCCAGAGATTTCGAGGGCTTCCCGGGTCGTTTCCGCGGCCTCTTCGAGTTTTCCGGCCTTGCGGTAATGAGAGGCCAGCTTCAGCCGGTGTTCCACGACGTCCGGTTCACGTCTGACGGCGTGAACCAGGTCGGCTTCTGCCGACTGTCCTGGCCCGTCAGCAGGTCCGCCACCACCACCGGTCTTCAACCGCTTGGCGACCTCCTCGTCGGCCATCGCGTCGCGCGTGGTCTCGGCTCCCTCGTAGCCACCACGATCGATCACGTTGTCGGTCATGACCTGCATCGACTTGGTACGGGCCTCGGCGTCCATCGGGTCAAGCTTGGCCAGCCGTTGCCAGATCTTGGATGCCTCGTTGTAGTCACCGCGTGACTCGAGCAGTTCGGCCAGCGACCGGGCGAAATCCTTGTTCTCGGTGTTGTTGGCGACAGCGATTCTCATCGCGTCCACGGCCACCTCGGAGAATCCCCGTTCGCGGGCCGCTGTCCCCAGTTCGAAGAGCAACGTGGCGTCCCAGGGGTTGACCTTGAGTCCCTCCTCGGCCGCCTTGTCGACCGCATCCCAGTTCTTCTTCAGACGGCTCGCCTTGATTCGAGTTTTGACCTTGGCCGTTCGCAGGCCGGCCATCTTGGCTCCCGTCCCGTTTTCGTTGTACTTGCGTCGCTCGACCCCGCGGAGCGTCTGGCGGTAGAGCAGGTTGTCCGGGACCAGCGCCACCGCCTTTCCGAACATCTCGATGGCGTAGTCCCAGTTCTCCTTGCTCATTGCTTCGGAGCCCTTCTTCCAGCAGTCGGCGGCGATCTTCTTTTTCTCTGCGTCCATCGAGCCGTCTCTAAAGGGTTTGGGAGCCCGGGATGTGGCTTGCTGCTTTCAATCTAGCACACCACCCAATGCGGTTCTAGAACCGAGACGCTTGGTTGCACCCGTGTCGGGCGCAATCCAGAATGGGCGAGACCTGTTGCGCCGTGTCATCCATGAACGACAACGAGGAATTCCGTGATGAAACTTTTGCGTCCCGATGGATGTGAGTCGTCCGTTTCCATTCTGTCGACCCTGCTGCTGCTGACGGTGGGTGTTTCCCCGGTGGTGGCCCAGAACAAGGGCCAGACGCTCTCCGAGGCAGAGGCCAAGAAGGACGCTGACTACGCCGTGCAGGGGGAGTACATCGGCCGAGAGGATTCAGGTGATGCCGATTCAAAGATCGGGATCCAGGTCGTGGCCCAGGGTGCGGGGAAGTTCATCGGCGTGGTGTATCCCGGGGGACTGCCCGGTGCGGGTTGGACCGGCGAGGAGAAGATTCCGGTGACCGGAGTCCGCAAGGGCGACGTTGTCGAGTTCAAAGGCGGGAAGGATGGGTCGAAGGGATCTGGAACCTGGAAGAAGGGCCAGATTGTCTACAAGGACGGTGATGGCAACCCGGGCACGGCCAAAAAGGCGGTTCGGAGCAGCGTGACGATGGGCGCCAAGGCTCCAAAGGGGGCCATCGTGCTTTTTGACGGTTCGACCGCCAAGAACTTCAAGGGCGGGCGACTGGAGAATGGATTGCTCCGCGAGGGAGTGACAAGTTTCCGGAACTTTGGTGACTTCCACCTGCACATGGAGTTCCAGTTGAATTACTCCCCGTCCCGTCGTGGACAGGGCCGCAGTAACAGTGGCGTCTACATGCAGGGCCGGTACGAGGTGCAGATCCTTGATTCGTTCGGCCTGGCCGGCAAACACAACGAGTGTGGCGGGGTCTATGAGATCAAGGATCCGGACCTGAACATGTGCCTGCCGCCGTTGCAGTGGCAAACCTACGACATCGATTTCATCGCAGCCCGTTATGACAAGGCGGGCAAGAAGACGGCCAATGCCCGGTTGACGGTTCGTCACAACGGCGTCCTTGTTCACAAGAACATCGAGGTGCCCCGCAGCACCCGGGCCAGCCCGGTTCGCGAGGGCGTGGACCTGGGGCCGATCTACATCCAGAACCACGGCAATCCGCTTCACTTCCGGAACATCTGGTTGGTCGAGAAACGCGAGGCGGGTTTCAAGCCGGTATTCGATGGGAAGACGCTGGCCGGTTGGCACAAGAATCCCGAGAAGATCGGTCACGGCACCGGTGGGAGTTGGACGGTTGAGAACGGCGTGATTGCCGGCGAACAGGATCCTCCCGGCAGCGGCAACGGGGGAATCCTGTTGACCGACAAGACGTACGGAGATTTCGAATTGCTCATCGACATGAAGCCCGACTGGGGTGTCTGCAGTGGGCTGTTTGTCCGTTCCAACAACCTTGGCCAGTGTTTCCAGATGATGGTCGACTACCACGACAACGGAAACGTGGGCCACATTTACGGAGAGGGCACGGGGGGCTTCAACACGCGGACGTTCGACATTTTTGGCAAGTACAACGACAAGAAGGAACTGGTCGCGTTGACGACCAAGCCGACCGCGACGGCTCCGCCCAAGGCATTCACCATCAGCGGCAATGACTGGGTCTCGGCCTGGAAAGTCGGCGACTGGAATACCGCCCGCCTGCGGGTGGTCGGGTCGCCGCCTCGGATCACCACCTGGATCAATGGCCGTAAGGTCAACGAGTTCAATGGCACGACGTTTCCCGGCAAGGGATACGACAAGGCGGGAATCACCAAGTTGCTGGGTGCGGAAGGTCGCGTGGCGGTTCAGGTGCACGGTGGGACGGGATGGCCCAAGGGCGCCAAGTGCCGGTGGCGGAACGTGTACGTTCGCGAGTTGAACTAGGGTCGCGGGTCGGTCGTCAGCCACGGTTTCAGACGGCCGACCGTCCTGGGTCCGATGCCGTGGACCCGTTGGAGGTCCTCGACGTGAGCGAATCGACCGTTTTGTTTGCGGTCGGCGACGATCCGTCGAGCCAGGGTCTCGCCGATCCCCTCCAGCTGTGACAGTTCGGCCCAGTTGGCCGAGTTGAGATCGAGCCGGAAGCCCGAGGGAGTTCGCGGGATGCGGTCGATTTCGATGGGTTGTGTGCCCCAGCCGGAGAGTTGGGCCCAGTGAGTCGCCAGCAGGGTCAACGCGGCGACGACCAGCACGCCGACAACCAGCCGGTCGCCGCGGGTGATGCCCAGGAACGTCTCGTTCGAGTCGTCCATAGCCTGCCCTGTCTGCCGATGCGGTACGGGCAAACAGGGTCGCCCATGCAACGGCTTGAACCTGGCCCGCGTCCCGATTCGACAACCCGGACCGTCTGCGGTGGGTTTGTCATGTCCGAGTAGACGAACGGCGAGGGAGCAGACGCAAGGTGGAACTGGCTAACGTTTCTTCGAACCGCCGGCGACGGGTTTGCCGAAGAACGTCAACTGGATCTGGCTGCCGGGAGCCAGGGGGGCCTTTTGGCGGGGGGCCTGCTGGTAGATCACGTAGGTCAGATCTCTCTTGGCCGCGGGAACTCCAGCGGTGAACTTGACCTTGTACCCGGCCGCGGTCAGCACCGACTGGGCCTTTTTCCAGGGCAGGCCGATGACCGAGGGGACCACGGGTTCCGATTGCGATGCCACGACACGGTACCGCGACAAGTTGGGCCGGAAGGGGCTGCTGCCAAAGACTTGTGCCAGTGCCTCGAGTTTCGAGTTCACCGTCATGCGGAAAAACGAGTAGATGGTTTGCGTGTTGTCAGGGGCGGTCAGGCGGACGTGCTTGGGCAAGTAGGTGGCGGTGTCGAGGATCACGGTGGCTTCCCGGTAGTTGACCGCATCCTGTTTCCACCTGGGGAACGCCCGGATCCAGACCTCGTCCTTGGATTCTCCCAGCAGACTCATCTGGTACCGGCGAACGGCCTTGTCGGGTGGCATGCCAAAGAGGAACGGCAACGGTCCATCCATGATTCTCCGGCCCTGGTAATCGGAGGGGATCTTGTGGCTGGTCACGGTGCGGTCGACGTCGTTGACTTCCAGCACCTGGGTTCCGTCACAAATCCACTTCTCGGGGTTGTCACCGGAAACAGCCAACGGCACCTTGCGAGCGGGGGTGACCTTGCCGGTCCTGGGATCACGCCGAGCGGGTTGCTTCACTGAGGAGATGGTCCCCTTGGGGATCTGGGCGGCGTAGATGTCCAGGCGACCCTTGTCCGGCGATTCGTAGTAGAACATTCCCCGGGCACGTTTCTCGGTGTTGAAAACGAACTCACGGTGATAACGGTAAATTTCGCCCTTGAGCGTCTTGATCCGAGACGTGGCCAGTTCCCATTTCAGCAGCGCGGATTTGAGCTTGGGGTCGAGTTTCTGGACACGGAGGTCCGGTGACTGGAGCCGGCTACGTGGCAATCGCTTGGGAGCACCGGCTTGCTGCCGGGCCGGTTGTGAGGCCGGCCGGCCGGTCGCCTTGGGCGTCACACGACGGGGTGATGGGTTCTGCGCGATCGTCGCGTCGGGCATGCCCGGCAGCAGCGTACCCAGGAGCAGAAAGAATCCAGCGGTCCAGCCGACCGGGTGTTTTGTCGCATCCATGCGAAGCCTCGGCGTCTTGATGAGCCGGGGATTCTAGCAGGCGCGGGCGATCCGGGGGTAGACGAATCCGTATGGCTGGTCCGGTTGCCCCGACGGGCACTAGGTTTCCAGCCGCAATCGGTCGATCAATTCATCCAGTTCGTCGAATCCACTCACCAGCCAGTCGGCCTGGTCGGACCAGGATGGCACCGGCCCGGGTGCAAAGAGCACGGCGCGGGTTCCGGCGTTGTGTCCGGCTTGCAGGTCGAAGAGGTAGTCACCGACAAACAGCACGTCTCCGGGGTCCAGGCCCCACTGTTGGCAGATCGCGATCACCCCGGTCGGGTCGGGTTTTGCCGGTGCGTCTTCACGGGTCAGAACGGTGTCGAAGGTCCAGCCCAGGCGTTGGATGGTCATGTTGGCCGCCGTGCGTGAATTTCGGGTCAGCACGCCCCGCCTCACTGCCAGTTGTTCGAGTCGGTCGAGTACCCGGGTGACCCCGGGAAACGGCGTGGCTCGCAGCGCGCCCTGGTGTTCGTGCTGATGGAGGATCTCCATTGCCCGATCGCGTTCTGGTCCTTCCGGGATGGCCTGGACGCCCTCGAGAATCGGGTGTTTCTCGGGCAGGCCGATGTCTCGTCGAATGGCGTCGAAGTCGAGTCCCGAATCGACCAGGGTGCCGTCCATGTCGAAGATGATGCCGCGGAGTGTCATGTGGAACCAGTGGGGTCTAGAGACCGGCGTCGTCGAGATGGAAGCGGACGTTGAAGGACATCAGGGTGATCTCGTCATCGCGGCCGCGAATGACATTGATGCCGGTGTTGTCCTGTCGGATTTCCCGCGCCCGCGACAACGGCCAGCCCATCAGTCGGGCGACGTAGACGCGATTCACGATGTTGTGAGCGACCACCGCGACGGTTTGTCCACGGTGTGCAGCGAGCACTTCGTCGAGTGGCCCGCCGACGCGATCGAGGACATCGGCATAGCTTTCACCCTCGGGATAGCCGTTGGCCGCCGGATCGTCCATGAAAAGATGGTAGGCCTCGGCGTCGTCTTCCATGATCGAACCCCAGTCGCGGCCCTCCCATCGACCCACGTCGCACTCGGAGATGGACTCGAGCACTCCCGCAGAAATCCCGTGTGGGGTTGCGATGGCCTGTGCGGTTTCACGGGCCCTCTGCATGGGGCTGGAGAGGACCACATCCAGTGGCCTGTTGGCCAGGAATCCAGCGACTGCCTCGGCTTGTCTTCGTCCGGTGTCACTCAGCGAGGTGTCGATCCCGTGTCCCTGCAGCACGTAGGGTCGCTGTTCATTGGCTGGAGTGGCCCCGTGACGGACCAGGTACAAGAGTGTCTCGTGGGCCTCGGGCATCAGTCTTGCTGTTCCTGCAATTGTCTGTGGGTGTGTTGGGCGTTGGGTGGGTGCTGACACAGCCTTATCGCGGAGTCGACGGCAGCCAGCATTCCGGCGGGGTTCGCGACGCCCTGCCAGGCGATGTCGAATGCGGTCCCATGGCTGGGACTGGTACGGACAATCGGCAATCCCAGTGTCACGTTGACAGCGGCCTGGAAGCCGATCAGTTTCAGTGCGATGTGACCCTGGTCGTGGTACATGGCGACGACCCCGTCGAATTCTCCCGAGGCCGCGCGATGCAACAGCGTGTCGGCCGGGAACGGACCCCGCGCGTCCAGGCCCTTGTCGATCGCGTCGGCGACTGCCGGAGCAATGGTCGTTTGTTCTTCGTTCCCGAAGAGCCCGTCTTCACCAGCATGAGGGTTCAGTGCACACACGCCGATCCGGGGTGACGTGCAGCCGATCCGCCGCAGGAAACCGTCGATGAGTCGAATGTGGTCAGAGATCCTGCTGGTTGACAGGAGCCCGGGGACACTGGCGATCGAGGTGTGCAACGTGACGTGCGTGACACCCAGTCCGTGGGAGTTGGATCCGGAGGTGGCGGTCGGCGGGAGGTAGAGCATCATGCCGACGGAGTCCTGGCCGCAGGCGCGGGCGAGAAGTTCGGTGTGACCGGGGACGTCGATTCCCGCGGCGGCCAGTGCCGCCTTGTTCAGCGGCGCGGTGACCAGGGCATCGACGTGACCGTCGAGAGCGGCGTTGGCGGTTTCGAGCAGCCAGTCGGCGGCGGCGCGGCCGCAGCGGGCGTCGACGAGTCCGGCGGGGATGTCACTCACATCGGCCGTCGAAGGGTTCCAGCAATCGATGCCCGGCCGATCCTTGTCACCGGAGGCCCTGTGGGGCGAGTCGACCGGCTGGACCACCTGGTTCAGCCCGACCAGTTCCAGGGCACGGACCAGGACATCGGGGTGCCCGACGACCAGCGGCCTGGAATTGTCCGGGAAGGCGGCCAGTGTCCGGGCGACCACCTCCGGCCCCACGCCGGCCACGTCGCCCATCAACAACGCCAGCCGGGGTGACTGCGATTCGAGTGATTCAGGCATCCCCCGGGACTCCGGGGCCGGTTGTTTCAAAACACTCAGCCCGTGCCAGCGGAAGACCGGCCCGGTCTTTCGCCGAGAGAATCGGGTCACACTGCAGTGGCCATTCGATGCCGATGTCCGGGTCGTTCCACAGCAGCGTGCGTTCGGATTCGGGGTGATAGATGTCGCTGCACTTGTACTGGAAATCCGCCGAGTCGCTTGTGACCAGGAAACCATGGGCACAGCCGCGGGGGATCAGCAACTGGCGATGGTTTTCCTGGGAGAGGGTCGTTCCGTACCACTGTCCGAAGCTGGGGGATTCACGACGGAGATCGACAGCGACATCAAAGACACTCCCGGTGACGACCTGGACGAGCTTGGCCTGGGGACGGGAGAGCTGATAGTGCAGTCCGCGGAGTGTGCCCCGCGTTGAATGCGACCAGTTGTCCTGTACAAATGCGATGTCGATTCCCGCCTCGGAAAAACGCGTTTGTTGGTAGGTCTCGAGAAAGAAGCCTCGCTGGTCTTCGAAAACACGAGGTTCGATGACCAGTACGCCGACCAGCGGGGTTTCAAGAACGTTCATTGGATCGGGGAGCCGCGGAAGTTGCCGGATGTGGTCGTAAGCATATCCGAGAGCCGTTGGACCGAGAAGGCGCCTCAACTTGCGGAAAGTCACGGATGTCGCGTATTTTGGGTTTGGGGATTGTGTGTTCACGAGTCTGACGGCGACCCTGAGAGGAGTTCTGAATGAGGCATGGACGGTTCTCGGTGCTGGTGCTCGCGGTGCTGGTTGTTTTCGGCCCCGCCGTTGTGACCGCAGCCGAACCGGTGTCGCCTCCTCCTCCGCCGGTGCCACGGGATCTGCCGGTGGTGAAGGCCCCGGTCGTGACCCGCCCGATGCAGCCGGACGCATTCACGCGTTCGGTTCCCCGGGATGTTTCCGATCTGCTGGCGATCCAGAAGCGGGTCGGTGAAATCGTCAAGGACCTGTCGAAGGCGACGGTTGGCCTGAGAATCGGAAGAGGTGCTGGGAGTGGAGTGATCGTCAGCGCTGACGGTTACGTGCTTTCGGCCGCCCACGTGACCGGTGCTCCGAATCGTCGTGTCGTCGTGTTTCTCTCGGATGGTCGGACACTGCAAGGCCGCACTTTGGGGCTCAACCGAGCACTGGATGCATCGGTGTTGAAGATCGAGGGCAAGGGACCATTTCCATTCCGGCAACTGGCTCGGCCCCAGGATGTTCGCAACGGAGACTGGTGCCTGGCGCTGGGGCATCCGGGCGGTTACCAGCGAACCCGTCCCCCGGTGGTGCGTTTGGGACGGGTGATCCGAACCGAGAGTGGGTTCGTACAGACCGATTGCACGTTGGTCGGCGGAGACTCGGGTGGACCTCTGTTTGACCTGGCTGGCAACGTGATCGGAATCCACAGCCGGATCGGGGCACCGACCACCTGGAACTTTCACGTTCCGGTTCGGGCCTACACCGAGGGCTGGGCACAGTTCCTGGATGGCAAGGCTTTTGGACGTCCCAGTCGTGGCCGCAAGCCGGTGCTCGGCATCAACGGGGTTGATCACGACAAGGGTTGCACTGTGACCGATGTGAATCCGAACATGCCGGCGGCCAAGGCGGGGGTGAAGACCGGCGATCTGATCGTGGGGATCGATGGACGGGATTTCCAGGGATTTGATTCCTTGTTCGACCATGTCCAGAAAAAGAATCCCGGTGACAAGCTGAAACTCTCGATCCAGCGGCAAGGCAAGCCGGTTGAAATTACGGTGACTCTGTCAGGAGGCCGAGGACCATGAGTCGCGTTGTGACGTGGTATGCAAGACCGCTGGCGGTCGTCCTGGCATCGGTGCTCGTCGCCGGCGCCGCGGCGCCGCGACGGTTGCCTCGAGATCTGTACAAGAGTGGTGCGGCGATCCGCAACGCGTTCCGTTCCATCGTCGAGTCACCGAATCAAGCGACCGTGGTGGTGCTGGTCGATGGACGACAGAAGGCGCTGGGTGCGATCGTGGCCGCCGATGGCTGGGTGTTGACCAAGGCGAGCCAGATCAACGGCATCAACGGCGGGGCGATCAGTTGCCAGTTGAAGGATGGCACCAAGCACCCGGCCCGGCAGGTGGGATTTCACCCCGAGCATGACCTCGCGATGCTCAAGCTGGACGCCACCGGCTTGCCGGTGGTGGAGTGGCAGACAGACGAGGATCCGTCGGTCGGATCGCTGTTGGCCACCTGTGGCCCGAACGAACTGCCCGTGGCTGTCGGTGTGGTCAGTATCCACCGACGGCGGATCCCCCACCTGTTTGGGTTCCTGGGGATTGGCTTTGAAGACATTGCCGGCGGCGCCCGCATCTCGCGGGTGATGCCCAACAGTGGAGCCAGCCGGATCGGTCTGAAGGCCGGCGACGTGATCCTGAGTGTTGCCGGCACCGCGATTCCTCGCGG
>MDTE01004547.1_pt1 | contig 23232 bp, 27 predicted proteins | sample 811231 | NCBI WGS metagenome assembly MDTE01 (sample SAMN05326651, study PRJNA326480) | marine metagenome | isolation source: seawater | place: Indian Ocean: Red Sea | collected 2010 | reverse complement strand
TGATAATCCCAATCAACAATTAAAATTTTGTATATTTTATATTTCTTTTGTAAATATTTTGCAGTTATAGCAATATGATTATAATAACAAAACCCTTCTTCCTTTCCAGTATTTAATGCGTGGTGACCTGGTGGTCTAACTGCACAAAAAACATTTTCTGTTTTGTTATTAATTATCATATCTATTCCTCTCAAACATATTTCTATTGCAGCACTTGAAACATTGTGAGCAATAGGCTCTTTTTTTTTTAAATTATTTATATGCTTTTTTGTATGGATTTCTCTAATCCAATTTTCTAAAACATCATCTGAATGTAAACTTATATATTCTAAAAGATAATTTAATTTAGATTCTTTTATATAATCAATTATGTATTTTATTCGTTCAGGTCTTTCTGGGTGCTCTTTAGAAATTCTATGTTTAAAAAAAATCTTATTAGTTAAAACTTTAGTTTTATTATTTTTTGGAGTAGCTTTGAGATTAAATTTAAAAAAAATTAAGATAATTAAGCTAATTAGATGCTTTATTAACCTCCTTTTCCTTTTCATTAATTTTTATCTTATTATCTTATATACAGATTGATAAACACTTGAGTGAACTTGTTCGAGAAAATTCTCAAAAGCATTTTCAGTTGCTATTTTTGATCCTTCACTTAATTCGCATCCGAGGTATATATTTCTTTCCCAACTTTGTTCAGAATTAATATTATTTTTTATTTCTTTGTTACTTCCTTTAACAACTATTTGAGAGTTTAATTTTATATTAAATTTACCAGTATTTCTCTCGGTAACAAAAGTTGCCAATGCATTGCTTTTCTCTAAAGAAATTAGTGAGGTAAATTTGTTAATTTCAGATTCTTGATTAACAAGATCTTTATTAAGAATTGTCAAGTCATTAAACATTGATTTTAATAAATTCGTAATGGAATCTCTAAAAAGATTGTCAATTGGTAATTCTACGGCCCATGATTCACAATCTTCAGATGTAAATTTTTTGTTTAAAGGAAATTCCTCAGGTGAGATTAATAATGCGTACTTTCCTTCAATTTTTGCAATTTTATTTGGGTAAATTATTCTAATTTCTTGTTTTTCAAATTTTCCAGAACAATTCATTAAAAATGTTAAAAAAGAAAAAATAAGAAATATTTTATAGATAAATAAATTCTTCATAATGATAAATCTTAGGGTAAGGTTTTTAGATTAGTAATTCAATTTTATTTTTTTAAAATGTAAGGGGGGGGTATTACCCCCCCCAAACATTATTTTTTTTTTTTGCTAAAAAGGAACTTATAACCCCATCTATTTTCAGATAGATCCCAAATTCTCCCAGTTTCTTTTGGAATTTTAACAAAAATTTTCTTTAACTTTAAGATATTATTGGTTAATAACATACTTTTCACTCCTTATATTATAAAAGTTTACAAGCATGTACTTTTGACGCATGTACTATGCGCCACTTTTTAACCATGTGGATGGTGGTAATATAATAACAATTTTTTAAAAAAAATCAATAACTCTAAAACTTAATAGTTTCCAAAATTAATTCAAACCTGTTTTAATAAAATTATAAATTTATGTATAAAAATTTTTTTTTTACACTTTTATTCTTTATAGTTTTTATGTTTGTCATTTTAAATTATTCAAAGATTCAAAACTTTTTAAAATCAAACTTTAATGAAATTAATAACAACAATGATAAGAATTTAAAAAAGATAAAAGTTCAATGTAATTTAATTAATGAAATAATCGATAGAAAAAATAAAGACAATGAAAGACAATGTTATTATTATTGTAATGAAAATGATGTGGTAAGAGTTGATACGAGTATAGAATATCCATGTCAACCATTTATAATGGAGGAGAGATGATAGTTTTTGTAGCCTTGTTGTTTTTCTCAAAAATTGCTTTATCTGGTGAAATTGATGGTAAAGGGGTCATTTGTAAAATATATGGTAATACTATTGGTTATTTTTTTGAAGAAAATAGAGCTTATGAATATAAACTATTGGGAGGTGATAAGGAGTTAGAGTTGTCAAAGAAAGATATTGGAAAATATTTTACCAACGAAAATTATATCTACATTGATGAAATCAAGATCGACAGAAAGAATTTGAAATTTCAAAAGTACTCTTCTTTTAGAGGAGAATGTGAGGCATTTAAAAATTTTGAACTTTTTAAAAAAAATATGAATATTAAAGCTCTTACTAAAGATAATAAAATTTAATATTATTTTCTTGGTTCTTTGTTTTTGAAATTCATTTAGAAAAAATTCTTAATAGTTGATTTAGATACATTGATTTCGTATAAGATTCTTTTATTTTGTCATTTCATTATGTTTAGATACAAATTTATTTTTTTTTCTTTGTTTTTATTTTTATATAAAAGTTTATCTTTTGCCAATGAATTTAGTATTAGAAAAAACTTTAATAAAATACTTAATGGGTTTTATAAAAGCGAAATATATAAATGTAATTATATAAATAAATCTTGGAGTATCGGATTTGAGTCGCATCCATATGGTATGGTTAATAATGAAGGCGCTTTTAAGAATATATTGGTTTTTGAACACAAAAACATAATAGGAACTTTGTGGCCAAATATTGGTGAAATTTCTGTAGAAAGGGGAGTGAGGAAATATCATATTTGGAAGAAAAATAGCCAAGATGAATTTCATTTAATAAAATCAAGTCATCTATCTGATAAAAATAGTTCTGATATTGATGATGAATCATTTATTGAAGGTTATAAAACTTATTTTGATAAAGATACTCTGAAAATTGGAACAATGTCTTGGATTACCGACTTTTACACTTGTGAAGAAATTGTATCCTCAAATTTTGCCCGTAAAAAACTAATAGATATTTTTGTTAATCAAGATGAGTATGTGAAAAAAGATTTTGCATACAGAGAAACAAATCCTAACTCATTTGGTAATAAAATTGAACTCTTGCCCAATTAATGTAATTTTATATTGTGGTAGAATTATAGTTTTTTCTAAATAATTAGAAGAATTTTGGTTAAGGAATTCTCTTAGCTATACAACAACATTAAAACCTTCAAATTCAGGGTGACCAAGATAAATATCATTATATTTCCCAGCATTTTTGTGGGCTAATCTAAAAGATTCTGACTTCGTCCAACTAATAAAATCCTTTTCAGATAACCACGAAGTATGTGAGGCGTATAATGTATATTTTGCTTTTGTAGCACCCTTTATTAAATGAAAATCGATAAATCCATCGACATTACTTAAATGTGAATCTCTTTTTTTCCAAATTTCTTCAAATTTTTTCTCTTTACCAATAATGATTTTAAATCGATTCATTGCAATATACATTATAATTTCTCCTATAATATTTATTAAAGATAAATGTTTATTCAAATAAAAACATATAACTATATGCGACAATAATTGCTGGAACTCCACTGTATAAAGTAGCTAGAATTGCTGCTTTTGGTGCAAGAGCAATTGCTGGAAATAATGCATCTCCATCATTTGATATCGCATTCCCTAATTCTGCAGAAAAGGGTATGAAACCATTTAAATAAAAGGTTGTAACCAATATCTGCGGCCCACAACCTGGAACAAAACCAAAAAAAATGGCAATCAATGGTACCATCGTAACCCAAACATCAAATAGTTGTTTTAAATCAATAGAGGAAAAATAGATAAAGCTTTCATATACAAGAAATCCACATACAACCCATGTTGTGACAAAATTTGTTGTATCAATTGATCTTGATATAAAAGATCGAGATTTTTCAGTTGAACATTGAAAGTCACTTAATGGATTTAATGTCCACATAAAAATTGATATAATAGCACCAGTTCCACCAATAAAAGCAATAATATCAAAATTTTTGGTCGTAAAAATATATTGATTTAAATCCACTTGGAATGCTAAAAAAATTCCAATAATGAAACCTGGAAAAAAAATTAATATCCAAAATAGATTAAATTTTGATACGAATGTCTCTGTTACTTTTTCAAATTCAATTTTAATTTTCTTCTGATCAATTAAAAATTTATCTTTGTTGAATATATCCACTAAATAGCCAGTTATTATTCCGGTTATTCCAGCAATTAAGAAAACTAACAATCCTTGTTTTGGTTCTTTGGAAAGAAGAAGAAAAGCAGCATCACCCATTGTTGAAGTCAAGACAGCCACTAAAGCACCAAAACTTATCTTTCCTTGTATGTATTGTGTAACTACTATTATTGCTCCGCCACAACCAGGAAGGGTACCTAAAGCAGAAGCAAGAATAACATGAATCTTTTTTGTTTTAATTAATGTTTTTGCAATATTAAATTTTGTAAGTGCATCAACTCCGAGAAAGAAAAAAAGAGTAAAGCCAACAAATACAGAAACCTGGAGGTATGCATCAATTAGTGTATTTCTTACAATTATTCCAAAATCATTGGTTTGTAAAATAAACGAGAGAAGAAGAAAACCTAAAAGACATTTTTTTAGAAGTCTACCTTCATTTGCAATTAATATGGTTTTCTTATCTTTGACTACGGCTAATAATGCATTCATTGTTAATTAAAATAAATGAAATTAATTTATAATAGATTTTATAAAATTAGTAAATAAGAATGATTCTAAAATAATAAAATTTTTAAATCTATCGCGTTTGAAATTAGATACCAGATGAAGTAATATTTAATTCGATTTATAAAAATTTTAGGAAATAGACTCGTGGAATCTGAAAAAATAGAACCAAAAGCTGAAATTGCAAACAACTCTGCTTCAGAAGCTTTTAATAATGCATTAGAAGATGGAGCGAATCATATTGTTGCTTTTGATGCAGCAATCAATTCTATCACTAATACTATAAATCAAATGGGTTTTTCTGAAGAAAATTCTTCAACTATTATTAATTCATTTAGTAATGTGTTTAATCAAGCAATTTCAAATGGATCTTCTCCGCAAGAAGCGTTGAACCTTGCACTTGCAGATTTTAATGAATCATATGATGAAATTAAAAATTTAAATAAAAATGAAAATATTTCAGATGAAAAAAATCAAGAAAATTCCTCAGAAAAATTTAATTTAGATTTTTCATATTCACCAAATACACCTGAAATGAATATGATTAATGATGCAATAAATAAAGGGATGTCAGTAGAAGAAGCACTTAAATATGTAAATGACAAAATGTTTCCTGAAAATGTTCAGGGTCCACCAACACTGGCAGAGATAAATGAATTAAAATCAAATTCCATAAAGGTTTCTGAAGATAAAGCCATTGAGAGTGACGAAAAAGAACTTAGTCAAATTGAAGCAGATATGGATGCTGAAGATGGAAATTTATTACACGAGACAACATCAGAATTAGATTCTAATCAGAATCAAAATGACAATGATTCCTCTTCAGATTTAAAAGATGATGATATCAGCTAAAAAGTAAATGATACAAGATTTTACTATTCATTAAATATGTAAACTTTTGAAAAACTTGTTCTTGAAAAAATAATTTGATTTACCATTTATTTTTTATGAAATTTTTAATGTTTTTTGCAACAATGTTTATCTTTTCTATTTCCAATTCAACAAGTTTTGTCGATACTTTAGGAAAAAAATATGGTAAAACAACTGGTTGTAGCTCAGAATCTTCTGTAAAGGCAAAAAAAAGTACCAATTCACCCGTAATTGAGTCTAGTATAAATAAACAGAGTTACATTTTTAAAAAAAATTAATTTTTTGATTTTTATTTTCTTTTTTTTGATATATTCTAGAAATATTCGTAACTGGGGAGTGTATGGACGATATTTCATCTAAAAAATATTTCGGGGGTTGCCCCCACGACTGCCCAGACACCTGTGCAATGGTTTATGAGGTTTCAGACAATAAACTAATAAGTGTAAAAGGTAATTCAGAGCACCCTATGACAGATGGAGTTCTCTGCGTAAAGGTTAAAGATTATGAAAAAAGACACTATCATCCAGACCGTCTTTTATATCCTCATAAAAGAATTGGGAAAAAAGGTAAAAAAGAATTTGAGAGAATAAGTTGGGATGAGGCATTAGATACCATCACTGAAAAATGGAAATCACTTATCAAAGAATATGGACCTGAATCAATAATTCCATATAGTTATCTTGGTAATCAAGGGCTTGTCCATGGTCTTAATGGAGGTGATTCATTCTTTAACGCACTTGGCGCAACGGTATGTGAAAGAACTTTCTGTGGAGAAGGTTCGTGTACCGCTTGGTTGACGACAATTGGCCCAACAGCTGGTCTGGATCCAGAAAGCTATATTCATAGCAAGTATATCGTTATATGGGCCTGTAATAGTGTAAGTACCAACCTTCATCATTGGACAATAGTTCAAGAAGCTAAAAAGAACGGAGCAAAAGTTGTTGTTATTGATTCATATAAATCCAGGACGGCAAAACAAGCTGATTGGCACATTGAGCCTAAACCTGGGTCTGATGGAGCTCTTGCTGTAGCCATTATTAATCACTTAATATACAACGATTTAGTTGATAAAGATTATGTTGATAATTATACAAATGGATTTGACGAATTAAAACAACATGTCAAAAACAAGGATGCTAAATGGGCTTCAAAAATCACTGGAGTTTCAGAAGAAGATATAAAAAAATTAGCATATGAAATTGCAACAATTCAGCCAGTAGGAATACGAATGGGCGTTGCATTAGAAAGGCATCATGGAGGGGGACAGACAATACGAGCAGTTACTTGCATACCCGCATTAACTGGTTCGTGGAAACATGTTGGAGGAGGAATAACTCAATTTCCAGTTTGGGAACATCCATATAAATTTGATGTTATTTGTAGACCTGATCTGATTCCAAAGGGGACGAGAGTAGTTAATGCTTTGCAAATTGGAAGGGCATTGCTTGGAGAAAATATTGATAAAAGTAAACCAATTATGTCAATGATGTGTTGGAATGCAAATCCAGTAACCCAAGCGGCTGAAACTGAAAAAATAATTAAAGGTCTTGAACGGGAAGATTTGTTTTTAGTTTCAGCGGAACATTTTATTTCTGACACGGCTTCATATGCAGATATTTTATTACCCGCAACAATGGGTGCAGAACATCAAGATATGATTCTCTCATGGGGACATCTATACTTAACATATAATGAAAAATGTGTTGATGCTCCTGGGGAAACTCTTTCTAATTATGAAATATTTAGACGTTTGGCAAAAAAAATGAATCTTAATCACGATCAATTTAAATGGACTGATGAAGAATGTTTAGAAAATTATGTTGATTGGAATGCTCCAGCCTGTGAAGGTATTTCTTTAAAAAAACTTAAAGAAACTGGTTTTGCAAGATTAAATGTAGGATGTAAAGATACAAGAGCGCCTCACAAAAATGGTAACTTTCCAACCCAGTCAGGAAAATGTGAATTTATATTGAAAGATGTGAAAAATTTCGTTGCCGGCCCATTTAGACAAATGTATGATGATTATCAACCTGGTCAAGACCTTCCTCCACTTCCAGACTATGTTCCTCAACTTGAATCTCACGAAACAAATCCTAAGTTAGCAAAAAAATACCCTTTAAATATAATATCACCAAAGAGTCACGCTTTTTTAAATTCCTCTTACGCCAATATGTCCGAGAAACAGAGAGTTCAAGGAGAACAGTTTGTGTTAATTAGTAAATCTGATTCAGAACAGAGGAAAATATTTAGTGGAGATAAAGTTAAAGTTTTTAATGATAGAGGTTCCTATGAAGGAGTAGCTGAAGTTTCAAATGATGTTTCAAAAGGGATTATTGTCACATCACTTGGATACTGGAGACAACTTAACAAGGGCACTGTTAACAGTATAAGTTCAGCAAATCTTGCTGACATGGGAAATGCTCCAACATTTTCAGACAATCTTGTTGATGTAATAAAAGTTTGATAAAAACACAATAAATTCAATATTTTAAATCATATATATCAACTATAAGGTTATATGTTAATTTTTTATATTTGATTAAAATAATTCAAAGAAAAAATTGAATTGAAAATTTTCTAATCTCATAAGATTAAATAATTTTTTTTTTAGTGTAGGATGTTTACATGACTACTGAATTTTTAGCTTTTTTAGCTTTTATACCGATATTATTAGCTGGTATTTTATTGATTGGTTTTAGGATAACTGCAAAAATTGCAATGCCTCTAGTATATTTTGTTACTTGTTTAATTGCTTATTTCTTTTGGGGAGTCAGCAGTACAAGAATCTTGGCTTCAACTTTTCAAGGATTAATTATAACGGCAAGTATACTATGGATTATTTTCGGTGCTATAATGTTACTCAATACTCTAAAGTATTCTGGAGCTATTAGACGAATCAGAAAAGGTTTTTCATCTATCAGTACGGATAGGCGTGTTCAATTAATTTTAATAGCTTGGCTTTTTGGATGTTTTATTGAAGGTGCTTCGGGATTTGGTACCCCTGCAGCAATTGCAGCGCCTTTAATGGTTGCAATTGGATTTCCTGCTCTTGCAGCAGTTGTTTTTGGAATGATGATTCAATCTACGCCGGTTTCATTTGGAGCTGTAGGAACCCCAATGATTGTTGGAGTTCAAGGAGGTTTAGACAAAGTAAAATTGACTGAACAACTTCTTAATAATGGCTCTGAATGGGAATCATTCTTTAGAATAATCATCTCGGAAGTTGCAATAATCCATGCAATATGCGGGACTTTAATGCCAATCTTACTGGTTATGGTAATGACAAGGTTTTTTGGAAAAAATGAATCTTGGTTTGAAGGAATTTCTATTTTTCCATTCGCACTTTTTGCAGGTTTATGTTTTACACTTCCATATGTTTTTTCTGCAATTTTTCTTGGCCCAGAATTTCCATCAATTATTGGAGGTTTGTTTGGATTGGTAACTGTAACTCTGGCTATAAAAAAAAGAATCTTAATTCCTAATGATAATTGGGATTTTGCTCCCACAACAAATTGGCCATCATCTTGGATTGGAAACATACAAATATCTTTAGATAATATTGCTAATAAAAAAATTGGAAATTTTATGGCTTGGTTTCCATATTTATTTCTTGCATTCCTTTTAGTTTTATCAAGGACTTTTGAACCTTTAACCAATTTTTTAAAATCAATAAATATTAATTTTTCTAATATTCTTGATGAGGAAAAAATAAGTGCTGGTTTTCAAGTTTTATATTTGCCTGGCGGTATATTAATTTTTGTATGTATTACAACATTTATTCTTCATCGAATAAATTTTTATGAAAGTTTAAAAGTTTTAAAAGATTCTACGCATACAATTATAGGAGCTGGATTTGTATTAATTTTTACAGTTCCTTTAGTAAGAGTGATGATTAACTCAGGCATTAACAGTAATGATCTCTCGAGTATGCCAATTGTAATGGCAGGAGGAATGTCTAATTTAGTAGGACAAATTTATCCTATTTTTGCACCTTCCATTGGCGCAATAGGTTCATTTCTTGCGGGATCGAATACTGTAAGTAATCTAATGCTTAGTCAATTTCAGTTTGAAACTGCTAATTTATTGGGATTGTCTGGAGCTTTAATGGTTGCATCTCAAAGTGTTGGTGCAGCTGCAGGAAATATGGTTGCAATTCATAATGTTGTGGCTGCATCAGCAACCGTTGGTTTGCTTGGTAGAGAAGGTTTAACTTTGCGCATTACAATAATTCCAACATTATATTATATTATATTTTCAGGAATAATTAGTTTGGCTGCATTTAATCTATTGGATATTAAAGATCCATTATTAAATTCTAACATATACAATGAAAAAACATATTCAGGACCTATGGGAATGGGTTTAAGTAGGTCTTATGAACTAAAAAATGATAAAATATGTTTTTATAATACAATAAATGGTCAAGTAAAAATTACTCTAAAAAATACAAAGGTGGATTGCCCTTTAAAAATACCTAAAAAATAACTTTAAATTATAAATAATAAATATGGATCCGTGTACTCAAGGTTTGTTAGGAGCTAGTTTGGCTGGTTCTTTGGCAAAAAAAAAAGAATTAAAAGTTGCAACTATTTGTGGTGGATTAGGTGGATTGGCACCAGACCTTGATGTATTAATTAGGTCCATCAATGATCCACTTCTTTTTATTGAATATCATAGACATTTCACACACTCACTAGCATTTATTCCATTTGGAGGATTTTTTGTTGCTTTGATTTTGTACTTTTTTTTAAGAAATAAAATATCTTTCAAACATATATATTTTTTTTCCACACTCGGCATATTAACTCATGGTCTTCTTGATGCCTGTACAAGTTATGGAACTAGCTTATTTTGGCCATTTTCAGATTTTAGAGTGGCTTGGAACATTGTTTCTATTATTGATCCTGTTTACACACTATCTCTGTCAATCTTTGTGATTTTATGTCTTAAATATAAATCCATCTTTCTAATTCGTACTGGATTAATTTTATCTACTTTTTATCTTGCTATTGGTTTTATCCAGAATGAAAGGGTATTAAATTACATTAAAATTGTTGCAAAAAAAAATGGTCATAAGATTGAGAGAATTTTACTAAATCCAACAATTGGAAATATAATTTTGTGGCGTACTGTTTATCAATCGGAAGACTTTTATTACATCAATGCAGTTTATATGCCTTTTTTTTCTGACCCTTTAATTAAAAGCGGGATTAAATTGAAAGTAATTAACAAAGAAACTGTATTTCCTAGATTAGGAAATGATTCCATTCAAAGGGAAGATGTTAGGAGGTTTTCATATTTTTCTCAAGATTTCATTTATTTACACCCTGAATATGAAAATGTAATAGCTGATTTACGTTATGGAACCCTTCCATATGACGTTAAATCTTTATGGGGAATTAAAATTAACATTCAAGATCGTGACAAACACGTGATCTTCAAAAATTTAAGAAACTATGATGACAAAAAGTATAATGAATTCTGGGAAATGCTTAAGGGTAATTTTTAGTATACAAAGATTAAAATAGACAAAAAAAAACCTGACATAAAGTCAGGTTGAGAATTACATATTTTAACAGTATATAAAATTCAAAAGTGTTTGTCAATTTTTTTTTTTTAAGTTATTGATTTAACTTCATTATTTTTTTCAAATTTCTACATTTTGTAGTTATATTTTTAAATGAAACAGAAAAAAACTCTTAGAAAAGCCGTCTTCATTGTTGCATTAGCTAATCTTTTGTATTTCATCATAGAATTTGTTGTTGCATTGAATATTAGATCTGTTTCTATTTTTGCTGATTCAATAGATTTTATTGAAGATGCATCAATTAATTTTCTTATTTTCTTTTCTATTAGTTTGTCACTAAAAAAAAGATCGTGTATTGGAATGATATTAGCTGTAATTATGCTAATTCCAGCTATTACGGCTTTTTGGGCAGCATGGCAACAAATTATTGATCAGCAACCACCAAATCCATTTGGAATATCTATTACTGGATTTGGAGCACTTATCATAAACTGTAGTTGCGCCTATTTTCTTTCTTCTTTTCAAAATAATAGAGGTAGCCTTACAAAAGCAGCATTTTTATCAGCTCGAAATGATGCAGTTGCTAATATTTTAATTATAATTACAGGCTTTATGACCTTAATATACTATTCAATCTGGCAAGATATTTTCGTAGGACTCATCATTGCTTTAATTAATGCTAATTCTGCTTTCAAAGTTTTTAAATCAGCAAAAAATGAATATACTAAAAGTATGAAGCCAATATAATGTAAAATGATGTAAATTTTGGATTTACATCTTATTGAAAAATTTTGTTTATTTAGAAACTAATTTAGCATTATTTAAACGAAAAAAAACATTATATTGATCATCCTTTGGAACAAGTTCTAATTTTCCTTTAATGTTTACAGCATCATATGAAAAAAGAATTGGATCTTCAGCGTGTACTTCAAGAAGCAAATTAGATGAAACGTGAGGATGATAGGGGCAACTCATAGGAAAAGGGACTAATAGAAATAAACTTTGTTTTTCAGCCTGATCTAAAGGAAACATATATCCTTGGACTAAAATTTCTTTTGATTCAAGTTTTTTGATTTCTTCGGTAAATATAGGTTTTACTCCCGTCCATTCGTTACCTTCATCGTCTATGACAGGGTATTCATCCATTCCCGTCTCACCAAATACTTTCCATGGAGTGCCACCTTGTGGTAAATTTATAAAATCTTCTACATAAGATAAGAGATCATCAACTAATACTGATTCAGAATCCTTTAAATCCTTATTGCTTAGGGATTTTAAATTTTCATTTATTAAAACACCAAACAATAAAAAAACAAAAAATAACTTATTTAAAATCTTACTAATCCTTTAATAAAATTTTCATACATAATTCTCATATATTTCTTGAAAGTTGATTTGCAACACTAATTTTAGATCCTTGGTAAGCTGGGAACATTGAAGCAATTATACCTGAAAAAAGTACTAAAAAAATTACTACAAAAAAATTAGGTGTAAAACTAAAATTTGCTTGACTAATATTCATAGGCGTTATCACTTGAGTTAAAAAGGTAAAACTTATTATTCCAATCAAAATTCCCAAAATAATCCCACTAATAACTATAATCATTCCTTCCAAAGAGATAATCTTAAAAATTCTCTTCTTAGAATAACCAATAGCCCTTAATATAGCTAAATCACCCATTCGATTTTCAAGATTACTAGCTAATCCCGAGAAAATACTCAAAACAGCTATGGAGATTAATATAGTTGAAAGTATGGCAAAACTTTTTGAACCTAAACCTAGCATTGATGTTAGGCGAGTTATTTCCAAAGAGGGATTGGCAGCTTGCAATTGACTTTCTCTATTAATTAAGTTGGGTAGATTGACATTAGCAATTGGTGATTTTGTAGTTATTAGCAATGCAGTAATTTGAGGTGAGTTTGATTCGTTATGATTTTTTTCATTATGCCCATTATTATTTTTCTCCTCATTCGAATGATTTTCATTATTGTGGTTATGGTTATGTTTTTCTTCATTTGAATGATCTTCATTGTTGTGGTCATGGTTATGTTTTTCTTCATCTAAATGTTCATCATCATGATGATCAATGTCCTGGAGTCCATGAATTTCAAGCACTGAATTTAAAGAAGTTAAAAGAAGTCTATCTAACACTGTGCCAGTTGGCTCCAAGATACCTATTACTTTGTATCTTGTATCCCTATGATCATCTCCACCTTCTAAAAGTCCGTGAGATCCATAAAATTCATCATTAATATTTATGTCAACAGAAGATCCAGCAACAATTTCAAACTCTTTGTTCCAATTACGACCTTCAATTATTTTAGCATTGTAATGATGAATATAATCAGATGTGGTGCCAATGATTCTAAATCCCCTCCAATTATCTCCTAATGCAAGAGGAATAGCAGTTTTTATCTGTGGATGTTTAATTAATTTTTCTACTGATTCGTATGGAATATTTCCTGTGGGTAAATCAATGTGATACACCGATGACAAAATTAATTGTAAAGGACTTCCTTTGGCTCCAACGACTATATCTATATTTCTACCATCCAAACTTAATCGATTTTGAATGTGATTGCTAAATTGAGAAACCAAGAGGGCTATGGATACACCAAAAGCGGTTAGAAGAATTGATAATGAACTATTTAACCAACGAGACTTTAGAGATTGAAATATAAATTTTAAATCACTCATTTTTACATTTCCAACACATTAGAAAATAATTTTTTTATTCTTTCATCATGAGTACAAACAATTAAGGTTGATTTTGTTTTCTCAGCTTGGGAAAAAATAATATCCATAACATTCTTAGCATTCAAGTCATCTAATGCTGACGTTGGTTCATCTGCAAAAATCACTCTTGGATTATTAGCAACTCCTCTTGCAATTGCTACTCGTTGAGCTTCACCAAAACTTAAATTTTTTGCCTTTTCATTTCTTTTTTTAGAAAGGCCTAGTTTATTTATTAAATTATTAACATTTTGGAAATTATTATTATTTTGAACCAATCTTATATTATCCTCTAAACTTAAATGTCCAATCAGATGTAGTTTTTGAAAAATAAAACCAAAGTTTTCTGCACGAATTCTATCAATCTTTTCATTTGATAATAAGGAATAGTTTTTGTTTTCATATATGATTTGTCCAGAAGTAGGTATTAACAACCCAGACATAAGGTTTATAAGGGTGGTTTTACCGCAGCCAGAAGGTCCTAATATTAAAAGATGATTAGATTCTTTCAGGTCAAAACTTTGATTGCTTAAAATTTTTTGATTTTCTATTTTATATTCAAGGTTTTTAATTTTAAAAAGCATATGGAATACTCAATGTCTTAGAAAGGTTAATATTTTTATGTGTTAGTACCAGTAATTATTTAATTATTTTTTTTGAAATTTAATCATTTTCTAATTATATAACAAATAAAACATATTAAAGCATATTTTATTTTGTTTATTCATATGTTATATTATTATAATTTTAGCATTTGAAAATTTAAAAATAAGAAAATGACAGATCCAATAATAAAAAAGGCAATAAGTTTTTGCAATCACAATAAACATAGGTTAACTGTACCTCGATTAAATGTCCTTAAAATAATTTCTACTAGTAAAAAACCTATTAAAGCATACGATATTTTAGCAAAGCTTGGTAAAGTAATCAAAAACCCTAATCCTCCAACTGCTTATCGTGCGATAGAATTTTGGAAAAAACATAATTTTGTTCATCGCATTGAAAGTTTAAATGCTTATTGTGTTTGTGGATCTGATCATTTGCATTCTGGAGGACAATTTATGATTTGTAGTGATTGCGGGACAGTAATTGAAACACATTTATGCAATTTACCCGAAGTTTTTAAAAATACTGTTAAAAAAAATATGTTTACCTTAACTAATTGGAATTTAGAAATTAATGGAATTTGTAAAAAATGTTCTTGATCTTTTATTAAGAGATGTTTTTAGAAGTTTAGATTAATAAGTAGAATGTTTTAATCTTTAGTTAACAATTTTGGACTAAAAACGAAATTAAAGATTACTTATTTATGCAGCACCATAAAATTTCTTAAGTCCCTCAAGAAATGATTTGTCATCAAGACGCATCATAATTGATGAGTTGCCATCTAATGCAGAGTCAGGAGTTCGGTGAAGAACTCCTTTATCACCACCTCGAAAAACGGCAATATCCCATTTTTTTATATACCTAAGAGCAGTTTTATCTTTAATAATTTGTTTGTTAGATTTTCCATTAATGTAGGCATTTCTATCGGCAGCTTCATTTGGCAATATTTCTGTTCCTTGACCAGCATAAGTAACTAATAATCTAAATGGTACCACATCTATATGATAACGTTTACAACCTCTTTGAGATCCAAGCCAAAAACTAATTTTTTTTTCTGCTTGCATAGAGCAGAATATTTTACAAATATTACTCATATCTACTAACCAATTCTCATAAAATGGGTCATATTGAATTTTTGCTGGTATTTCAGATTTAAGAAGTTTATGAATGTCACCTTTTGAATTTTTCTTGCAAACATGACCAGAAATTGAGAAAGGTGTTTGATATAGTTTTTTAAAGAAAAAGTCAGCTTCTGGAGGAGTATTTCTCTCCAAAATTCCTATTTGATCTTCTCTATTTTTAAAATCTTTTAAAGAATTAATCTTTTTATAATGATAAATCATTTATTGCTAAATTATCTCTGATAGAAAAACAAAACTATTAACAACATATAAAACGATAGAAAATGTTATGTTGAACTTAACAATTTTTTTTGTTGAGCTACACTCTTGTTCAGTGCAACAAGCGTCATCTACACACTTTATTTTTTTATTATAAATTTCCAAGGAAATAAGTATTAAAAAAAGTAAAGTTGTCAAACTAAAAAGATAAATTTCCGCAGTTTCAAATAGGTAAGAATCCAAATTTAGTGAATTATAAAAAAAAAGATTGGTGAAAAAAGAACTGAGTCCTAAAAAAAACGGAATACCACAACAGATTAAATGAGTAAAACCACTTAAAAGTAAAATGTATGATGAGTAATATTTGAACATAAATTATTAATAGAACAGTTTTAACATAAACATAAAACTTCTGCCTGGCAACTGAACTTGTTCTTTTTTTGACTCAAGATGATTTCTTCCAACAACATCTAATAAATTTGTTGCTGTAAACATTAAATGACCAGAGATAGCTGAATAAGAAAAATCTCTTGTTAAATCAAAATCCAATCTGGAATGTCCGCCGGTTCTAGTTTGAAAAGGACCGATAAAATCTTTATCAAAATAATGATTATAGTTTAAACCAGCATCCCATTCTTCATTTACTAACTGTACGCCGATGTTAACTTTACTTTGAGGTATTCTTGATATAGCTTTATCATTAGATGTTCTGTAACCTTTCAAAAAATCTACCACAAAACTTGTAAGAAAATCAAAATCATTAAACTTTGCTACAGCGTACTGACCAGTTACTTCCAAGCCTGTAAACAATGCATTGTATTGATTATGTATTACATTATTAAAATCTTCTCCCTCTACTTCTACAGTATTCCCATCTCTATCAGCAGCTATAAAATCACTAATGTAATTTGCATAAGTTTCGATTTTAATTTTGTTTAAATTTTCGTTATAATTATAGCCTAATGAAACATTGTATGAACTTTCTTTATCTAAATTTGCATCTCCAACTTCAAAATTTTCCAACGCATGATGAGGTCCATTAGCAAACAATTCGACTGGATTAGGTGCTCTCTGGGTAAAATCAAAACCAAAAAATGCCGTGTTATTTGGAATAAACTCTCTTTTTATGGTTGAAGAGAATGCAACTGGGAAAAAACCTCTTTCGTAAGTTGTGTTCTTTAAATTGACTGATTCAATTCTACCTCCAAGATCTAAATCAAATAAGTCAAATTTAAAATTTTCTAAAACAAATAATGCAAAGCTATTGGTTTTAGTGCTTGTTAGATGGCCTTCTTCGGATCCCTCGGCTCCTTGATTCTTATTTTGATAATGAAATCCAAATAAACCGTCCGTATTTTTATTGAATAAAGATTTATGATTTAAGGAAGTTTTAAATTCATAAGCATCATTAAAAAATTCTATATTATGATTATTTCCATCCGTAGTTCTTTCTGCATGACTATACTCAGAAACTGTACCTTCTAAATTGAACTTTTTAAAAAAATTACTATCAAGAGCTAGTGATGATTTAAAATTAATTGTATTTCTTGTAGGATTTAAAGATGTTAAATTTTCTTCACCCTCACCACCAGGAAGTGAATAGGCTGATTCAAGTTTATCAAGAGAAACCCCAAAGTAATTTTCACCATCATTGTAAGTTATACCAATTCCTCCTGATGACATAAATTTGGATGAGTTAGCCTGTTTGTTAGATGTATTGGCAAGGTCATATGGACCTGAACTCAAAACACTGCCCGCAGCTCTTACTGTAAAATTATCCATTGATTTACCAAACTTTAAAGCTGTTTTTAGTTCTCCTCCAGATGTTCTATACCCAAAGTTGGCTTCAACATCCTGTTCACGCATTGGTTTATCTTCTGGGATTAAAGGGTTAATTATATTAACAACTCCTGCTAATGCATTATTACCATATAAAAGTGTTGCTGGTCCTTTGATGATTTCAATTTTATCAATTAACATAGGGTCGTAACCAACGATATGGTCTTCACCAAACTCAGATACATCACTCAAAGAAGAACCATTTTGTAAAATTTTTATCCTTGAATTAGACATTCCCCTAATTATTGGGCGAGAAGCATTTCCAAGGCCTTGTGATGAAATGCCTGGCAAATCCTTAAGCATATCGCCTATAGAGTATTGTTTTTTAACTTCAATATCGTGAGATTCAAACAAAATATTGCCTCTTTCACTCTCAAAATCTTTTGAAGGGGAAATTTTTGATGTAACAAAAATATCGGGAGTTACAAATATGCTTTCTAACTTTTCTGCGTTTGAAATGTTTGTAAAAAGGAGAATTATAGTTAATATAATTGACAGTTTGAACATTAAGACCTCATAAAGTGTTATAATATAACAGTAAAACTTTTTTGTATAATATCGCGCATTTCGTAGTTGTCAAGAAACACAAAAAATAATTAAATTAGTAATAATAAAAATATATTTATTAAGATCTTGGGTATCAAAAAAATATTAGTTTGAGGATTTTTCTTCTTATAAGATAAAAAAAATTCTAAAGAAGTGGTTTTATGAGTGGAGATGGAAAACTTTATTAATTACTTTCCAATTACCATCAACTTTCAAAAGTGTAAAAAAATCAGTAAAATTATATCCCGTCCAGTTTTTTGATTCCAAACAAACGGTAGCTATAGATTGAATTATATTAATACTCTTAAATTCACATGATATTTCTGAGGCTGGACCATTTTTATCATTCCAATCATATAATTTTTGAATTGGCCCAGAAAACAAATCATCTCCGATGTAACCAAAAATAGTCGCATCATCATGGAAAGCAGGTCTCATATCACTTCCTTTTCCAGACTTTGCCCCATTGATGTAATGTTGTAGAGTTTTTTTTATTAGTTCCTTTTGCTCCATTAATAGATTCTAATAGAAAATTCATCATTAATACAACATTATTTTAATGAAGTATGAATTTGAGATTTAAAAATAGAATAAAAAAAATCGTATAATATTTTAAAATATTTTTAGCCGTGAATTGAATATCAAACTAACTTTATTGCCAAAATAGTTGTAACAATTGTATACACTAGAAGAGTTAGAATAATTAAGATCACTTGACTTGCTTTGAAATAGTTTTCCTTGGTAATCTCTTTAAACTGATATAAAAGGTTTGGCCAAGTATAAGAAACAAAATCACCTTGAGACATTATATTTATTAATTTTCCATTGCTGTCAACGACAGGTACGTGTCTAAATCTTTCGTTAGACATTTGCCTAAGCCAGGTAATTAAATTGTCATCTTTTTGAGCAACTTTAACTGGGCTAGTCATAATTTGTTTCAACTTAGTTGTCTTTGGGCTCAATGAATTAGGGATCAATTTTTTTAAAATGTCTCTTTCAGTCACTATTCCTTTTACTTTTTGACTTTTATCAACAATTACAACTGATCCAAAGTTTTGTTTTTTCATTTCACTCACGGCTTTGAAAACAATGTCATTTTCTCCAAATGTAAGAGGAGGTTTTTTATTTTTAAATTCAGGTCTTTCGGAAATTTTCATAATTAATTACATAATTACCCTCTACTAATATTTCAAATAGAAAATAATAAAAAAATTAATCATTAAGTTAGTTTGGAATAAAAAATGCATATTAGAGAGATATTAACATAATAAATGATGTATTAAAAAAATTTAATTAGCATGGCAAATTTTCAGGATGATTTTTTAACCATACAGGAATTTAAGAAAATTCATCAAAGTATTCATAATACTACTTTCCCGTGGTTTTATAATAGCTCGGTAGCTGAACCAGGGAAAGATGATGGAATTTATTTCAATCATTGTTTTTATTTTGATAACCAAGTTCGAAGTGATTATTTTGAGTATTTAGAACCAGTATTTCAAAAATTAAATGTAAAATCATTGATGACTGTTAAAGCTAATCTTTATCCTCAAACTAAAGAATTAATTAAACATGGATTACATAGAGACCAAGATTTTAATTGCAAATCTGCCTTGTTAATGATGAATACATGTGATGGATATACTTATCTTCAAGAAATTGATAGTAAAATTGACTCTGTTGCTAATAGAGTTATTCATTTTAATTCCTATGTTCCTCATCATAGTACAACAACAACTGATGAAAAAGTTCGGTTAACAATTAATATAAATTATTTTTAAATTTATTGATTTTGATATAGATACATTTTTTTGGTATTATTGGAAATCTAACTTCAAATTTTTTAATATCAATATAGAGGAATAATGGCTTATTACTCATTCAAACTAGATGCAAATTTTATTGTGCAATTAATTCTTTATTTAGCAATTGTTCTTTTTTCTCCAAAACTCGCATATTCTGATGAAAAAATTCTTTCTTGTAAAATGAACTATGGTATTTCAGGGGAAAACGATGAAACAGATATAGAATTTAGAAATCTAAGCAATATAGACCAGACTCAAACATTATATTTAGACATAGAAAATAATTGGTTATCTATACAGAGCTTTGACGAATATAAAAACAATGAAAACAAGCTATCAAAAATTGATTTTAATTTAACAGATTCAATAATTTTTTCTCTTAGTTATTTAGAAAATAATAAAATTCTTGTTTCTAAAAATGTTATTGAATTAAATAGATACTCGGGTTTTGTTAAACACGAATTCAGAACCAATACAGAAACAATATACAGAACTGGATATTGTGAACTTTTAAAAAAAAAGATGTTCTAGAACTTTAGAAATATAATTTTTTTTTCTGAAGAGATTTTTTTATTCTAACTAGAAATTATAAAAAACCCCTCTATAGCATACATTGTTTTTATTTTATTAATTTCCAATAATTATATTTTCTTAATGGTATTCATAAAAACAATAGATATTGTTCACAAAATAAATTTGATTAATAATAAAATATTCATATGTTGTAATTATGTCGTATACCTATCTAAAGAAAATTAATAAGAAACTGCCTGAATTTGAGGGTGCAAATTGGCTTATAAGAATTCCATTGGCAATAGTTTTTATACAACAAGGTTTCAGTAAATTACCTTTTGATCCAACAACAGCAGAAGCTTATGGACTGCCATTATTAATTTGGTTGTTTGTAATAATAAGTGAATTATTAGCTGGTTTTGGTTTGCTTTTTGGAGGAATCTTGAGATCGGTAGATCTTCTAAAATGGTTTGGAGATTTTTTAACACGATTTTGTGGAACGATAATGGTAGTTATTATTAGCGGTGTAATAATCATAAATAAACCAGAGAGTTTTATCGAGGTTTTATTGTATGATAATTTGCATATAATCCTATATTGTGGCGGTTTATTTTTTGCCTTGAGAGGTAACAGGGTGAAATAGTTAAATGTTAAATATTATTATAAAAATTCAAAAAAAGTAATGGCTAAGATTTTAATAATTGGTGGAGGATTTGGAGGAATATATTGTGCTAAACATTTACAAAAAATAAAATTAAATTCATTCGAAATTGAACTTGTAAGTAATAATAATTATTTTGTATTTCAACCATTATTACCTGAGGTAGCTTCAGGTGTCATTTCTGCTTCTGATGCAGTAACACCAATTAGACAGATGTTAAATTCAATTAAATTTAGACATGCTGAAGTTAATACCATTGATTTAAAAAATAAAAAGATTGGAATAATTCAAGGCTTTAGGAAGCGTCAACATCAAATTAGTTATGATCACCTAATAATTGCTTTAGGTCAAGAAAACAACTTAAATATTGTCCCGGGTTTGAAAAATAACTCTATGACCATAAGAAATTTGAAAGATGCCTACAATCTAAGGAATCACATTATTAAATGTCTGGAACTGGCAGATGTAACAAAAGATTATAATCTAAAAAAAAGGCTGTTAAGTTTTGTTGTCATTGGTGGAGGTTTTTCAGGGGTTGAAACATCTGGAGAGTTAAAAGAGATGATTGATAGACTGCTTGTATATTATCAAAATATTAATAAATCTGAAATTAGTATTCATATCATAGAACTTTCAAATAAACTTCTTCCAGAACTAGATAAAAGTATGGGTTCATATACTGAAAAAATTTTTAAACAACTCAAAATCAATCTTCACCTTAATACCAAACTAAAAGAGGTTACATCATTAAAAGTTTATTTATCTAATGAAAAATCTATTGAAACAAATACTGTAATCTCAACTATAGGATCATCTGTTTCTCATTTAATTAAAGATACTAATCTTGAATTAAAACAAGGAAGAATATTAACAAATGAATATCTTGAGGTGGCAAATAATGAAAATGTTTGGGCATTGGGTGACTGTGCATTTGTACCTTCTGATTTAAATGATATCAAAAAAGGTTCTCCACTCACGGCTCAATTTGCAATTAGACAAGCAAGAATATTATCTAAAAACATTTTATTAAAAACCTTAAATAAAAAACTTAAGTCTTTTAACTACAAGTCAAAGGGAGCACTAGCCTCACTTGGTTCAAGATCTGGTGTTGGAAGAATATATTCAATAACTTTCAAAGGATTTATTGCTTGGTTTTTCTGGAGAGTTTTTTATCTTTCTCTTCTACCATCAATTTCAACGAAAATAAGAGTGTTAGTCGGCTGGTTACTTGAATTACTTGTTCCAAGAAATGCAGTATTAACTGATTCCATAAAAAGAAATTCTTTTGAATTTCAGAATTACAAACAAAATGATGTTGTGTTTACTGAAGGTATGATTGCGGATGGTTTTTATATTGTCCAAAGTGGAGAATTTATAAATACTTATAAAAATACTAAGGATGGTAAGATTTTTAAAAAAATATACAAAAAAGGTGACCATTTTGGATCAAGAGTTATTCTTGAAGGTGGAAGAAGAACAGGAACTATTAAAGCTAGAAAAGATTCTGAAGTTTTAAAAATAGATAAAGATAGTTTTAAATTAATGGCATCAAATTTACCAGCTTTAAAAAAGTATTTTAATGAATATCTGCCAAGGAATTTTAAAAACTTAAAATTATTGTCTTAATTAATCTACAAGAAAAGATATTTGTCTGAACCACAAACGGTAGCTTTAAAATAGAAAAAGCTATTGCTATCTAAGCTTAACAGCATCCACAAGTTTTTTTTTTATTTTCTCTTTTCGCTAATTTATTTTGAGTTTTAATTAGTTCTAATTCTCTTTCTTTTTCTTCAATAGCTTTCCTTTGATTGAAGATTTTATTTTCTATGTACTCATAAAGAGAATTAAATCCTAATTTAGTTGCTTTTTTTTCTTCATATTTTCTGCGACCTTTAAGGTTATCAATTATTTTAATAACTTCTTCATTTTGCATAGATATTTTATGCAACAAATTATTTTAAAAATCAATATATTTATGAGGGGTAATCTTGGGGGGTAAAATTATAAAATCAAGGCTTTAAAGAGTAGGGAATTAGGAGCTTTCAGATAGTGGCGGAGAGACAGGGAAAAGGCCAGGTTTTAAGTAGACAACCCCTAGGTTAATTAATTATTATGAAGTGATGAAAAAACTATTACTCATTTTGATTTGTTTGTTTATGTCTTTTGAAGTGAAGTCAGAATTAATGACTCTTGTGTGTACTATGAAAGAAACTCACAATAAAAAATTAGATTCTTTTAT
>MDTE01012470.1_pt1 | contig 23234 bp, 18 predicted proteins | sample 811231 | NCBI WGS metagenome assembly MDTE01 (sample SAMN05326651, study PRJNA326480) | marine metagenome | isolation source: seawater | place: Indian Ocean: Red Sea | collected 2010 | reverse complement strand
CATTTTTGTGGGAATGGGAGCTTTCGTAGCAGGATGTTCGCGAACGCCAATAACAGCAATGTTTTTAGCTTTTGCTTTAACAAAAAATTTATTAATTATGAAACCTGTCTTAATCAGCTGTATAGCCAGTTTCTTGATAGCAAGAACTTTTAATGAAGAATCAATTTATGAAAGACAAATGCAGATAGAATTAGAAGATTAAGAAATTATTATCAGTCAAAAACAGCAGTTTTACTGTTATATACAAATACTTGATGATTTAAATGTAATCTAACCGCTCTTGCTAGAGCTATTCTTTCTATATCTCTTCCTTTCCTAATCAAGTCATCTACTTCATCTCTGTGACTTACATTTACAGTACATTGTTCTATTATCGGACCCTCATCTAAATCCTTGGTGACATAATGTGCAGTGGCCCCAATTAATTTCACACCTCTTTTCCATGCTCTATGATAAGGTTGACCACCCTTAAACGCAGGCAAGAAGGAGTGATGAATATTTATTATTGACGAAAACTTTTGCAAAAATGAGTCACTCAAAATTTGCATATACTTAGCTAACACCACAAGATCAATATCAAAATCCTCTAAAAGATTTAAAATCTGATCCTCAACATTAGATTTTGAAAATTTTAAAAAATCAAAATATACAAATTTCGCATCAAAATCATCTGCAATATTTTTAAGATCAGGATGATTAGAAATTATTAATGGTACATTCATCTTTAGTTCACCATTCCTTACCCTCCAAAGCAAATCAATCAAACAATGATTTTGCTTACTTACGAAAATGGCTACATTTGGAACCTCATCTGAATAATTAATATTAAATTTCCCTTCAAGATCAATTGCAATTTCTTGAAATTTATCATAAATTTCTTTTTTATTTACTGTTGGAAAAGTACTGTTCCATTCAATCCTACTTAGAAATAATCCAGCATCTTGATCTGTATGGTGATCAGAATGCTTAATATTTCCACCATAATTTGCTATCCATCCAGTAAGTTTACTCACAAGACCAGGACGATCAGGACATACAATTTTTAATATAATTGAAGGAGATTTCAAAGCAAAATTTATTTTTTCAAATGTTTCAGTACACCTAATATATCAATGAAAGGTTTAAAAGAAAATTTAAAAAAACCACACGTGCTTATTATTGGTGCTGGAATCATAGGAAAATTTAATGCAGTAGAACTTTCAGAATTAGGATACCAAATAACAATAATAGATCCGGCTTTGGACAAAAATAGTAGCAGTGCTGCCTTAGGTCTTTTAATGGGAAATATGTATCAAAAAAGAAATGGCAGAAGTTGGGCTCTTAGAAAACAAAGCATTAAATTATGGCCAAAATGGATCAAATTTTTGAAAAAATTTCATAAAGAATTAACTATAGAAAAACCTTTAATACAATTGACAACGAATGAAAAATTTTTTGAAAAACTCAAAAAATTTGTAATGAATAACACTCATCAAGGATTAGAAATTTTAAAAGAAAACTCAATTTTTATCAAAAAAATCAATGAGACTTTTCAAACAAAAAATTTAAAAGGAATTATTTCACACAGAGATGGGAAAATAAATCCTAATTCTTTGTTAAATACATTAAATATTTACCTAGAATATAAAAAAATTAATTTTATCAAGGATGAAATAATTAAAATTCAAAAAACAAAAAAAGAATGGATTGCAATATCAAAAAGTAAAACAGAAATCAAATCTGATGCAATCATCTTATGTAATTCTTTAAGTGCCATGAATTTGATAAGCGAAGAGCACTATAAAGTTAAATTAAAACCAGTTCTAGGGCAAGCTATAGAACTTTGTACGTATCAAAAAGATGTTAATTTTTTATCATTACCAAAACATTTCAACATTGATGGTATAAACATGCTCCCTCTAACTAAAAACAAAATTATTATTGGCTCAACAGATGAGTATGATGAAAACCCAAAAGAAAATGTTTTTGAACAACTTACAGACTTTCTAGAAAATAAACCACAGTGGCTTACCAAAAAAATAATTTCTAGAAAATGGCATGGAGTCAGGTCTAGACCTGAAGGAGAAGCTTCACCAATTCAGAAAAATTTAGAAGATGGTTTGATTTTATGTACTGGCTTCTACAAGAATGGGTTTTTACTTGCTCCAACATGTTCTCGTTGGGTAGCAAATGAATTAAAAAAATATTTTATTTAATCCTTTGTTTCTGTGAAATCGGCATCAATGACATCATCTCCACCTGCACCTTTATCATTTGATTCATTATTTTCAGGTGCACTAGAGGCTGGAGGCTGATTACCTGGCTGCTGGTAAACAGAAGAACCGACTGCATAAAGTTCTTGCTGAAGTTCTTCCAACAACTTCTTCATTGACTCGTAATCTTCTTTTGATGTTGCCTCTTTTAGAGCCTTGCTTTTTTCTTCAACTTTGGACTTAGTTGCAGCATCAACTTTATCTCCCAATTCAGCAAGTTGCTTTTCAGTTTGGTAAACAAGAGTTTCGGATTGGTTTTTTAGATCGATCTTTTCTCTTTTTTCTTTATCTGCAGAAGCGTTTGACTCTGCATCTTTAACCATTTTATCAACTTCATTATCTGAAAGAGTAGATGCACCTGTAATAGAAATAGATTGCTCCTTTCCACTTCCTTTATCTTTTGCAGTGACACTTAAAATTCCATTAGCATCGATATCGAAAGTTACTTCTATTTGAGGAACTCCTCTTGGAGCAGAAGGTATGCCATCAAGTCTAAAGGTTCCTAAACTTTTATTATCAGAGGCCATTTCTCTTTCCCCTTGCAAAACATGAATCTCTACATTAGTTTGACCATCAACAGCAGTAGAGTAAGTCTCAGATTTTTTAGTTGGCACAGTTGTGTTTCTGGAAATCATTTTTGTCATTACTCCTCCTAAAGTTTCTACACCAAGAGAAAGTGGAGTTACATCAAGCAATAATATGTCCTTAACCTCACCAGCTAGTACTCCTCCTTGAATCGCTGCACCGACAGCTACAACTTCGTCAGGATTAACTGTTTGATTAGGTTCTTTACCAATAATTGTCTTAACCAAATCTAAAACGGCTGGAATTCTAGATGATCCTCCGACCATAACTACTTCATCGATTTCGCTAGTAGAAATTTTTGCATCTTTAATAGCTTGTTCAACTGGAGTCTTACATCTATCGATTAAAGAAGCAGCCAATTCTTCAAACTTTGCCCGAGTTAAATTCAAGTCAAGATGTTTTGGACCCTCAGGAGTAGCTGTAATAAAAGGTAAATTTATTTCACTTTGGGTAGCATTAGAAAGCTCTATTTTTGCCTTTTCAGCAGCTTCAGTGAGACGTTGCAAAGCCTGCTTGTCTTGTCTGAGATCTATACCTTCGTTTGATTTAAAAGTACTAGCTAAATGATCAACTATGCATCTATCAAAATCATCCCCTCCGAGATGAGTATCTCCAGATGTTGAGAGAACCTCCGTAACACCATCCCCCGCTTCGATAACAGAGACATCAAACGTTCCTCCACCAAGATCAAAAACTAATATTTTTTCGTTTTCCTTATCCAAGCCATATGCCAGAGCAGCAGCAGTTGGCTCATTAACTATTCTTAGGACTTCTAAACCAGCAATTTTCCCTGCATCTTTAGTTGCTTGTCTTTGAGAGTCGTTAAAGTAAGCGGGAACTGTTATCACAGCTTGGGTAACTTTATCACCAAGATATTTTCCTGCATCATCAGCCAATTTTCTTAAAACTTGGGAACTGACCTCCTCAGGAGAAAACTGTTTATCTAAAATTGGACATTTGAGTTTAACACTTGAACCTGACTTTTCAACTGAGTAACTTACTTCTTTTGACTCTTCATTAACTTCATCAACTCTTCTACCAACGAAACGCTTAGCCGAGTAAAAAGTATTTTCTGGATTCATGACAGCTTGACGTTTAGCAATCTGTCCAACAAGCTGATCTTGATTCTTTGTGTAAGCGACAACAGATGGCGTTGTTCTGAAACCCTCTGCATTTGCTATTACAGTAGGTTTACCACCTTCCATAACAGCAACACAACTGTTAGTTGTTCCTAAATCGATTCCAACAACCTTCCCCATGAGTAAATAATCTCTTTGAATATTCTCCATAATCGTTCATTGACGTCATTATTGTTACTCTGAAACGAGGTGTGGTTCCCGAACAGATCACAATTTACTTCATATTTTTTTGGAAAATGATCACAAGCAAAACTTCATTTCTCGCTTTAATTGGAAACCCAGTAAGTCACTCAATGTCGCCAATAATGCAAAATGCAGCTATTGAATATTTAGGATTAGATTTAATCTATTTAGCAATCCCTTGTAAAAATAATGATTTAAAAACAGTAATTAATTCTCTAAAAAAAATGAATTGTAAGGGTCTCAATATCACAATCCCCTTCAAACAAAAAGTATTTAATATGTGTAGTGAAATTTCTCCAGTTGCAAAAAAAGTAAAAGCTATAAATACTCTTAAATTACGAGATGACAAAAACTGGAGTGGAACTAATACAGATGTTGATGGATTTATTTATCCATTAAAAAATCTCGATTTAAGAAAAAAAACTTCAATAATTATAGGGTCAGGAGGAGCTGCCAGATCAGTAGTTCAAGGTCTAAAAGATTTGAAATTATCAAAAATTACGATTATTTCACGTAATAGAGATTCACTAAATGAATTGGTTTCCAATTTTAAAGACGATATCAAAATAGAAGGTTTAATGCACACTAATAAAAAAATTAGTAATTGTATTCAAGAAACAGATTTAATAGTGAATTCAACTCCAGTAGGAATGAAAACAACAACTAATGAAGAGGTAATACCATTTGGTAAAAGTTTTTGGAATTCTATTGATTCCAAAACAATTGTGTACGATCTGATTTACAATCCTTCTCCAACTCCGTTTTTGAAATTTTGTGAAAAAAAAGGATGTATGACTATAGATGGGACACAAATGTTAATTGCTCAAGGAGCAAAATCATTATCATTCTGGACAGACGGACTGGAAGTGCCTTTTGATGTTATGCATGATGCACTAAAAAAACACCTTTAAACAAATTTATGAATAATATTTTTTGAATAATTTGACCTTGATAATGTATGGTTAATAATACACAGACGCTCATTAAACAAATTCTGAGCCAATGACCTTGTCTGAAAATTATGACCAATCAAATTTATTACGAAACTATGTATATTCTTCGCCCTGATATTGCGGAGGATGAAGTCTCAAACTACATAGATAAATATAATAAACTTCTTGAAGAATTTGGGGGCAAAATCCTCGATAGTCAAATGAGAGGAAAAAGAAGATTAGCTTATCAAATATCAAAACATAGAGAAGGTATTTATGTGCAATTAAGTCATCAAGGAGATGGCCAACATATTTTCAAAATAGAAAAAGCAATGCGTTTAAGTGAAGATGTCATACGATATTTAACTGTAAAACAAGAAGGTCCTTTACCAACACCAAGAAGTTCAAATAAAGGATCTAATCAGTCAGAAAAGAAGGACAATGACAATAGTGGATCAACTGATAAAACAGATCCTAAGATTGATGAAATTAATGAAAAGAAGAAAGAAAATTCAGAAGTACCAGTAGCTGACATAAAGGCATCTGTAGAATCTTGAATGTTATTTATTTATTCTTTGAGTTTAATTCTGCCCATATTTTATTAGACATACCCCACATATAAATAAATCCTTCGGCCTGTTCGTGGTTAAAAATGTCATCTTTACTATAAGTTGCTAAATCTTCCCTATAAAGAGAATTGTTTTTAGACGACCTTCCAATAACAGTTGCATTTCCTTTATGTAATCTAATTTTAACTTTCCCATTCACTGAAGTTTGAGTTGAATCAATAAAACCATCTAAGGCTTGCTTCAATGGGCCAAACCAAAATCCTTGATAAACCAGTTGGCCCCACTTTTTTTCTACAAAATTTTTAAAATCTAATACATCTGGGTTTAAAGTTATACTTTCCAGTTCTTTATGCGCTTTTATTAAAAGTAAAAGACCAGGAGTCTCGTAAATTTCTCTACTCTTAATACCAACTACTCTATCTTCAATCATATCTACCCTGCCAAAACCATGCTCCCCTGCTAAAGAATTAGCCCTCTGAATAATCTCTACAGGACTTAAAAATTCATTTCCTATCCCAATAGGAAAACCATTTTTAAAAACAATTTCTATATCTTTATGAGAATTTGGCGCCTCATTAATAGAGGAAGTCATAGCAAAAACATCTTCATTTGGTTCTTGCATTGGATCCTCCAACAAGCCAGCTTCAATACTGCGACCAAGAAGATTTACATCAATCGAATAAGGTGACTTCTTAGAAACTGGAGCTGGGATTCCAAATTTTTCTCCATATAAAATGGCTTCTTCTCTACTCATTTTCCATTCTCTTGCAGGTGTAATTATTTGTAAATCAGGTCCTAAAGCATGAATGGCTAAATCGAACCTTACTTGATCATTTCCTTTACCTGTACAACCATGAGCAACTGCATCAGCATTGAATTCTCTTGCTAGTTTTACAAGGTTTTCTGCTATTAATGGTCTGGCCAAAGCTGTTGATAGCGGATACTTATCTCCATAAAGTGCATTTGCCCTAATAGCAGGAAAAGCATAATTCTCTACAAAGTTTTCAACTAAATCACCAATCACTGATTGTGAAGCGCCGGAGTTTAAAGCTTTTTGTCTAATGCTCTCTAAATCATCTCCTTGACCTAAATCAGCAACAAATGTTACAACCTCGGAAATACCATATTCATTTTTTAGATAGGGGATACAAACACTCGTATCAACTCCACCCGAATATGCAAGAACAACTTTTTTTACCTTCTGCATTAAAATGTACCTCCAGTGAAAGTCTGAAATCTTAATTTCTCTTAACTTTCAAAATTTTACTAAAAACTAATATTATTGTAACTACAAGTGCTGGGCCAAAAACTAGTAAAAGAACAAGATAGTTATTTATTAATAAAATCTCAGGCTTTAAAAAACCATATAATCTAAAAAAAACAGCCAACAAAGCCGAAATTGGCCAAATTAAAAAAAATTTTAAATTTTCCTTATCAAACAAAATTTTTTAATCTGTATTTATGTATTATGTTATAAGAAGGTAACTTTTTACATGGACTCTGATAATCTCCAAATTAAATTAAATAAAATAGCTGAACATAACCCAGCCTTAAGTTGCTACCACAGAGAAGATCCTGCGCCTGTATTGCCATTAAGAGAAGAGCCAGATTTATTGTCTTGGCTAGAAAAAACCGGAAGGCTCGTAAATGAAAAAGATGGTGACTCACAAGAAATTAGCACAATTGAAGAAGAAGAACTATCTGCTTTAATGGGGGAAAAAGAGGATTATAAAGTCGAAGAAGAATCTTCTGAAGATGATTGGGAAGATTAAGAGACTAAATTTTTCTGAACTATTTTTTTTAATATTATTATCCTTAATAATAAATTCTGTCGTTTTTAGTAATTTATTTATACTCAATATTTTTTTGACATTTTTTTTTATTTCTTTATTTAGTACTAAATTCGGTTTAAAAATAATAAAACAATTAAATTTATTACAAAACATTAGAAAAGATGGGCCACTAATTCACACTACCAAAAACAAAACTCCCACAATGGGAGGAATTTTCATCATATTACCTTTTTTATTATTACTTTTATTCATAAGCTATAAGTTTGATTCTGTTGAGATATTATCTTTATTTTTTTGTACTTCAAGTTTTTTTATTGTAGGCTTTTTAGATGATTATTTAAGCATTACAAACAAAAAAAATACAGGTTTAAAAGTTAAAGAAAAATTTTTATTGCAAGCATTAATATCAATATTATTTATCTTATTTTTATTTCAAAGTAATTATATTAGCCCTTTCATAACGAAACATAATAGTGGGAATATAAATGCTGATACAATAATTCTTTCACTTTGTTTTATAACATTAGTTGGTTTAAGTAATGCAGTAAATTTAACTGATGGATTAGACGGATTAGCTGCTGGATGCAGCTCAATAGTCTTCTATGGGCTTGGTACAGAAATATTTATTAAAGGAGAAAAAGAATTAATAATATATGGGCTTATTTGCTATGCAATGTCAGGTTTGTGTATGGGCTTTCTAAAATTTAACAAATATCCCGCAAAGATATTTATGGGGGATACCGGTTCATTAACAATAGGAGCGATATTAGGATCTATATCAATATTAACTAATAGCTTTTTTACGCTATTTATTATCTCAGGAATATTTATTATTGAAGCTTTATCAGTGATTATTCAAGTTAGTTTTTTTAAATTGACTAAAAAAATCTTTAATAATGGAAAAAGAGTCTTCTTAATGACGCCAATTCATCATCACTTTGAACTAAAAGGTATAAAAGAAGAAAAAATAGTTGAAAACTTCTGGAAACTAAACATCCTTCTTGTTTTTTTAGGTATAGTCTTAAAAGTAAATCTTTAAACTACTTTTAAATATGAGTTTCTTTACATGGAAAGATGATGGATTAACAAGTGACTGTGTTAGTCTTGAGGCTATGGCTTCTCGTTTTGAAGAAACAGCAAACTTAATTAAGAAGTTGTCTCAAAAAGGCTTTAAATTAAAAAAAACACAAAAAAATAAATTAATTATTCATTCTGACCCAGAAATTTTCAATCAATGGGGTTTTATAAGTGAAGAATTACCCTTCAAACAACTTTCTTTAATTCCAGATGATGAAACGATGGCTGATTTTTGATCGTGACCTTTAAGGATTGATAAATAATTTCTAACATGAGTATTCCAACTAAAATGCCTATGCACCCCTTCAAGTCCATTTCTGCTCCATGATTTCCATTGAGAAGAATTTGAAATCCCTTTTTCAAGAGCAATTTTCAGCTTATTAACATCTGTTACATCAACTAGTAAACCATTGTCGCATTTTGAATGAATTTCTTTAGGGCCTCCATCATCTGTAGCAATAATTGGCAAACCACACGAAGCAGCCTCTAGTAAAGTTAAACCAAAAGGTTCTGTTAATGCGGGGTTTACGAAAATTCCTCCTCTAGATGCAGCCCACCTATAAATAGATGGAATATTTGCTGGAGAATGTTTCTTTGGATATGCTACTTTTCCGTATAAATTATATTTGTCTATCATTTCAAAAATTTTTTGAAAGACATCTCTTTGTTGAGAATCAAGTTTTGATGTATTTTCCCTACAACCTAAGATTAAAACCAAGTTAGCTTTTCTTTTTAATTTTTCTGACCTCCCAAAAGCTTCAATTAAAGAGGGAATATTTTTTCTTCTCACTGCCCTGGAAATAGCCAAAAATGGTGGCTTTCTTATATCCTTCAAAAAATGGTGCATCATATTGTCAATTTCACAAGTTTCAGTTGTTGAATGGATATGATGAAATTTGTTGTGATCGACGCCAGGAGAAATAACTCTAGATTTTTCATGTAAGAAAGAATTATATTGAGAATATTGACATAAAGATTCTTGTTTAGTACTTGTTACAACAATATCTGTGTATTTTAAAGCTTCCTCTTCTGCTTTAATTCTTTTACTGATAAAGTACAATTTCTCAATTTGCTCAAGCTTTAAGCCAGCGTCGAGTAGTTTTCTTTTTTTCTCTTTTCCTAAGGAATGCCCAGTGAAAATAAAAGGGACTTTAAGTACTTGGCTTAACCGAACTCCTACGTAACCAGCGTCTGCATAATGAGCATGTATAAAATTTGGCTTATTTTCGGTTTTTTTATAATAATGAAAAAGTTTCTGAGTTAAGTCGTCTAAATAGGGCCAAAGTAATTCTTTTCTAATATATTTGTTAGGACCAAATTGAAATCTTAATATTTGCGCTCCAGGTTCAATAAATTCTCTCTCTTTTCTGTAAGAATTATCTATCTTAACATCATTAATAAGTCTAGTTACTAAATCCACTTGATCAACTTCTGAAATATTCGCTAAACTTTTAACCAATTCCAAAACATATTGGGTTTGTCCCCCAGTATCAGAATCTCTGCCCAATTCAAGATTTCTGGAACGTATTAAACCATGCAAATGTAGATGTAAAAATTTCAAAGTCATTTAGCACATACACAATTCAACCACTCATTAGAAATAAGATATATTTTTCCTTAAAATATTAAGAAAGCATTATGATTTTATATTTTTAAAAAATATGATAAGACCAAATCCTAAACTCACACTGCTTTTTGATTAATTTATAAAAAAATAATTTATATGTGATTAGTAAAAGAATACTAAGAAATATAACTATATAAAAGATTAATTTAGAGCTTTTTTCAGATATTTAGCTGTGTAACTTGATGAATGATTAGCAACATCCTCAGGTGTACCCTCAACAATAATTTCCCCACCTTTATCACCTCCGTCAGGCCCTAGATCAATTATCCAATCTGAGCATCTAATAACATCTAAATTATGCTCAATTACAACAACTGAATTACCTTTATCAACTAAACGTTGAATGACATCCATTAATTTATGCACATCATAAAAACTTAAACCAGTTGTAGGCTCGTCAATTAAATATAAAGTTTTTCCAGTAGCTCTCTTTGATAATTCAGTTGCTAATTTTACTCTTTGTGCCTCTCCCCCAGATAATGTTGGTGCTGGTTGTCCTAATTTGACATAACCGAGCCCTACATCAACTAGTGTGGATAATCTATCTGCTGCCTGAGGAATAGCAGAAAAAGTTTCTGCAGCCTGCTCAACAGTCATTTCTAAGACATCTGAAATATTAAATCCTTTGTACTTTACTTGAAGCGTTTCTCTATTAAAACGTGCACCCTTACATACATCGCACTGAACATAAACATCAGGTAAAAAATTCATTTCAATAACATTCACTCCTTGTCCTCGACAAGCTTCGCATCTCCCTCCTTTGACATTAAAACTAAATTGACCAGCTTGATATCCTCTAGCTTTAGCTTCGACGGTTGCTGTAAATAAGTGTCTAATAGGATCAAAAGCGCCTGTATAAGTGGCAGGGTTTGATCTAGGTGTTCTTCCAATAGGAGATTGATCAATAACAATAACTTTATCTATAGCTTTTATACCCTTTAACTCTTTAACTCCTTTAGGAAAGGGAACTTTTAAACCAAGAGAATGGCAAAGTGCAGGATGTAATAATTCATTGACTAATGTACTTTTTCCACTTCCACTAACTCCAGTTACAGAAACTAATCTGCCTAAAGGAAATTCAACAGTTATATTTTTAAGATTATTTTTATTGCAGTTTTTTAATATTAAACTTTTTTTTACTGAAGACCTTCGCTCTTTTGGGGTAGGAATGTACTTTCTTCCGCTAAGATATGCCCCAGTTAATGATTCTTCTGTATTTAAAACATCATTAAATGAACCTTTTGCGATAATCTCTCCTCCGTAAACTCCTGCACCTGGACCAATATCTACCAGATAATCAGCAGATTTCATAGTGTCTTCATCATGTTCAACAACCACTAAAGTATTACCTAGATCTCTAAGGTCTTTTAAGGTTTCCAGTAATCTATCATTATCTCTTTGATGCAAACCAATACTAGGTTCATCTAATACATATAAAACACCAGTTAAACCAGCTCCTATTTGAGTCGCTAATCTTATGCGCTGTGCTTCACCTCCTGAAAGAGTCATCGCTGGCCTATCCAAAGTTAAATAATCCAGACCAACGTTAATAAGAAATTTTAACCGCAATCTAATTTCTTTTAAAACTAATTCGCCTATTTGTTTTTGTTTCTCAGATAAATTAATATTTTCTTTTTTATTTTTACTTAATCCCATTATTCTCTCTATGTGTAATAAGGTGTTCGAGACACTAATAGAAGTTAAATCAGTAATGTTATAAGGACCAAGCTTTACAGCAAGTGCCTCTGGTTTTAATCTTTTGCCAGAACATGTTTTACAAGGAACTAACTCTAAATATTTTTCTAATTTTTGTTTCACTGATTCTCCATTAGATTCACTTAATTGCCTTTCTAAGATTGGCAAAATTCCTTCAAAAGGCCTTTCAAATCCACTAGAAGTTTTGAAGCGACTGTCAGCTTGAATTAAAATTGGCTTATCAGAGCCTGAAAGTAAGACATTTTTTTGTAAGTCAGTCAAATCTTTCCATGGGGTTTTTAATTCAAAACCATAAGCTTGCCCTACTGAATAAAGTAATGAAAAATAATAAGTATTATCTTTTTCACTCCAAGGAGCTATAGCAGCATAAACAGGTAAAGAAGTATCTGGGATTACTCTATCTGCAGTAAATTTTTTTAAATAACCAATACCATGACAATCAGGACATGCTCCATAAGGACTATTAAAAGAAAACAATCGTGGAGAAAGTTCTTCTACTATTGATCCGTGAATTGGACATGCATAATTCTCTGAATACAACTTTTCTCTTACTAAATTAGGAGGTAAAGATTCGCCTTTTTTTGGCACAACTTCAACAATTGAAAGTCCATCTCCTCTTTTAAGACAAGTCTGTAAAGAGTCATTCAATCTTTCTTGAATTCCCTCTCTAGCAATTAGTCGGTCAACTACAACCTCAATATTGTGACTATGATTCTTATCTAATTCAATACTATCAGCAAGTTCTCTAACCTCACCATTAATTCTTACTCGCGCAAAACCTTCTGCAGCTAATCCATTAAGCAATTTTGCATGAGTTCCTTTTTTACCTCTTACTACTGGTGCTAATAACTGATATCTTGTTCCTTCAGGTAACAAGACTATTTGGTCAACCATTTCATCAATTGTTTGAGGAGCAATCGGCAAACCACAATGATGACAATGAGGCTCCCCAGCACGTCCAAATAGTAATCTTAAGTAATCTTGTATCTCAGTAACTGTTCCAACAGTTGAACGAGGATTATGACTTGTTGATTTTTGATCTATTGATATAGCTGGAGATAAACCTTCAATATTATCTACATCTGGTTTATCAACTTGACCTAAAAATTGTCTTGCATACGCAGAAAGGCTCTCTACGTATCGTCTTTGACCTTCAGCAAAAATTGTGTCAAATGCTAAAGAACTCTTTCCACTTCCGCTAACTCCTGTAAAAACTATAAATTTATTCCTAGGGAGGGTAAGATCAATATTTTTTAAATTATGCTGACGAGCACCTCTGATCTTAATAAAGTTATCATCGTTATCGCTTATATTTTTAACCATGCTTAAATCTTTAATGGATTTAAAAGATCTTATTATAATGGAAATTATCTTTTTTACGCGGCAGATCTATCTATAAGTGTCAATGCATAATCATTTGCTTCTCTAGAACCACCCCCTATAAGTTCAATTAGCTCATTTTGTCTTTCTTTTTTTGTAGTTAATTTAGAAACAGAAGTAAAAGTGATTCCATTAAAAACATTTTTCTTTACTTTAAAGTGGGTGTTTGCAGTTGCCGCTAAAAAAGGCTGATGAGTAATACACAAAACCTGCCTTTCTTGCGAAATTACTTTTATTAGATCTACTAAAGAATGTAATGATTTACCACTTAAGCCATTATCAATTTCATCTAAAAAGAAAGTATTAGGTTTTTTAGAGATACTAGATTTTATTGCTAATAAAAATCTAGACATTTCACCACCTGAAATAACTTTAGACAAAGGTGCTAACTTTTGATCAGGATTTGCAGAAAACAAAAAGTCTATATTTTCGTTACCTTCTGAAGAAGGAGTAACTTTTCTAAAATCAATTAAAAAATTTGCGTTTTCTAATCCTAATTTTTTCAAAATAGACATTACAGATTCTTGAAGCTTAGAAGCTGTTTCTCTCCTTAGTGAAGCCTGAATTTTAAAAAGATCATCTAGATTAGCCTCCGATTTATTAATTTGAATATCCAACTTTTTAATTTCTTCTTCGTGTAAATTATTGTCTATAAAATTTTTAAGTTCATCTCTTTTCAAAATTAATTTTGGAAGTTCAAGAGAAAAAGTTCTCTCTAAATTTTGTAAATAAAATATTCTTTTTTGAATTTCGTCCAAACTAATATCTTCATTCTCAAATTGATTAAAGTATTCTGTTAAATCAAAAATTAGATTTTCTAAATCGTTTTGAATACTTATTAACTTTTCATTATAATCTTTAGCTGTTAAATCAAAATGAACGATTTTATTTAATTGCTTAATTGATTGAGCAATTAAAAAACTTACTGATGGAGGATCATTTTTGTGGTTATTTAAATAATCAAGTGATAATTGTATAGAATTTTTTATATCAAAATTATTTGAGAGTTTGAGCTCCTTTGATTGCAGTTCAAAAATTTCATCACTTTTATTTAAATTAGCTTCATCCAAGATTTTATACATCTCTTTAATTGCAAAATTATTCTCTTCTTTACTCTTATATAATTGCATCTTATGTTCTCGTCTTTTTTTAAGATTCTGAAATTCCTGCCATATATTTTTTATTTGATTATTTATTGTCATTAGTCTGTTTGAGCCTAAATCATCGATTATTAATCTTCTATAATCTTGATTTTCATATAACTTGCTATCAGATTGTCCAGCAAAGTCCAATAACAATAAACCTAGTTCTACTAAAAGCTTTTTACTAATAGATAAATTATTTATCGAATATTTTGAAAGTATTCTATTGTTTTTTTTATACGAATTTCTTTTAACTAATATTTCTCCTGAAATTTTATAAAAACCATTTTTAGAAAGCCATTCAGCAACTTGTGAAGAATGTGAAAATGTTGCCTCGATAGAACACTCTTGTTTTCCTGGACGTATTAAGTGCTTTAAGGGTATATTAGACCCACCGAATAAAACATCTAAAGAATCAAGGATAAGTGATTTCCCCGATCCTGAATCTCCAGTAAAAATATTCAAACCTTTTTCGAAATTAATTTCTATAATCTCTATTAAGGCAACATTTTTTAAATTTAATCGTATTAACATGTTAATCCATTTATACAAAAAAATTAGCTCCTTTTTAAGGAAAATAAAAGTGTTTTAAATAATATAGTTATGAATGAAGAATATACCGATTTTATTGAAGCATCAGGTTTATTAGAATATGATCCAGAAATAATTTCAAAAATTTATCAAAAAAATCCAAAACGCCTTCTAAAAAGGCTTTGGCAAACATTAATCCCAATATTTGTCTATATTTTTTCAGTTGGTTGGGATAAATTAACAGGCCGACTAAAGAAACAATCAAGAGCTAGATATCAAGCGAAACAATTAACAAATTTATTAGTAAAATTAGGTCCTGCATTTGTTAAGGCTGGCCAAGCTTTATCAACAAGACCTGACATTATTCCAAGTGTTCTACTTGAAGAATTATCTGAACTTCAAGATCAATTACCAGGATTTGATGGTAATAAAGCAATGGAATTAATAGAAGAGGATTTAAACAAAAAAATAGATGATATTTTTTTAAAAATTGATAAAGAGCCAATTTCTGCAGCATCCTTAGGGCAAGTGCACAAGGCTATTCTAAAAAATAAAGAAGTTGTAGCTGTAAAAGTTCAAAGACCAGGTTTAAGAGAACAAATCACACTTGATCTTTACATAGTTAGAAATATCGCTTACTGGTTAAAAAATAATATTGGTCTTATAAGGAGTGATCTTGTTGCTTTAATTGATGAATTAGGAAAGAGAGTGTTCGAAGAAATGGATTATTTAAACGAGGCCAAGAATGCTATTAAATTTAAGAAATTACACTTACATAACACAAAAATAGCTGTACCAAAAATTTACAATGAAACCACTTCAAGACGAGTATTAACAATGGAGTGGATTGAAGGTACGAAACTAACAGATTTAGAAGGTGTAAAAAATTTAGGTATTGATCCCGACGAAATGATAAAAGTTGGGGTTCAATGCAGTTTAGAACAATTATTAGAACATGGTTTTTTTCATGCAGACCCACATCCTGGTAACCTATTAGCATTACAAGATGGAAGATTGTGTTACTTAGACTTCGGTATGATGAGTGAAGTTACTAGAAATTCTAGATCAGGTTTAATTCAAGCAGTTGTACACCTTGTTAATAAAAATTTTGATAAGTTATCACAAGATTTTGTTAATTTAGGGTTCCTTTCAGAAGAAGTAAATCTTGAACCTATTGTTCCAGCTTTTCAAGAAGTATTTGTAAATGCTGTAGAGCTTGGTGTATCAAAGATGGATTTCAAAAGCGTAACTGATGATATGTCAGGAGTTATGTACAAATTTCCTTTTAAATTACCCCCTTATTATGCACTTATAATTAGATCTTTACTTACTCTAGAAGGTATTGCTTTAAGTGTAGATCCTAAATTTAAAATACTTGGTGCAGCTTATCCATATTTTGCACGCAGATTAATGGAAGACCCTGATCCTCAATTAAGAGAAAGCTTAAAAGAAATGCTTTTTGATAAGCAAAGATTTCAATGGGATAGATTAGAAGATTTACTGGCCAACGCAGCAAAACAAACAAACCTTAATCTTGAAAAACTGCTAGATGAAGTTATTAATCTACTTTTTTCACCAAAAGGAGGGTTTTTAAGGAACGAAATTGTTAATAGCTTGACTAATCAAATAGATTTAATCAGTTTAGGTGTTTTAAAAAGTGTCAATAATTACCTACCAAAAAGTATCAAATTAAATATTGCAAAAAAGGATAATGATTTAAGTAATCTCATTTTATATATCGAACCTTTCAAAAACTTTTTAGAAATTTTAGAAAAAGTTCCGGGATATACTAATGATATTTTTCTTAAAAAAATTCCAAGACTCATAAACGAACCTTATACAAGAGAAATGAGCATTAACATTGTAAAAAAAGTCACAGAAAAAAACGTTGTTAGACTAGTAAAAATTGCTGCTGGTGAAAGTATATAAATGAAATTTTCAAAAAATTTAGTTACTAAAATATTTTTAATACTACTTGCAAACCAGTTTTTTTTAATCAGTAATAGAGTTGAAGCAGCTGAAGATATTAAAATTATATATGGCGTATTTTCACGAACTGTAACTGTAGATTCTTTAAAAAATTTTGCAATAGATGGAACTTCATCAAATAAATTAAGAAGGATTTTAAATGCCACCGGTTCTCCAGATAATGAAATTCAATCAGTATTAAATAAAGATTTTGAAATTCCTATTACCATTGCGAGTAAGCTAGTTAATTCTGAAATTGGCAATGTTTTTTTAACTAGACTATCCTCTATAATTCATCCTCCAAAAGCAACTGATGAAAGAACTGGAATGTTAGCTCTTAGAGCGAGTGTTATTAAGGGTATATATATAGGAGATGGAAAATTAAACCTTATTAAATTTTTCGAAAGTTATCCAACTAAAACTGTTATTTTAAATGTAAATGCTTTAAGTAAAGTTATGAATAAAGTAGAATCAATATCTGAATTATTAGTTTTTTTCACTAATAAACCATTAGAAAAAATGAAACAAAGTTAATTAACTATGTATTTATTTAATAGATTCAAAAATAAATTTCAAATTAATTACAGAAAAAAAAGATGGCCAGGATTAATTAATGCATATAAACAGCATTTGCCAGTCTCATCAAAGACTCCAATCATATCTTTAAATGAAGGAAATACTCCTTTAATCTTTAGTAAACCAATAAGTGACTTAATTGGAAACGATACAAAGGTTTATCTGAAATATGATGGTTTAAATCCCACCGGTTCCTTCAAAGATAGAGGGATGACAATGGCAATAAGTAAAGCAAAAGAAGAAGGAAGTAGAGCGGTAATTTGTGCAAGCACAGGAAATACTTCTGCTTCTGCTGCTGCCTATGCATCAAGAGGAAATTTAAAATCTTATGTATTAATACCTGACGGATATGTAGCGCAAGGTAAACTTGCTCAAGCTTTAATGTATGGAGCAGAAATAATTTCGATTAAGGGTAATTTTGATAAGGCTTTGGAAATTGTTAGAGAATTATCTAAAGAATATCCAATAACTCTAGTAAATTCTGTTAATCCTTATAGAATTCAAGGCCAAAAGACTGCTGCCTTTGAAATTGTAGATGATTTAGGTGTTGCCCCTGAATGGCTTTGTATTCCGATGGGGAATGCCGGCAACATTACTGCTTATTGGTTAGGTTTTAAGGAATATTCAAAGATTAAAAGAAATTTAAAATTACCAATTATGATGGGTTTTCAATCTGAAGGCTCTGCTCCATTAGTAAAAAACATAGTTGTTAAAGATCCTGAAACTATTGCAACGGCAATCAGAATTGGAAACCCTGTAAATAGAGATAAAGCAAAAATTGTAAAGAAAGAAAGTAAAGGAGATTTTCAATCAGTAACAGATGAAGATATTATTAGTGCTTATAAAAAACTTGCTAATGAAGGTATTTTTTGTGAACCAGCTAGCGCAGCATCTGTCGCAGGACTAATTAAAAATAAAAACAGGATCAAAAAAGGATCTACTATTGTTTGTGTTTTAACAGGCAATGGATTAAAAGATCCAGATTGTGCAATTAAAAATAATGATGCTATTTTCCGAAATAATATTGAACCATCGTTAAAAGAAATAACAAAAATATTGGGTTATTAATCGCAGACAAATTTTAAAGTGTCTGTGGATAAATTTAAAAACATTATTAATTCCTGTTGATTAATTAATAAAATAAAATCAAGTATGTGCAAAATTTTTGAATTTATTTTATTTTTTTGCAAAAGACTCACATTTAATAAAATTTTTCCACTTTAAAAAAAACTTAACTTCTCAATCAAGACAGTTATTTTTGAATATAATTCACAGTTTCCACAAACTCTACTACTACTAAATTAAATTAATTCTTTTGAAATTATTTTATAAAAAAAGAAATTTAAAAGAAAAAAAAATTAATTGCAATAATCAAGAAAATAGATCTAATATGTGAATAAAGTTTCGCAGCCAGATGGAGATTGTTTGTAATCAAAATGAATTTAATTATGCTATTCAATTAGTTGGTAAAGCAGTTGCATCAAGACCAACTCATCCCATTCTTGCCAATTTACTTTTAACCGCTGATCAAGGAACTAATAAAATCAGTCTGACAGGTTTTGATTTGAATTTAGGTATACAGACTTCGTTTAATGCAAAAGTAAAAAAAAGTGGTGCAATTACCATTCCATCAAAACTTCTATCGGAAATAGTCAATAAGCTTCCCAGTGAAACCCCTGTTTCAATAAATGTTGAAGAGAGTTCAGATAATATTTCTATTAAAAGTGATAGAGGCTCATTTAATATAAAAGGTATCTCATCAGAGGATTATCCTAATTTGCCATTTGTTGAAAATGGTAAATCTTTGAATATTGATCCTAATTCTTTTTTGAAAGCTTTAAAATTATCAATATTTGCCAGTAGTAGCGACGATTCTAAGCAATTATTGACGGGAGTGAATTTTACATTTAATTTAAAATATTTAGAATCAGCTGCAACCGATGGTCATAGACTAGCAATTGTTTTGGTGGATAACAAAGACAATTTATCTGATGAAGAAAACTTATCTGATGATGAAAACTTATCAGTAACTATTCCATCAAGATCTTTAAGAGAAATTGAAAAACTTGTTAGTTTGAGTAGTTCAGAAAATTTAATGAAACTTTTTTATGATAAAGGTCAACTAGTTTTTATTACTTCTAATCAAATAATTACTACAAGAACTTTGGAAGGTTCTTATCCAAATTATTCTCAATTAATACCTAATTCTTATTCTAAACTTTTTACTTTTAATACAAAACAATTAATTGAAGTGTTAGAGAGGATAGCGGTATTAGCAGATCAACAAAGTAGTGTTGTTAAGATTAAATTAGAAGAAAAGGATCTTGCTTTAGTTAGTGCAGATGCTCAAGACATTGGGAGTGCTAATGAATTAGTTCCTGTATCTTTTGATTTTGATCAATTTAATATAGCTTTTAACGTAAGGTATCTCTTAGAAGGTTTAAAAGTTATTTCCAGTCAAAATGTAATTTTTAAATGTAATCTTCCAACTACCCCTGCTGTTCTTGTACCGGATGATAATACTGATTCTTTTACTTATTTAGTTATGCCTGTTCAAGTTCGTTCTTAATTTGAAATTACCAAAAGAATTTTTATTAAGTGATTTATTAAGTCATAACGTAAAAGGCAATGCAGTTCTTAATTATGGCAAAGGTGAAAATGTTTGGATGCATCCACCTGTTCATAGGATTTTGGGATGGTATTCTCGTCCCTCTAATTTTGATTCAACCAGAAATGTGTGGAGATTAAATCAGATTAATCAAATAATAGATAACGATATTTTTGTAAAGGGAGATCCTGCTATTTCAGATATTGCAACTTTAAATAGATTTCCGAATTTAATTGAAGCTAGTTTAATTAACTCAGAAGGTTCAAAGATTGGAGTGATTGCTGATTTTTTATTTGAAATTAAAACTGGTAATATAAAATTTTATTTAATTTCTCGATCAAATCCAAGAATTATTGGTTCAAGTAGATGGAGATTAAATCTTGGAGATATTATTGATCAACAACCTGGATTAGTGTTTTGTTCCTCTAATTCTTTAGAAGATTTATCTTTAATAAAATCAAGCCTTAAAAATGAAATTTTTACAAAAGGTAGAAAAATTATTAGTCGTTTTGATGATATGAGAAGTACTGCCACAAATAGATTGGAGGATTGGCTTGAGGAAGATGAAGATGTAAATCTAAAATCTGAATTTCAACCAAATAGTTTTTATAATAAAGAAGAAGAAAGATCTTTCAAAAATAAAAAAGAAGATGACCCTTGGATCTGACTAATGATAAATTCTTTCGATAATGATACATATGATTTGAATGAATCTCTTAAAGTCGAAAATTTAACTGATAATGATTATCTGGAGATATGTAAGAGACTCAATAGAAAACCAAATAGAACAGAATTAGGAATGTTTGGAGTAATGTGGTCAGAACATTGCTGTTATAGAAATTCAAAACCGTTATTATCCAATTTTCCTACAAAGGGTAAAAATGTAATTGTTGGCCCTGGAGAGAATGCTGGGGTAATTGATGTTGGAAATGATCAGAAACTAGTTTTTAAAATAGAAAGTCATAATCATCCATCTGCAATTGAACCTTTCCAAGGAGCTGCAACAGGAGTTGGTGGCATATTAAGAGATATTTTTACTATGGGGGCTAGACCTATAGCAGTTTTAAATTCTTTAAGGTTTGGAAATCTTGATAAATCATCAAACATCTCACTATTACGAGGCGTAGTAGCTGGGATCTCTCATTATGGTAATTGCGTAGGAGTTCCAACTGTTGGTGGAGAAATAGATTTTGATGATAGTTATTCTGGTAATCCATTAGTTAATGTTATGGCTTTAGGTCTTCTAGAAACTGATGAAATTGTTTGTTCAGGGGCAAAAGAAGTAGGTTCTCCTGTCTTGTATGTTGGAAATACAACAGGCAAAGATGGCGTGGGTGGTGCTAGTTTTGCAAGTTCGGAATTAACTTCTCAATCTTTAGATAGTAGACCTGCTGTACAAGTAGGAGATCCTTTTATTGAAAAAAGTCTTATAGAGGCTTGTTTAGATGCTTTTAAAACTGGAGATGTAATCGCTGCTCAGGATATGGGAGCTGCAGGTCTTACATGCAGCAGTGCGGAAATGGCTGCTAATGGAGGTTTGGGGATATCAATTAACTTAGATTTAGTTCCAGCAAGAGAAAAAAATATGTCTGCTTATCAATATTTATTATCTGAATCTCAAGAGAGAATGTTGCTTGTTGTGAAAGAAGAAAAATTAGATACCCTCATTAGAAGATTTAAAAAGTGGGGTTTGTTTGCAAATGTCATTGGTGAAGTCATTTCAAAAAAAGAAGTTATTATTTCACAAAAGAATAAAGTTGTTGCTCAAATCCCCACCTCTGCTTTATCCGATGAAACCCCAGTAAATATTCATAATGTTATTGATGAGCCACCCAACTATTTATTAAAAAAATGGGAATGGTCAGAGGATAAATTGCCTATGATTAGTAGAAATAATATTGTTTCTATTAAAGACCAAAAATCTTATTCTTTCTCAGAAATTATTTTGGAACTTTTATCAAATCCCTCTATTGCTTCAAAAAGATGGGTGTATCACCAATATGATTCTCAAGTACAGTCAAATACTGTATTTAAGCCAGGACATTCTGATGCAGCATTAATAAGATTAAGAAGGCAAGATGAGAAAGATAAGAGTAAAAAATTTTCTGGTGTAGCAGTATCAGTAGATTGTAATAGCAGATGGGTGTTGTTAGACCCTTATAGAGGAAGTATTGCAGCAGTGGTGGAGTCAGCTCGGAATGTAAGTTGTACAGGCGCTGAACCAATAGCTATAACTAATAATTTAAATTTTCCATCACCTGAGACAGAAATAGGATATTGGCAACTTTCCTCATCTTGTGATGGAATTTCTAAGGCTTGCATTGCATTAGAAACTCCTGTTACTGGAGGGAACGTTTCTTTATATAATGAATCAAAAAATCAAAAGAATCAACTAACTCCCATTAACCCAACTCCAGTCATTGGAATGGTAGGCACAATTAAAAATGTTGATAAAGCTATCTGTTCAGGATGGAAAAATATTAATGATCAAATTTGGATAATTGGTTCAAATTCATCTGAATCAACCATAGGAGCAAGTTCTTATTTAGAGTATTTTCATGGTTTAGTGACAGGGAGACCTCCTAAGATCGATTTAGATGATGAAAAATACTGTCAAAGGTTTTTAAGAGAAGCAATTTTAAAAAATTTTATTGTTTCTGCCCATGACGTAAGTGACGGAGGTTTAGCTGTTTCTTTATCAGAATGTTGTATTTTATCCTCTAAGGGAGCAACTATAGAATTAGATGAAAAAAATATTCGCGAAGATAACTTATTGTTTAGCGAAGGAGGTTCAAGAATAGTTTTCTCCCTCAATAATAAAGAAGAAGAAAATTTCTTTAATTTTCTTCAAATTAAAAGTAAAGATTTTCCTCGAAATGTCTATGTAAAAAAAATAGGATTTGTTACTGAAGAAAAAATGAATATATGTGTCGGACATAAAAAACTTTGTAATTTGAGGGTTGATGATTTAGCCAAAAAATTTAATAATAGTATTTTCAATCACATTAATAAATGAATAGATATATGCAAGTTTTTAAAATTCTCAGAAGCTAAATTATGTGCGGAATTGTTGGAATCGTTTCATCTGATGATGTTAATCAACAAATTTATGACAGTCTTTTGTTGCTTCAACACCGCGGTCAAGATTCTACAGGT
>MDTE01046708.1_pt1 | contig 23239 bp, 13 predicted proteins | sample 811231 | NCBI WGS metagenome assembly MDTE01 (sample SAMN05326651, study PRJNA326480) | marine metagenome | isolation source: seawater | place: Indian Ocean: Red Sea | collected 2010 | reverse complement strand
GGCACTGTGGATGCCATTTTATCATATCGCTCATCATCATTAATTGGCATACTAAAGGCTGGATAATCACTATTATTTGAATTTGTCCAAACCCATTGGTGATAATTTGTTTTTAAATATTTCATCGGGCCACTAGACCCAAGTGCTGATATACCGAGGTATGACTTTGACCAACCATCATCACCATCTGCATCATATTGGTAACCTATATTTCTTTTAAAACCTGCATCATCTTCTGATTTATCAAACCCATTCAAATTATCATACCACGTAAACCCACCACCAGGAGTATATTTGTCAGTATAATTAAAATTTGCTATAGATGCATCTGCCCAAAAACCTGCATAGAGATTATTTATTGTATCATTAGAAACATTTTTAAATGTATAATTTAAAATAACAAATGCATCAGCGTATGAATAATTCCAAGCATATGCTTCCATATGAATATCTAAGCCTAATGGATTATGATTTGGAATCCCCAAATTATCAGAAGGAATATCCCCATAATCCTTAAAATCAGCAATCATATCTTGATGAGAAATAGCATTAGGAGAATAATACTGAGCCATCGAGTCTTGAGTAGTGGATGATATTGATGATTGGATATTAATTTGTGAATTTGCGAATAGCTCAAATCCTTCATTGCCAGCTTCAAAAACACCATCAACAATTGCTGTAGATACTCTTCTCTGTCCATCAACAATCCCTCCTATCCATAGACCGCAATATGAAAAGTGCTCTATTTGTTCACGCGCAATTTGAGTTTGTTGTTTATATTGACATGAAGGATGAATACTACCATCTTCCATACGATTCCAACCATTACCAAGAATACCAAAATTGGTAATCGTCATCCCTAGATTCCCTACTGATGTAAATTTATCATATTCATCTGACGCGATTTGAATTTGATATGGCTCGCGTTGCTGAGCTAAAATAAAATTTGAAAAAACTAATATAGAGACAATAAGCTTCATCTACTTAACAAGTATCACCTTTTCTGTTTTTATAGATATTCCATTACTAATTAGATTAATAAAATAAATTCCGCTCGATCGATGTTTAGCATCCCATTTGAATTGATGATTACCCGGATATATTTCTCCTTGGAAAATAATATCAATAATTTCACCGTTAATATTAACCATATTAATAGTACAATATTGTTTTACATTTATAGCAATATCAATTGTAGTCAATGGATTAAATGGATTGGGATATGGATGAGATAATATAATTTCACTAGGTAATTGAATATCATCATCACTAGAAACTAATGTCCCATCATAATTAGTCCCTGGAGAGCCTAAATCACCATCACCATAGTTAAGAGTTGCTTCATTCCAGTTAATGCTTGCATTATTATCTATCGTAAAATCATGCAACTCCATAGAAACTCCACTTTGAAACGCCCATCCGCTGGAATAGTGAACTTCATCAATGATAGCTCCAGATGTGTCTAATAAAACTATCCCATCTTCGCTATTTGAAAAATATAAATTGTCATACTCATAATCTGGATATAATCCCCCATTTATATAGTTATCGCTATTAATAGCCATTACAAAAAATTGTCCTGGATGTATCAAAATAGATGTAAGGCCATTATCAATAGTATGATAATCATTCTGATTATCTCTAATTGCCCAACCATTAATATTAATAATTGAATCAGTTGTATTATATATCTCAAACCATTCTCCATATGAATCAGAAACAGAAGATGGGTTAGGCATTATTTCTGAAATAATTATCCCAAGATCATTGTAAAATAAATCATCAAACCAAATATCCAAATAGACTGGGAGATGATCTGATGCATTATGTAAAGCATTTGCAATTGAATTACTTACAGATGAATTATTTCCATCATTGATAGCATCATTAAAATGATTCCCATCATTACCGACTGCCCAATAGGAATCTTCAATATAATGCATATCTGATTCTTGATCTAAAATTGACTCACAAACAAATAACCAGTCAAATCTATCATCCATCCCTCCGTTTGCCCCTCCTCCAAAACTTTGAGTCCTTGGTGATTGAGTATGAACATCGGAATATGAACTATTATTATGCCAAGGGCCAATTCTATTTATTGGGTCAAATAAACGACCATTATTATTGTCAGTTGAGCCTGTTAGCATATCAAATGCTGGTTCTTGATTAGAATTATTCGAATAAATATTAAAATCGCCAACAACTAAAAAGGGAGTGCCATCACTTAAACCATTAAGGTAGTTCCTTAATATTGTAGCTTCATTTAATCTTTGAGAAGCATTACTATCACCTGAGCTTGCCTTAAAATGCACTCCATATATATTAAATTCAATTCCTGATGCATTGTGAACCATAACAAATTCGACAACATCTCTTAAACCAGATGAAGCTGCTGTATTAATAGTCGTTGTACTTAAAAAAGAAAAATCATCTTGCTTATAGTATAGCGCAATATCTTGCTGCGCACTTTGATTCGTAAATGTTGCACCTAACCAAGATCCAGGATTAAGAACATCTAATACATCTGATTTGAAGTTTGCGAAACCAACTTGACTAATAATCTCTTGTACTACTAAAATATCTGGGTCTACAAAATCTATGATTTCGATGTAATCATTTTCTCGACTATTATCATCCTGATAGTTTAAAATGTTATAAGTCATTATCCGCGCATTAGAGGCATAAATAATATTTGTAATAATAAAAATAATAATAATTCGCATCTAGGATTCTATCATGGCCTCGATTCGACCAATCTCCAATTGATTGTGGTTTTTAATAATCTTCGTATTGAATTTATTCAATGTTTTAGCTTCTATATCAGATAATAATTTAAGATGATTCAGCAAGGTCATGGTTGCAACTGGAAGCGCTCTAAAATTTCCATCTAATACTTTTAGAGCAATCCCAATACTATCTCCATCTGTTGTTTTTAGAGTTATTCCTCTAATTGATTCACCACCAATCTTTGTTATCCCTCTGCCATCTAAGGCCTCAATAAAATCCGTATCAAAATTATTTGTACCCCCAATCATCATTGGGTATTTAGACATTGCGTTAAAAATACGATTTAATTCATCATATTCTCCAGAGCCTAATTTTTGAAACATAGTGGCAAGGGACTCAAGTGTCATAAAAGGCGTTGGCGCAGAGCAACCATCTATTTCAGTAGGAATTTGTTCTAAACCAGATATTTCCTGGACTAATTCCATAATTCTCTTTTGGACAGGATGATCTTTTTTTACATAACCTTTTAAATCGCTTCCAAGAAAATTAGCAAAGGCTAACATCCCTGCATGTTTCCCACTACAGTTATTATGGTAAGGATTTGGAGTTTGATTATCTTTAATTATTTGATATCTTGAATTTTTATCACTTGGATAATGAGCACCACATTCAAAGTGGTCTAAACTTAAACCTAATTTTTGAACCATATTTTTTACAACATCAATATGAGATTTTTCACCATGATGCGATGCACACATGATTGCTAATTCTTGTTCATTAAAATTTGCAGCATCAACTGCTCCAGCTCTAACAGCTGCTGCTGCCTGAAAAGGCTTTAGTGTAGAACGCACACAGGTAAAGTGGCTAGGGTCTCCAGATGAAAAAATTTTCCCTGAACCATTAACAACTACTGCGAAAACAACATGAATACTTTCAGTAAGATCACCTCGAGTCACTCTACAAAGAATAGGCATAGAATCTAGTGTAATAAATTGGAAACAAAATCAAATTTAAATCCTTGCTCTTCCAGAATAGGGATTTGCTTTTGTAATACTTCTAATGTAATTGGCTTTACATGACCTATCCCAATAGCAAAACCATTCTTTTCAGCAACCTGAGAAAGTAAAATCATTTGTGCCGTTATTTTTGATACATCGGATTCATTATCTAAAAATATATTTCTACGAGCTGTTGGGACTCCCATTTTTTCCATGGTTGATTCAGCAATTGTATTTGCAGTAGTACGACTATCAACAAAGAAAAGTGACTTTTCTTTTATAACGGTTCCAATATTCTCCATAATATATTCACTAGCTGAACCTTTTGAGCCTTGATGATTATTCATTCCGATAGCAACAGGTATTTGATTAAATGCTTTTCGAATTCTATTTTGAATAGTATCACTAACCATAGATGAAAGTAAGACAAACTCTTCATCTCCTTTCGTACTAAATATATTTTCTAGAGGCATATGAACAATAACTTCAAAATTGTTTTCAACAGCTTTTTCACTAAATGATGTACTATACCTCTTACCGGGGATTACAGCATATGTTAATTTTGCATCTAAATTTAAAAACCCATCAGAGATAGCATCATTCCTATAGCCAAAATCATCGATAATTAACCCAATTGTGCCTTTATAAACTGGAGTGGATACTTCAGGAGATTTACCCTTAGATTTATCATCTTCAACTTTTTCAATTGTTACATCATCAACTTCAACATCCAGTTTCCTTTTATCATCTATCTTTTTGATTACAATTAATAGTATAACAATGATTACCATTAATATATAAATAATATTTGTCCTGAAGTCTTGCTTACTCATGATAAATTAAAAATGAATGAAAAAATTTGTGGTGTTCCTAATTGCTGTGAACCAAATCGCACACCATATAAAATCTGAAACAAATTTAAATTAACACCGAAACCTATAGATGTTTCTAAAACATCTTTCGATGATGAAAAACCACACATAATTTTTAATCGATTCCAATTATATTCATTCCCTAAATAATATTTGAAATCAGACGCGAAATAATTTTTTTCAATTGACGCATAGAATGTACTTGAATGTTTCAAGAAGCTAATATTTTTTGATACCCCACTTATAATTCTAGTTGGCATTGATGGACTATTATTGTCAAACTCATACATTTTTCCAATGTTCAAAATTGAAGCTCCAATAGCCAACCCTTTTTTAAAAGAATGATAATAACCTAGGTTCAATCCGAACCCATTAGAAGATTCATCATAAATACCAAATGAAATTAAGGAAATTGATATCCCATATTTTTTTTTGATCTTGGCGATAGATAACCCAGTTTCAACAGCTACGCTATAGGATGAAAAATGACTATTTGCGTTATCATCTGGTGAATCATCTCTATACTCTAAATCTGAAATCCCTGAATATTTTAAACCTAAATGCCAAATATTTTTATTTAGTGATTGTGAGTATCCCAATTGAGCAATATCTAAACCTCCAAACCACTCCCCTCCATTAATAGCCATTCTTGGACTCATAGTAGATGTTTGGTATAGCGCAGGATTTGTTTGCGAAGTACCTAAAATGGTTGGATGACTTCCAACAACAAGTTCAATTGCATTCATTGGCAAAGATAAAAATTGCATGCCAGATCCATAAATGGGGACTAGGATAATTAAATAGATCTTAAAAACTAAATGCATATGAAATTGTATGAGCAGTTTGATTCACCCAATCCATTGAAAAAGCATAATCTAAATGAGAATCGTGTGCTTTAAATAATCCATATTCTAATCCTAGCCCAAAAGCAATTCTACCATTACCATAGCCACCTCGAAAATAATACTGATCTAAAAATGCATATTCAACACCAAGCCTTGGTAGAAAAGATGTGAAATTTTGATGATCTGTAATAAAACCAACATCACCCACAACAATTAATCCTTTATAGTTCGCTTTAGAACCAAGACGATAAATTGTTGGGAAATAATCTCTATATATTCTTCCTTCAGCATATACATCACCAGTATTCCACTCATAATTTGAACTAATATCTTGGATCATAATTCCCAATGTATTAAATCTCCCAGTCTTAATTAATATACCTACATCAAAACCAATCCCCTTACCTGATATTTGATCTGATTCTGTAATTGGCAAATCGTATCTAAGAATTTTTACATTAGAACCAACTGAAAGCCATGGAAGAATCCTTTGAGAAAATGTAATCATTAAAGCATTTTCTCCTGTTTGCATCATAGTTGATTTTTCACCAGTAGTATATCTACCTTGGATTTCTGTAACTCCTGAATTAATCCAAGCAAGACCAACACCGGCTGTGGGTGGTAAAGGCATTGCAAAACTGGTTGCAGCTAAACGACGATCAAATGTCATATTTGTATAAGAAGAGCCAACCTGTCTTTGAATAAGAAAAGCTGCCCATGCTGGATTATGTAATGTAGCAAAACTATAATCCATTTCAGCTGTAAAACCTCCTCCCATAGCCATAGATCTAGCAGTCATACCCATTCTAAGAAAGCCTCCTGATAGCCCAGCTCTATCTTGTGCAAAAAGAAATGAGAGGAAATAAAATATTAATACAATTCTTTTCACTATTTCACCATAATAATTTTTGTCCAATAATCAGCTGGAGCACTACTCTTAGAATAAGCAAAATTTAATCGAGCAAAATAAACACCATTTGAAACATGATTCCCATCTTGGCCTCTTCCGTCCCATTTAATAGCCCCATGATAGTTATTCAAATTATATGTCCTTGTATGTACTTTCTCCATTGCAAAATTAAAAATATCAACTTTTACTTCTGTATTTACTATTGGTCCTGTGTGAAATCTAATATAACCATCATCGCCAACTTGATTATGGCTAAATGGAGAAAATGGATTTGGATATGCATAGACATCTGAAGAATCATAATCTGTCTGAAAAACAGACCAATTTGAACCACTAAGATCAGATGATAATGCAATACCATCAGGCGTCCCAATCCAGATCTTTGGAATTGTATCTCTATTATCTAAAGCTGCTGTATATACTATATCTGTTAATATTTCTTTTTGAGATAAAAAAGTTGTATCTACTGCTGGATTAAATTTTGCCCAATTAATGCCATTTAAGCTTTTCCATAAACCTGAAGCTGTAGCAGCAAATACAAGAGAGTCTCTAGCAATAACATTATATACTCGCTCTTCTAAAAGAGTTGTCTGCCAAGATAATCCATCATCTCGAGTGTAACTTAAACCTCTTATCTCACCTGGTTGATCTGCATTTAACGTAGCGGCCCATATTGTCCTTTGTCCATTCCAAATTTGTTTTGCAAGACCAACTACAAAATTTCCAGAAAGAGAATGATTTGGATAAGAATAATGAACCCATTCAATGCAATTATAAATTTCTAAATTACCATCTGGATCTTCTACTACTTCTTTAATCAATAGCCCCTTATTAATCCCATCTGCTGTCCCCACCCATACTGTATCTCCAAATGCAAGAACTGAAAATGCTTTATGATTATGATTTCCACCATCACTGGGGTCTCTAGGATTTAAATAATAATCAGCTAGAATTGCCTTTCCAGTTGTATCTACAAATGCTGAATCTTGACATAATGATAGAGCCAATTGATTATCCATTGGCATAGGAACATTTTCCCATGATTTTTGCGTTAGATCATATCGTCTTAATCCACCAGCCCAACTCGCAATCCATAAATAATCTCCTGAAAGACTAATATCATATGTTATATTCGCCTGAGGTACTGTAACAGGTAATTGCCTATAATAACCCTCTCCAAAGGGGATTAGTGTATCTCCATCATTATCTGTAGGTTGAGATAAATAAGTCCAAGTAACTCCATTAGTATCTGATGCATCATATGTTAAAACTATACCAAGCCCTATTTGAATGGTGCCATCATCTCCTGAAAATGAAACAGCTACAGTATCACCTATTAACCCTATAGCTGGGATACCTCCTTCTGGTAAATAATATGTAAATTGGCCATCATCTAAGGTTTCGTTAGTCGTTTGATAAGCATATACACGATGACCATTGTGAAGCGCTAAGCCTCTTCCTGTCCCAAACCAGGTTATTGAATCTTTCATTACTTTTACTTCTGCTACTACATTACTTTTTAAACCCGATATTAAAAATGTATCTTCAATAGCTGTTGTTAGATTAAAACGACTAGGTTGACCTTGGCCAAGAACTATTGATAAGGACAAGATTAAATAAATATACTTAATCAATATAAACTTCATGTTCTACTATTTTGCTATAATCATCTGATTTATCTTGAGCAATAAATCGCCAAAGAAAATTTCCTGTCTTAGTTTGTAAATTTGAATCTAACGAACCTGATCCATAGACAGGAATCCTAAAACTATAAATACCATCACCCCTTATAGTATCTCCGCTAGTAAAATCAGGCTCATATAAAATATCTTCACTGCCATCATCATATAAATAAATATAATTGCCATTGTTCATAACTGAATCACCATCTATATGAAAAGATGTAAAACCAACCCACCTTATTGATTCTAAACCATCAGCATCAAATACTTGTGCTGAAATAAGATGAAGACTTAAGGTATTACCAGTTGGTCTTGTAATTGTATCTGGTGCCAAGACAGAAATAATACGAGGGATTATATTACCAATTTGAAATGAATCTGAAAAAGCTATTATATCATTACCATAAGTTGCTGCAACATCAATATATACCGTACCAGAATCATCACCAAGTACATTCATAATTACAGAACTATCATTAGAAACTTTAATAGTAAATGTACCATCATTAAGAATAATATCACCATTTGTACCGTTATCGACTAAGGTTAAACTATCAGCAGTATTACTTTGATCAGCGCCATACCAAAGCAGCATCACATCTGATAAAGATCTAGAATTATATAAGCCATCTACATCAACACTAAAATAAAGCTCATTTAAATCCTGAAGAAAACTAAATTGAGTATTACTAATTGGCAGTGGTAAATCAGGCTCTACAATTTTTCCTGGACAAGCAAAAAATATTAAGCAAATCAATAAGATTAATAAGCTATAATAATTTTTATTTTTTTCTATTTTCATTAATTAGCCCAATCTTGGTTTCGTCTATTATAAATATAATCAACCATTAGTCGCCCAACTTGCTCTAAACTCTCACCACTGCAATTTTCTGGCACGTCATCCAATGTATGCCAAAAATTAGAATATGGATTAGGATATCTAAAATCTATAATATCAATAGATGGAATTCCAGCTATTTCATATAATGGAATATGGTCATCATAAATAGCATAATCAACTCGTCCATCAAAGGCATCTAATCCCATTTCTCTCGCTCGATCCCATAAATAACGAACAAGCTTCGGGTGTTGCTCAAGTGAATAACGTTCGATTGGTAAGACCAATTGTTTATCTCCAACCATATCAAGATTAATTGCTTCATTGGGGCGTGGGATAGGAAGGTTATTTGCAAAATATCTTGAACCTTGACAATAAGTTTCATTTTCTCCAGGTGTTCCCATATCTTCACCATCAAAAAAAACAAGATTAACCCCAATCTCAGGTGAGTATTCACCTAATATCTTTGCTAATTGAAGCAAAACTGCGACTCCAGATGCTCCATCATTCGCACCAATAATTGGAATATTTTTATCCTTAAGATTTTCTTCCATATCTGCCCAAGGACGAGTATCCCAATGGCATGATATAATTGTTTGAAATGCAGCATCTGGATTAAACCTTGCTATTATATTTTGTAATTCATATTCCTTTTTTGACCTTTTCTCTCTATATGAGAATTCTTGTATTATAATATCATCTGCATAAGGCTTTAGACCAGAAACCATGAAATCTAAACAAGCATAATAGCCATCTGAACCTGGGTTTCGCGGACCGAATTCACATTGAGCTACTAATAAATCAAATGCATCATCTCCATCAAAATGAGGCAAGTTTGAATAACAACCTAATTGCACTAATAAAAGTGAAGAAATAAATAATCTATAACAATAATATATTTTCATTTTATCCTGAGATAGCAATATTTACATCAAATCCAAAATCACGATCAATTTTCTGACCAGCAGTTCTACTATCACTTTCACGATATTCATATCTAACTCCACCACTAACTTTTGTATTAAACTGGTATGATAATCTTAACCCTGTTTTCCAACTATCGGAAAATGTCCCAGTTTCAAAATTCAGTTTATCTCCAGATCGCTCTTCTTTGCTATTATTCATATCAAAATTTAATGTAAAACTTATAGTATTATTAAGATTGACTTGACCGTAATAAGGGACCGGGATTTTAATACCACCCCTATGCGTATAAGTGCCCGTAGAAGTATAGCTATTATCGCTTTTTATTGTCATACCTGCTTGAGATTCATCCAAAGATTGATTTCTATTATGCCTAAATGTTAAAGAAATATTTTTCTTTAATGTCAGATTTAATCCAATTAATGGTGAAAAATTTCTGTTTATCCTAGATGATCTTTCAAATTCTTTATAATCATTTGCAAAACTACCAAAATTAAAGAAATTCATTTGATCTGGCGAAACTCCTTCAAATTGCCATGATCGTGTTTCTTTACCAGAATAGCTGTGATCCATCGAAGCTGATTTTGCAATCAATTTAATTAAAGGCCATTTCTCTAAACCCGTCATTCTAAAACTCCAACCTGGGAAAGGCAAACCAGATTTGATTATTTCGCGATAACTAAGGTAATCTCGGGTCATTGATAATTGCTCAATACCAGTCCCTGATCGATTTGTAGAAAAATTTTGTGCAAAATTAAAGCTAATTGTTATAGCTCGACTTAATTTTATACCACTACGAATAGACCCATCCCTTTTATGATCCCAACTCCCAAAATTCGTTCCAATACTAAGAGTATCTTGCTCTAGACCATGTTGAGGCAGCCATCCAAATTTGTATCCCAATGGCACATTACCTATAATTTGATTTGCCGAACGATTTAAGTTTTCAGTATAGGAGACACTGATAGGATTAATCTTTTTAATAAAATCATGTAATACAGCCATTGGATTAATCTTTTTGTCACTAGATTCATTTTTTTCTTTATTATCAATCGATTGATTGTTATTCCTACTACGTCCACGTGCTCGCGAACCTCGTTTACTACTATTTGACTTCGGTTTATAAAATAACTCAATTATTTGAACAGGAGTAAGTGTAAAGTTTGATCCAAAACGTAATTGTGTGCTAATATTTTGTCCTTCTCTAATTAAATCATCTGTCCAACGATAATTTGCAGTATAATTAAATGAAGGCTTAAGCCATTTAATTAAGTTTGGTGAAAAACTAGAATTGAATGATTCTGTTACTTGAGTAACAGTCCCTGGGTCAAAATCTCGTAATGCAGTCCAAGCATAACCCCTGTAATCATTTAATTTACTTTTCCCAGTCCAACCATATTTTGCAGAAAGACTATTTGTTAACTTATAATCAAAATTCATATTACGGTCTAATGCAAAATTATAATTGTCAGGACTCTTAACACCTGTACGAGTTTCATTCCAACTCAATTTTTCACTTAATTTCATACCAGTTTTTAAAGATGATGGTGTATAATAAATTTGAAAACTACTAAAAGATTTAAGGAATGGAATTTTATTGGTCCATTGTAAAGGTTTAAAATAATTATTTCGGCCAAAAGATAAATTATATGAAAAATTACCTACATAAGACTCACTCCATTGCTGTTTATAAGTAATATTTGATGAATTTGTCTGTGATGCATTAAGAGTTAAATTCATATTATCGATTGTATATTTCATAATTTTATTATCTGATTTTCCAATCCTCTTTAATGATGTCCCTAAAGTAATTGACTCATTCAAAGTCAAAATTGAATCCGGAGTGTTATTTGGATCAACTAAAATATCTTCTCCAGCATAATATTTTGGACGACTTCGACTTTGAACTATAGATGTATTTAAAGGAATAGAAAGACCCCAAGATTTAGGAAAAAATTTATGTAGATCAATTTTACTATTAAAATTCACGTTTTCTGATGTAAGTGTTTGCTTTGATAATCTTTCTTGAAGACGATGATAATCAGCATCTTGACGACTATAAACTACTGAAGCTGAACCTAAATCAGATAAATCCAGTTTGGATTGTACTCTCATCGCTACTCCACTTTCCTTCTTTACTCCACTTAATCTTAATTCATCCAACCAAACCTCACCTGTTATTGGCTGTGTACCTGTATTTTTTGTACCCAAGGAAAAATATTGAATTCGATTTAAAGCAGGTTTCCCAGCAATCTCAATTTTTTTACCCGTGAGTATACCATTTGTATCAGTAAACAAATATTTCCTAATACCTGACGAATCAATTACAATATCTGTTTCTTTTATTTTCCTAATATTTGAAGTATCAGTTTGTTTTAATTGTGTCAACCAATCCAAATCAATTTCGAAACTATTTCTCCCTTCTTCTTCATCCCAACCCGAAAAAATTGGTTTTGTTATTTCATAATAATTATCACCCAATCCAAACTTTAAAAAAACATTTACATCAGTTTCATTTTGTTTTATTGATGGACTGTTACCATAAACATACATTTTCATCAAATTATAAGTCATAAAACTTCTTTTTTGATCATCATTAAGTGTATAAAGTGTTTTTTGAGCAATACCAGTATAATTTGGAGGTAAATCTGTAAATTTTAATACAAGAGACTGCTCTTTTGAACGTATTTCATTTAATCTATCGTATTCACCTTTGACACCCTTAGGAGGAGTATAATCTGCATTATCTTCAGTATTAATTACGGCAACTTGGAATGTAGGTTCTTCATCTCTAAGGCCGTTTATTAAATTTTCTCGGTTCTGTAAATAATTTTTTTCATCAAAATAAGATAAATTTTCACTATATGCATTAGGTGCTATCACTCCTAATTCTTGCCATTCATTACCTACAATTTCCATTTTTGCAATTTGTAATTGCTGCATATTAGTATCTAGCCCTGTTAATGAAAGTCGAATGTATTTTATTTCATTCCACTCAATATCTTTAACTTTATTAAAATCATTAAGAGGTATTCTAAATAATTTCCAACCAGTAGAGATGCCATTCTTCTCTGTTTGGCCCGCTAAATATGTAGTATCTGTTAATTCAAAACTCGCTGAAAAATAATCATTCGTAGAATTTAAAAATGTGGACCTATCTAAATCTTCTGTATCAGGATATTTCCCACCTTCTTGAATTTTTGATCCAGTACCATTACCTTCCGTGCCATTTACTTTTGAATAATCATTACTCCCAGCATCATAATTCCAATTATCTGCGTTTGGATCATCAGGATCTACATCTAAAGCTAAATTAATTAGATTATCTTCGCCCTGTGCAAAATAATCAATAAAAGTGGGGCCCAATGTATCTAAGCATGTCCCCCAACCATCTTCAAAGTTATCAAAACAACCATCTATACCAGTATCCTCATTATCTTCTAAAAATCCATTTCCTAACGATAATCCGGCAACAGGAATATCTTCGGTATTTAACTTTCCATTACCATCTATATCTTCAGAAATTTTTCCAAGATTAATATTTATTCTTCCAGATTCACCATTTAACCAAATTTCAAAAAACTTACTCTGCGTCTGATCATAGTCCCCAGAATAAAGAGATGTCGTTATACCTACCCATAATGAATCTTTATGAATATCTTTTTGATGTGCACGAGCTTTATATCTTAACACAAGAACGTCTGTAGTTTCATTACCCGCTCTTAAAGATGTTGATTGATTTGGCCATATATCTTTTGTCCTTAAAGGTACATATGGATTAAACCAAAATAAACTTCCTCTGTTTCGCTGTTTAAACTCATTTGAAAAAGTTAGTGTTGATTGATCAAATAGAAGTGGCGCAGAAGACGACTTCCAAAATCGTCTTTGAATCGATGGTGATGTTGTACGCTTACTCCCTTCAAAATCGTCTATAAATGCAACGCCATTAGGGTCTCCAGTTTCAGGATTATTAATTGAATTAGGGTTGGGTAAAACTTGAGCAATCTCACCTTCAATTGAAAAACGAGTTAATTTCTCTAATTCTAGAACAGGAAGGCGATCAAGCAGGCGAGTAAAATTATCCATTTCCCATTCATAACGACCATTAACATCCCAAATAAAATTTCGGGTAGGCTCATAACCAACTTCTACTTTTTCATTAATGATAGATTGGTTAAAATAAAGTGCTGTTGCTCCAATAAATGAATTCGGCTTCCCTAAGTCCATTTGTGCTCTAGTACCAAAAATAGTTTTTTTGTCAAAAGAAACTAATTCATGTTTATCATAATTTATCTTGAGCTTTGCATTTGGGTCATTGGCTGCAGCACCCATAAGGACAATTGTCCCCGTAAAGTAATCTATATTATAATCAGTCCCTCTTTTTAGAGTTATACCATTTTGTATAACTTCTTCACTACCTTCAACTAACATAAATCCTAAATTAATAGTAGAACTTTGATTTGAATATGCAACTTCGATAGACCATCTATGATCGGCATTAACTTCAGATGATGCTGTCGACGTATACATTACTCCAGATCCTAATTGATCTGAAAGTTCTTCAACTTTATTTCCTCCTTCAAGAGAGTCTCCATTTGCAAATGGATGAATAGCTGGGAACATTAGTTCTCCATCTACCATATTTATTATGATTGGCAAATTCATATCTATTTTTTCATCATAATTCCTTTGGCTATTTTCATCTAAACTATCTAATCCAAATAAAGTAATATAAGGTAAACTACTTGCTCTATCTCGCTCAGTAACAGGCGTAGCATTTTTATTATATATATTTACTTCAAATCCTTCAGGATTAATTTGAGTAGTACCTAAGTTATAAACATTTTTGAACATTAAAGGCCATGTAGGGTGATTAGGATGACCATTACGAGGTTTTAACATCATTAGGGATAAATTAGAACCAACAGAATCTGGGCCATTCCCGACAACCAATAGAGTATCCCCACTTGTACGTTCAGTAAGAATAAATGTACATCCAATGATATCCTGAGATACTTGCTCTCTTATTCTAATAAAACCTAGATCCGGGCTTACATAATAATTACTACTTTGCTCTAACCTAATAAAACTACCTTCTTCATTATCATCTATAAAAGTTGAATCATCCGGTGTTAGTGGGTCAATATAAGCAGTTCCGGTCATTGCATTCGCATCATTTGTATTAATTGATTTATATAATTCAAAATTTTTCACTACAATATTTGTATTACTAATATTTGGACGACCATTTTTTATTGGATAAAGAGCATCAATTGAGATCGAATTCAAACGACCCTGTGGATCAAAAACAACAGTATCTACACCATTTCTAAACCATGAATGAATATAAAAATATTTATTTTTTACCCAATCAACATCTCTAATTGTTTGTGTACTATTTTGGCCTCCTCCTTCCCATTCTGATTGCTCTTTTTGAGTTTTCTCAATAGATGCAATTGTTGTTACATCTATTGGACCTAACTTAGAAATTCCTTTGATACCAAATAAACCTTGATTTTTTCCAGAAAAAGTAACGTATTTGGTGGATGGTAATGATAATGATATATTACCAGCTTCAATTTTTTGTATTATATCATCTTCATGGCCTTCATAAGAAATACGAATATTATTTTCCCAATCAAAATCTCTTTCCGAGTCTTGATCCATTGCAACTGTTATTCGATCCCCAATTTTCCCCTGAATATTTAGATTTTGTTTTTGATCAAATTCAAGGTGTGTATTTTGTGTTTCATTTAGAGTTGAGCGTACTAATTCCTGATCTTGAAAAACCATTTTACCATTAATATTTACATTCCCACTTACTTGCAAAGATGCTCTCCCAAGACGACCCAACTCCATTCCAACAACTTCAATCATTTGTCCTCTTTTTCTACGCGAATTATCTTCTACATCTTTATGCATTATTTCCAAAAATTGATTCTTCCAAACAATATTTCTAAATGTTATTAAATACGAATCTATATCTGAATAAAACGGCATTAAAAATCTATCACCATCTATTTCTTCTATAATTGATACATTGTTCCATATTTTAGAAATGGTAATAATTAATTCCCGATTATTATCAGGAGATTGAATGACTCCTTTTGGAATAATAGTCAAATCTATAGGTTGAACTAAGGTAGTATTTTTAGTGGGGAATGGATTAAGTATAAAATTATCTTGCACAGAAAATTTAAACATAGAAAGATTTTCAGATTGTAAATAATCTGGGAAGTCATCTTGCTGTGAGAATACTACTCCTACGGACAAAATACCCCACAAGCTAATTTGAACTAATTGACTAATAATAGTGTTATTTTGTTTAATATACTTCAAGTTTAATCTTGATTAAAATGATATCTTTTTATTCGATAATACCTCCTTTTTTAAAATGTTTTATTAAAACATCTTTCATGTTTTTCAAAGCAACTGCTCTATGACTAATTTTATTTTTCTGCTGATCAGTCATCTCACCATAGGTAATAGAAAATCCTTTAGGTTTAAAAATTGGGTCATATCCAAAACCATGATCACCAATTAATGACCGAGTAATTTCTCCTTCTACACTCCCTTCTTTCGTAATTTCAGTTTTTTCATCAACAAGTGAAAGAACAGTCCTAAATATGGCAAACCTTTCTAAATCATCCAATTTATTTAATTCATCCATGATCTTATTAATATTATCTAAAAACGTTGCATTATTTCCTGCATATCTTGCTGAATATACTCCTGGTGCACCATTTAAAGATTTTACTTCTAATCCAGTATCATCAGCTAAACAAGGTAGTCCTGTAAATTCATATACAGTCCTAGCCTTTAATAATGAATTTTCAGTTAATGTTGTTCCCGTTTCTTCAATTTCACCAATCTGTGGAAATTGATCCAAACCAACAACATTAATATTTAAATCAGAGAGAATCATTTTTATTTCTGATTTTTTATGAGAATTATGTGTTGCTAAAACTAAAGTTTTATGAACAGGGATCATGAGTATATACCCTAAAATAATGGCGAGAAACATATAAGAAATAATGTGATGATACAAGAAATAAGTATATCAATTAATTTTATATTTATTCTTTTTGTTTTAGTGTAGCAGTCCGGTAATTTTGCTGCGCTTTTTATAGAAATAAACTCAATCTTTTTGTGGCTCGGTAGCTCAGTTGGTAGAGCAGAGGACTGAAAATCCTTGTGTCGCTGGTTCGATTCCGGCCCGAGCCACACTTTAAAACCCGTATATAATGCTTCTATTTCATAGAATTTTTTTGTCAATCCTATTATTCTGCTCAATTAAAGCAGATATTGTCTATGAAACTGGTAATCTGATTGACTTTTTCAGTGGAGAAGCTCCAGATAGTGACTACGACAATTGGTTAAGCCATGTTTCAGAAGGCATAGCCGAAGATGGATACAATGATCATGGACCACCTTGGATTGATATACAAACAAATGATTTTGGGACTTACCGTCATTTAGAAGAAGACTCACCAACTTTAGATTATTGGAGAATTATATTCTCCCATTTTATTAATCATGACACACTAGCAGTTGACTCTTTATTACTAGACTCAATCACCATTTTTAATTATGAATTAGTAATTTTTGAAGATACATCTCAAAATAGATCCTATCATATTTTAAGAGAAAAAATAGATTCTGCTTTTGTGGATTTAAACCAGATTGAAATACCTGAAGATGATATTGTGGGAAGTTTTAAGAATGGATGGGGTCTATATATTATTCAACCAGAAGCAACAAAAGAACAGGTAATTATACAAGTCCCTCACCCTAGTGATGATTTTATTGCCCCATATATCGCAATGGATCTATATCTTGAGTTAGATGCATTTGCATTTATGATAAGTGGGGTTAGTCGTGAAAAACTTTGGACAGAAGTTGGCTCTTATTCAAATTCTAAATCTTTATCCGACCCTTCGAGATATCAAAATACAGTTTTTCAGGAATTTCATGAAACTGCTGTAAATCCTCTATTAAACGTAGAAAAACACTCTCCAATAGTTTTTGCAATACATAGTTTTGACAATGAAACACATCTTGAACGAAATTCTGTAATTATTGCAGCTGGCTCCCAGAACCCAAAAACAAATAAACCAATCAGAGATATCTCTGAAGATCATTTTGATATTATAAATTTTACACAAGAATTTCCAATTGCTGAAAATCAATTTGGAAATAACCCTGAGCTACATGTTACAGATTACTACGAAGTCTATTATGATGATGAAATGGTATATGCAAATGGCAATGAGGATCAAGAAATCATTAAAGCAACTGAGCTTAGAGGGCCTTCCAACGGAATTCAAATGGTCCATCTCCAACAATATTTTCATGAAGCTTCAGTATATGAGCCCTGGATTCATATAGAATTAGATGAAAAACCAGCTCTTTTTGATAATGAAGGCATTTCTGATGATTTTCTTTATAATGCAGGAATGTATCCAACAGGGTATCAGAATTTTTCAATTATACGTGATTATTATAGACCTTTTATTACTGCTGTAAATAATTACCTAGAACACTTTGCAACTTATGAAGATTTAATATCTCCAGACTCAATCGAATTTTTAATGGCCTACAATGGTGGCGGACAAAATCTAGTGGACCTGCTATGGGAACCAATCGATGATACAAATTTTAAATCATATGAAATACAATATGATCAAGATTCTATTCAATCTGATTCGCCAATTTTAGATCTTGCTATATACCCATCTCTTCAGGATATGAGACTTAATAATCAAATTATTACAGGGTTTGATTATAATGAAGACTGGTTATTTCGTATTAGGGGAATTGACTATCTAAATAATGCTGCTCCTTGGTCAAATATAATTTCAAATAGGTTGCCCGGGCATAGCCCATCTGACACAATATTATTCTATAATGATTCTATCATATTATTAAGCTATAGTGAAGAGGATTTTGATAGCAATAGCTATTATATTGACTCTTTGAATACTTGGCCCGGGAATACCCCAACATTAAATTTATTCGGTAATACTTGGAAAAAAGTTGCAATTAGCCCATTCCTACCCGATACACAAACAGTATTTCATCTGAATGCTAAAATTGATAGCTTGTCAGAAATTCAAGCGATTGGTTTTTCAGATGGGATTAGAACTATCCGTTATTCATTAGGAGGAACTGAAACTCTAAATATCGAAAACTGGATCCCTGTATATCAAGGAACAGTTGCAATTGGGGAATGGGGGTCTTTTGAATTACCTATTGGAGACGACTGGGTAGCATGGTATGATACTTTGTCCTATATTAATGAAATTCAATTTATTAATGATCATGATGATATCATAAATGCACCTGGGAGCATCCAATTTAGCATGATTAGAAACATAACTCCCAATTTATATATTAAACCAGAAGTCTCAATTAGTTATACACTAGGAGATATTCGATTAGAAAATAATGAAGAAATGATTTCTATATCATTTAATTCTTCAATCATAGATACAGACTCCTATTATTTTAGTTATTCTTGGGAATTTGGGGATGGCGCTATATCAAATCTTGCAAACCCTACACATGATTTTATTATCCAAGATGACCATGATTATACCGTTTTATTAACTGTAGAAGATGAATCAGGTTTGCAAAATTGGGCCACAGCAACTGTACAAATAGATGAAGGAGAAACATCATTCCCGCTTAAATTTAATTTTGTTGGAGATATAATGATGGGTCGAAGATTTGAAGATGATGATGGTATTATAACAAATCAGAATGTCTCTGCTTTATTTGAACCAACTCTAGATATTTTGGGCAATATCGCAGATGTTACAATTGCAAATCTAGAAATTCCATTAACTAATCATGATGAGCAGCACCCTACAAAAAGTGTTATATTTAAATCGGCTCCTGAAAATGTTTTTGGATTAATCTATGGGGGTATAGATGTAGTCTCATTAGCAAATAATCATATTATGGATTATATGGAACCTGGGATGATTCAGACTATAAATATATTAAATGAAGCAGGTATCTATCATTCTGGCGCTGGTATGAATAGCTATGAAGCATACCTTCCTACATTTTTATCTAGAAAAGGGCAAACAATTGCCGTTATCTCATCTAGCGATCGCACTGGGCAATATAATAATTATCAACCATACCTAAATGCAGGAGAAAACAAGGCTGGCTTTGCATACATGACCCCCTATTATATAAAAGAACAAATTCAATCAGTGCAAGAAAATGCAGATTTAATTATAGTTCAAATGCATGCCGGTAGTGAATATTCTTATGCTCCCGGTTCAGATTACGATTCTTGGGAACCTCCAAGTGATTTTGAGAATCTGCGGTTCAATCCATCTAGTGAATTTGGTTTTATACCTGATCCATTTATCATACTAGAAGAAGAAGATTATTCACATCGATTAGACCGCCCACAAATGTGGGATCGCGCTATAAGACAATTTGCCATTAATCAAGGAGCTGATATTGTTATTGTGCATCATCCTCATATTATTCAAGGAGTAGAAATTTATAATGGAAAATTAATTGCTCATTCATTAGGAAATTTTATCTTTGATCTAAATTATCCTGAAACTTTTCCTTCAATGATATTAAATGCTGATGCTGATGAATCTGGTTTCTATTCATACTCTATAACACCATTATACATTGATGATTATTTAACCATACCAGCAACGGGCGAACTAGCGAATTATATCTTAGACTATATTGCAACACGCTCGAGAGAATTAGATACTTATTTACACGTAGATATTAATGCGTGTCGTGCCCATATAATAACTGATTCAAATTCTATTAATAATCATAGTTTAGTCTATACTTCTCAATCTACAGATACCAAACAAATCGAGTTTAATAGTCAAGTTTATTTTAAGTCTAATCCTATTCAATTAGCTAAATCAGGTAGTATTGCTCAAATATTAGGAGGGTATAATTATATATCTCATTATAGATTAGGCCGTGAAAAAATTTGGATGAAAAATTTTGAATATGAAGGTAGCTCTCTTTGGAATATAAATAGTAATAGTGAATCTATACAAGATTCTATTTTTAGGCGAGGGGGATCTGCTGTTTATCATACTCGAAACCCAGAATCACCAGGGAATATTATTACTAACCTTGAATACAAATTACCCATTAATAATGAATTTGGTCATTCTTTACATGGTTTTATCAAAACTCAAAATGGAAAAAACGTTACACTAGAATTAAAATTGGCTCAAGCTAGATCAGGGAACGACCTAATTACACAATCAATTAATGATTCAATTCAAGGTGATCAAGATTGGTTATATTTTTGGGATGAAATAGTAATTCCCGAAAATGCAGAATTTTTTGATATTCGTATGAATACTGATATTCCTGATTCTGGGCAGTCCAAAGCATGGTTTGATGATGTTGGGCTGATTGAATGGGACAGCCTCATGCAATTTTCAAATTTTCCAATTCAAATTCCATATCCAAATGATTATAATTATATCCAAGTTTTCTTCTCCCAAAATCAAGTTGATCCAATCGAAATTGAATTAACGAATGCAATTATTGGTGCTCCAAATCCATTAAGAGCAATCCCTCGTGCCGTAAGCACCACGATCACCGCTCCAGGGAATTTCCACCTTTATGATGAATCAACTGGCCCGGTTGGGAATCGTCAATGGTCTTTTGGGCAAAATCAGAGCTCTAAAGATTGGAATCCAGTTTTCTTTTGTGAAGAACCTGGTATATACAATATATCATTGACTGTAATAGGGTTAAATAATCAGGAAGATATAATGGATCTAACTCTTGTTGCATTAGAAGCAGGAACACAACTAAACAATTTAGGTGATATTAATGGAGATAATAATATCTCAACAATTGATGTGCTATTATGCATTAATTTTATTTTAAACTTAACTAATTTTTCTCCACAAGAATTTATTTCAGCAGATATTGACAAGAATGGTACTATAAATATTTTTGATGTATTAAGTATTACATCACTTATTGATTAAAAAAGAATTTATAAAAATATAAGCAATTCACTTAAATCTAAAATGACCATCCTGCCTGTTTTTTCTAATCTTGAGTTGCTTACATGACCATTACCTACTAAAATACATTCTATACCCATTGCTTCAGCTACTTCACTATCATGAATTGTATCACCAATCATTAATACTTCATTATTTTTATATTCTAATTCTTTTATCCATGAAATTCCCAAAGATTTCTTACCCGAAGCATAATGATTATCAATCCCTAAGACATTAATAAAATATTTTGATAAATTATGATACTGTACCCATTCTGTAAGAAATTCTTGTTTGCCTGCTGATAGTACAGATTGCGTTCTTCCACTATCTTTTATTTTATCTAATACAGACATAGCATCGCTATGTAATGTTACTCTTTCAAAATTATTACCATAATAAGATACAAATTCATCACCTGCTTTTTTAAAAGGCTCTTTTGAAAAATCAAAACCTAATTTTTTATAATATTCTGAAACTGGAAAACAAAATATATCTTTATATTTTTCTTCTGTTATCAATTCCAAGTTTCGTTTAGCAAGCGCATTATTAATCGCATCAACACAAAGCCAGCAATCATTTAATAACGTTCCATTCCAATCCCAAATAATATGTTTTATTTTTTTCATTTTATACCTCGAAAATTGTTTAAAATAATTTTAAAATGTCATAACTATTAAACCTAATGTCCATTTATTTTATAGAAAAACTAACCCAAGCACTAAGAAAACCTCTACCTGGTAAAAATATACAAAGGTCAATGATGATACAGACCAAAACACCATTAAAAAAAAGAGACCAAAAAAAGAGTGTGCCTTCAGCAGTTTTATTACTTTTATTCCCTCAAAAAAATGATTGGTTCTTTTTTCTTACAAAAAGAACAGATAAAGTAGAATATCATAAAGGTCAAATATCTTTACCAGGTGGTGTAGTAGAATATAATGAGACTTTTGAAAAAACCGCTCTTCGAGAAACATACGAAGAAATTGGGGTCCCATCAGATGAAATCAATTTAGTTGGAGCCTTATCATCATTTTATATTCCTATCTCTGGGTTTGAAATATTTCCATTTGTTGGATGGATTAAACACAAACCAAAAACAACTATCCAAGAAGACGAAGTTCAAGAACTTTTATCAGTCTCATTAAAAGATCTACTTTCAGATAAATCCATTAGAACTAAAACAAGTAACTTAAGAGGTTCTTCTGTAGAAATCCCTTATTTTCACTTATGTAATGAAATGGTTTGGGGCGCAACATCCATGATACTTGCAGAGTTTAAAGCCATCATTAAGGAGGCTTAATGAATCTAGGACATTGGCTAAACTCTCTATCTGCTTTTGATCATGGTATTTTATTAATAATATTCATTATTGGTTTATTTTTTAGTCATACTACTATCAAAGCATTTATTG